>ENA-OPZZ01001216-OPZZ01001216.1-human-gut-metagenome-genome-assembly--contig:-NODE-1216-length-16840-cov-3.724885_pt1 | contig 16840 bp, 15 predicted proteins | sample MGYA00242487_ERZ504511 | MGnify/ENA primary metagenome ERZ504511 (study PRJEB26092, sample SAMD00036241) | human gut metagenome | host: Homo sapiens | study: EMG produced TPA metagenomics assembly of... | reverse complement strand
CAAAAGGTTTTGGACTAAATTTACTCTCGTAGTCAGGTCCAAGTGTTTCTTCAGATTTTTTTTTCAACCAATCCACCTGCATGGTGAGCTGGCCAACTTTTTTCGCATATTCAGCTTTTTCCTTGCGCTCTAAAGCGAGTTTTTCTTTCAGATTATCCTCTCGTGTGTCATCAAAAACCACGGATGCTTTATCGAGGAATTCCTTCTTCCAGTTGCGGAGAAGGTTTGGCTGAATATTGTTTTCGCTTGCAATTGTATTTAAGTCTTTTTCTCCTTTGAGCAGTTCAATCACTAATTCTGATTTGAATTTGGCGGAGAAATTTCTTCTTGTTCGAGACATAATAATGATCCTTCTTTCTGTAGTGTTTACAGTATATCAGATTCATTAAGAAATGTCTCTTGAAGTGTCTTAAATTATGATACCATTATAGGTCAAACCGTTTTCCTCTTTATCCCTGGGGTCAAAGCTGAGAATATAGTGGTGGGATTTGATTTCACCCTTTTTCTCATTCTTATGAAATTTGGCATTCGTCTATTTACAGGCACGGGTAAATTCAAGGGGGATGACATAATAAGTCGTCCAGATAATACTCGCTGCGGAGTACGGGACGGCCTGCATCATCCAGTATGGGCTTTTGCGTAAATTCATTATGCTGGTAAACAAGATAATTGAAGGCTGCACGATAGTCTGCGTTTTTACTGGCAATGTGTTTCAGCATCGCTGTTGATTTATACTTAAAACTAACCCAGTTTTAACGAGGAAAATTGACCCACCTACAGCAGTGGCAATGAGTAAGTAGAACTGGTTCTTGATTACACTGTACCTTGAAAATTTAATACTCAGAATTGACCCACCTGATAGCAAACGATACACTTCTCTCTGTATGCACCAATACAAGAGAGGAGGTTTGAAAGAAGGTGTATGATTTGCAAGATTGGGCAGCTGTTCAGCGAGTTTATAAACAGACAAGATCAAAACGGGCAACTGCAAAAATTACTTGGAATGTCCAGAAATACTGTCAGGAGTCTTTTAGAAGAAAAAGAAGCACCGGTGTATAAACGGACAGTTTATAAGAGCAAGATTGATGGTTTCAAAGAACAGATCATCGAATGGCGATGCGAACCGTTTCTTTTCAATGGAACACGGATTTTTAGAGAATTGAAAGCAAGAGGTTATACAGGAAGCATTGGCCCTGTTTACCGGTATCTGTCAAAAATTGAAGAGGATATCAAAGACCACATCAGTTCCAAAGCTACTGTAAGGCATGAAAGCCCTCCGGGAGATCAGGCTCAGTTCGACTGGTCACCTTATAATGTCCCTGTTGATGGCGTGATCACAACTGTTTACTGTTTTTCAATGATACTTTCAGCATCCAGAAAGAAAGCAGTCTGTTTTTCTTTAAAGGCAGATGCGGCAGCCATTTATGAAGCAATTCAGGAACTGTTTGAAGATCTTGGTGGAGTAACACTGGAGCTTTTGATCGATAATCCAACAGCATTGGTCATCGAAAATAATCCAAGGAACGAAATGGAGATCCGTTATAATCCCCATGCCCTGCTTATGGCAAGACATCTGGGAACAGAACTTAATGCATGTCCCTGCTACTGGCCGCGCAAGAAAGGAAAGATCGAGAGACCCTTCAACTATATCGAAGAACAATTCATAAAGGGAAACCACTTTGCTTCAATGGAAGATCTGAATCGTCGTGGAAAAGATTTCGTTGAGTCCTGGTGTAATGAAACACACACAACGACCAAAAGAATTCCAAACATACATTATCTTCAGGAAGAACGGGATCTGTTGCTGCCATTGCCAGACCGTCGTTATCGACTGAAGGAATTGGAAAGCAGGATCATCAGTCCTGACTGTTATATCAGCATTGGCGGAAATAAGTATAGCGTTCCTGATATCTTTGCAGCCAAAACCATGTATTTCAGGATCATCTATGGGTTCAGAATCGAGCTTTATGACAGAAAAAAGAACTATGTCATGAAATTGGAAGCATCACGTAACAAGCATGAAATCCTGACAAATTCGGAGCACTATAAAAATGTAGCACCAAAAGGCGCCAAACATCGATTCCGCAGATACGAAGGGAATTCACTGCCAGATACAGCAATGGTCTGGCTTATCTGGAAGCAGCCGGGAAAAAGTTTGACCAGCCCACACATTACGCAAGAAAGATCATGTTGCTCGAAGAACTTTATGATACAGATACCCTCAATCGTTTTATTGGATATGCAATACAGCATGATTCTATGGACATCCTGTCATTTAAAGAACTGCTCAAAGCTTACAATGCAGGCCGGCTGTCTCTTCCTGAGATATCTGAACAGAGACCGGAAGTTCTGTGTAAAACCGGAGAATACCGTGACGATGATTCAAAACTTTTGCGGGATCTGGATTACTATGAACAGAATGTAGGAGGAACGGTAAATGCCTAGTGAGACAAGTGCTGTAAACGCAGCTTATATAGAAGCCAGAATGAAACAGTTTAAACTGGTCGATATGCGCGAACAATATCAGGAACTTATACGTGTAGCTTCAGAACAGTCTATGACGTATGAAGATTTCCTGATCATGCTGTTACAAGCGGAGGAAACAGGAAAGAAACGCCGACAGGCTGAACGCCTGACAGATGCAGCTAATTTCGACTCTGATAAACGGCTGTCTGACATTGATTACCGCTTCAATCCAAACCTGGATGCGGATAAAATTCAATCTTTGGGCAGACTTGAATTTATGGATAACCATGAAAATATCATAATCATTGGGCCGCCGGGAGTCGGTAAAAGTATGATCGCCACCGGGATTGGCCGGAATGCATGTGAAGCCGGATATAAGGTTCTCTTTGTGAATGCAAAAGAACTGGTCGATCAGCTGTATGAGGATATGCAGAAAGGATATCTGAAAGAAACTCTGAAACAGATCAGTAAGATTCCGCTTTTGATCATCGATGAACTGTCATATTTAAAAATGGATAAAGAAAGAGAGAGCCTTTTCTTTCAGATCATTCGCCAAAGATATGAAAAAAGCTCCCTCATTATCACCACAAACCTGCCCATGGGCAGATGGGATGAACTATTCACCGGCAAGCTGGCTGCTGCAGCGATCCTTGACCGCCTGGTCCATCATTGCCATGTCATAAGTATAACGGGTGACAGCTATCGTGTCAAAGGTCCAAAAACTGAGTATTAAAAAAGGAAGGCATAGAAATGAGTATAAAAATCACACCGGATAAATATCCGCAGATCATAGAAGTTTACAATACAGAGGGAAAAACAGCCGCCTATGACCTAATGCGAAGCTGTTATGAGATCAAAAATCCAACTTGTGTTATGAAAAGGATGAAAGCAGACAAGAGTCTTGGATATAACTATGATACTGACCGTTTTGAATCAGACAGCCGTAAGGAAGATGATATATTTTTAAATTTAGAGATGCTCTGTGAAAATAAAATCGAAACATCTGACCGATCTGAAGGAGCTATAAATCGAAATGACCGTATAAAAGCCATGGAGAACATGGTACATTCCCTGATCAGTGACCGGTTACTGGAACTCAGTAAGTATGTATTGCTGGATCCAATCGGCAAAAGAATACTGATCTATAAAAGTTCAATGCAGACTGACGGATATCAGGTGCTCATTAATTAGGAGGCAGATATGAGATTTAGGAAAAAAATGTGCCTGCGGAGCACAGAGAATTCCTGCAGGAACAGTTAAAACAATACAAAAAAGAAATAACCATGTCGAAAGATGAGTTACGTGAATTAGAAAAATGGGTAGCCAGTGGACGAAGCCCCTATGATAACGGAGACTATATTTATAGCGAAAACGGATGCCCAATGGACTTTGTCAGCGCAATGCGTTTCCAGGATGAAATGTATGAATGGTGGATGAGTCTTTCAGAAGAAGAACGAGAACAAGAATTAAGGGAGCTTCGCGGGGATTATGATACTGTTTCAGACAGCATAATCATAAATACTGAATGGAGTGATCCGGTAATGGATCCGGATGCTGAACTTCCGTTCAGCTGATGCGCTTGACGGGTCAATTCACAGTGTAAAAAATCAGATTTGCATACAGAAATGACCCACTTGAAAATCAGGTGATTTCTGAATTCAGGTGGGCCAGAATTAATCTCTGCGCTTTTCTCTTCTACTCTATTTATTTTCGATAAAACACTTCAATTATTCAATTAATACTTCAACTATTCAATTAATACTTCAACTATTCAATTAATACTTCAACTAAATATATCAACTATTCAACTGTCATGCGTCCACTTCTACGGATACCCCAACAATGTAATGTCCCAAATCAGGTATATTATCTTTGTGTAGGTATCTAAAAAATAGGCACTACACTAATTCAAAATGTCCTTGACAAGGGGGACAGTTTAAACAATGCTTCAAATACTCAGCATCATTCAAGTGTATAAAACACGTGTCTCCCTTGTCTATTCTTTTTTAACAAGCCCTTTTTTATAAGTCTGTTTATCGCAACTACTGCACCTTGTATTGTAGAAATCGAATCGCTTATATCTACTACCTGCTGCGTTGTTATTATATTATTTGCTTTAACAAATTGATAGATCATTTGATCTGTCTGATTCAATTCGACAGTTGTAATTGGTATGTCATCTAATTCCAACTGTCTTGGATGTCCTTCATATGAATCATTAATATAATACGTTGTCCAACGTCCGCGATTTTCTGCTATCAGCATCTCTCTTTCCACTAAATCAGCTAACATTCTTCCAACCTCTATTGAAGGCAACCCTAAAACCGATTGCATTCTGGTATTAGATACTTTTTCTTCCAGATAAGCTGTTGATAAAATAATTTGTTCTTCCGCCGGTAACGCTTGATATTCTTGCCCAAAAACATCCTATAAATATTTAGTACATTCTATTGGCATTAACGAAACCATCCATAATCTCAACTCTACCTGATGTAATTCTTGATCATCATATAAATCTGGTTTTCTCCAGTTTTCTTCTCCCCCATATTCCAAATACTAAACTCTATTTTTCCCTAACTTAGAAAACGCCACTTGTATATGGTTATACTCTTCCCATTTTACATTGTTCAAAATATTCTGTCTTTCTGTATATTGTTGAACCGGTGTACGAATTGAAAAATATGTATCAAATTTAGCTTTTGTTATATAACGATGTGAAGTTAAATACCTCTTTTGAGGATCAACCCTTTCAACGAACTGATTACATTCTTCTATAATTGCTTTATCATAAGAATCATTGGCTCCTATGGCATTTAGCAAAAATGTCTCCATAGCTCCGTTCTCTTCAAAAGGAATTACCAGTAATAGAATCGAAAAATTTTAAAATTGTCCCTGTCCGATGCTTCATCGAACATTCCGTCCAGGAATCATCTCAACTCCAATCCCAAGTTATCTTTCGCATCAATCGCTTCCTCACAACTTAATCTCCGTACATAATTCTTTTCTTCAAAATTATAATCGGAAACATATATAAAAGCCGTTAAAATACAATCTGTCTCTGATCCGCAAACTCTCTATTCTGGAGCATCGAATCCATGTATCTGTGTCCTCTGAATTATCACTTGTGGACAGCAATTCTAACACACTGGTCTTTCCACTATTATTGTCGCCCGTAAGAATATTAATCGCATTCAGGCTCTCCAATGTCAAATTATGAATTCCTTTGTAGGCATGTACTGTAAATTCCTGCAGATGTTTTTTCACGCAAACTCACCTCTTTATTTACATCATTGTCGAATATACAATTTTTAATCATCTATGCTACTATTATTTTCTGCTTAAAAATATAGAGGGCGATTACTCACCCCCTGCTTTTTTCGGTTCTCTCTTAATGGTGGATACTCACCAGATTCTATTACAGATTTTTATCTCTTATAAAGAAGTATACACAAGACACTTTGAAATGGCAACTGTTTCAAATATTTTTTATGGAATTTTTATTGTGCCTGACATCTTCTGTATACAATACCTATCTCACTTCACCGTAAGCACCCCAACCGTCCCCTTAAACGAGGCATCCAGCACATACTGTGGTATCTTCTCCGTCAATTGGTCATCATACGCAAAATGCAGATGCGCGCCTATCACAGCAACCACCGGGCTATCTTCTGCAAATACCATATCCAGAAATTGTTGTGTCACTTCGTCCGGGCTATAGAAGCAATCTGTTCCCCACAAAAGTGCCCGGTCCTGCCATACAGCCTTCGAAGCATCGCTAAGACCATCATTTACTTGCGATTTCAGCGGAACATGCATTGTTAAAATGATTGGTTTATCTTCCGCCCATAATTCTTTTAATCTTTCCAATCCCGCTTCTGATAATTGGCTGGTATTATTATTAATTCCCACAACCAGGAACTCATCAAAATCCTGAACCATTACCTCTTCCATATCCCAGGATTCTTTTTCTTTCTGCTGCACATCCTCGTCTGTGTATGTATCACTATACCAGATTCCCAAATCATGATCTGCACGATTGTACATAACCGGAGCTTTAATCCGTTTTAAATCTGTCATCAGGCAGTTCAAATTAGCTTCTGAGAAGAAATCGATCATATCACCGTTCAAGATTACACCGTCTGGATTTTCCGCATTGATTGCATCTACTATTTCCGGCCACGTTTCCTGCGAAGTTTTTCCGTCAGAATTCGAAAACATAGCAACACGTTGCTCAATTTCTTCACTTTTTTCTGATATATAGTCGCCATCGGGAACTATAATATGTTGATCGTTTACTACGATTAATTTGTATTCCTTCTTTAAATCCGGGATATTTATTTCCTTATTATCCCAGGACACAGATTCCGTTGGTATGATTTCTGCCGATGGTTGTTCCTCTGTATTTGTCGAAATATTACTCCTTGAGGAATTACAGGCACATATACTCACTCCTAATACACAACTTAGAGTTATGGTCACTATTTTACTTTTCCACATATTGTTCCTTTCCATATTTCCTATTAACATTCTCCATTTTTTCTATTCCTGTTGCATTTTTTTCCAAAAGCAGGTCACTGCAACCGAACTCACATAGCTAAGCATAAGCAGTACTCCTAGTGAAAGAATTGCCAAACGCGATGCTACAACTATCCATACCAATATATCTTGAATATTCCCGTGTATAAACCACAAACCCGTTTTTAAGGAAACCATTACCATACATTCTCAGAATGTAAGTATGCGCCAAACGTTGTAAATACATTTCTTCACCATCTGCTCTTTCTGCATCAATCGCATCCACAGTTTCTTATGAAACCTTTCCACCAGAATCCGCAAACATCACAACACATTGTTTTGCCTCCCTATATTTGTACAATTTTACACAATCCAGGAATTCTATTTATTATCACAGTAAATACATAGCTTGATGCAAAAACAATGCAAAATGCAATCAAGCGTTCTACAAATCCCGAATACGTCCAAAACCTCTGTAGCGTAAATATAAAGATACAATGACTCAGATAGATTCCAAATGTATTTTTACCAATGCTAGCAATAAAAGCATCTACCAAATTATTTCTTTTCTGATAAGGTAAAAAAAGCGCAAATAATCCAAGCAAAAAAAGCAGCATAAACAACGAGCTATAATTAAATGATGCGCTATATAAAACTCCTGTCTTTTCTGACAAACATACTGCATAGCCTAAAGCACCAATCCACGACAAAGCACCTATTACAATCCATTTTTTCTTTTGCGATTAGCTTTCCCTGTATTTCCAAATCATTCCGCCTAGACAAAAATAAAATACATACCACAAATCTCCAATGGAACTAAAGCGCATGATCGCATTGATAATATTGTTTATATCTGTCACATCTCTATATGCTGCAACTATATCACGTACTAAACCGATTGCATTAACTCCCTCCGCAAAAACAAATACAATTCAGAAAAAATATTCAAATATATTTTCATGTTCGGTATATGTATACCAAAGCAATGGAAATATCAAATAAACTCCTAACAAATTTTGCAAAAACCATAAAACACCCGTATATTTACTTCCCACTACCGTAAGAATAATATATTGAAATACACCGTTTGCTGTGATCTTTTCTCCCGATGTTATACACCCACACAAACAAGTAATATTCCCCACAGCAAAAAACAGCAAATATCCTAAGCATTTTTTTACAATGTTGTTTCAAAGAAAACGTACTCTTTTTCAACAACAACATCCCATTGATTGTTAAAAAATAGGTACACCTTCCGATACAATCCTTGCGGCATATTGTAAAATATGTACTATGTTAGGACTTGTGATAAAATCTGGATCACACAACGGCACATGAAGACTTAGTACCATACATATTCCCAATGCCTTTAAAACATCTAATCCATCTATTCTCTTTTTCTCCATATTCTATTATTGCACTTGGTATATTGTAATCGACTCATCCAGCAGGCTCTTACAAATATACCTTCTCCTTTCTGTCAATCTTTTTAATCGTGGTTATTATGCTATTGTATATTTGTTTTCTATAATCATTCTTTCCAGCACTCCACCCTTCTTCTCAAAAATCTCTTGTTAATCATCATCTTTCTTTGCTATAATAAATAGAATCTATTATTATTTCACGAGGTGTTTTTATGAATTTTCTCATTATAGCTCTTCTTTTTTGTTTACAGCTCGTCCTCTTTTTTTCCTATGGGCTGTTACTCTTCAAATTCATACACAGAGTTCCAACTTCTATTACTTTAACTCTGCTATCCGGATTCTTATTCTTTTTTATGTTGTTCGGTATTCTTTCTATCCCTTTGATACTGACTTCACAGAAATTATCCACTCTTACCTATTCGCTTTTAAGTATATCAGGTATTGTATTCCTTGTCTCTTTATTTTTATGTCGGGAACACTGGAAAGATTTGTTACAAAGCATTCCTTCATCCGTGCGTAGCCATGGTATTATGATAGTGCCTCTATTTATTTTCATCTTTATATTTGAACTTTTTGTCTTTAATCACATTGATGTGTCAGCAGATGCCAGCTATTATGTTGGAAAAGTTTCCACGGATGTTTATACCAATACCATGGGACATTATGATCCCTACACTGGAAATGCTTTAAGCACTCTCGACGGTCGCAGAATCTTCGCTTGTTTTCCTGAATATAATGCTGTAATTTCACAATTCTTTCATATACATCCTTTAAAACAGGCAAAAGTAATCATGCCGCAGATACTTTCTTTATTTACCTGCATTCTTTATTATCAGATTGGATTGCTTCTTTTCAAAGGAAAAAAGAAAAATACCGATTTGTTTTTCTGCCTTATTTTATTGCTTGATTTTTACAGTTACACGATCTATACGGCCGCAACTTTTTTGTTCACCCGAACCTATGAAGGAAAGTCCATTCTAGCCAACATTATTATTCCCGGAATGGTTTATTGCTTTTTGTTATTGTGGTTTAAAAAGGATATTTCTTTTTCGAAGAAACTGTTATTCATAATCTCTTTAAGCAGCTGCTTTTTCTCTTCGTCTTCTATGTTGATCGTTCCCATTGGTTTAAGTGCTGGCCTATTGCCATGGATCATCAAAGAAAAACGCTGGAAAGATATTTTATTTTACCTTCTGTGTATCATGCCGAATTTCATCATATGTGTATTATATCTCCTTAACACAAAAGGTATCTTACTTTATTCTATACAATGAAAGGTTTTAAATTATGCAGGGAATTTATTTAAATGACTTGGGATTAAAATTTGTTAAGACTTGTTTTACAAATTACTGGGGGCAAATCTATTTCTTTGGTGTTTTTGTTGTTGCAGTACTCTGGTTCTTTCTTGCTCAAAAACACAGACTTAAATATTTTTCGTTATATACATTCTTTTTATTTCTGACAATATACAACCCTGTTTTAGTCAAGATATTCTTTAAATACTTTAATCAGGATTCCGTATATTATCGATTTTTCTGGTTGCTTCCTGTGAATCTCGTGATTGCCTACCTGATCGTTCATTCTATCAGCTGTATATCTAAACTGCGTCAAAAGAGCAATCACCTTATGTGTGATTATTTGCATGATCGTATTACTTGGCAGTCCTATTAAGTACTTTTCTTCTTATTAAATGTACCAGACAACTTATATAAAGTTTCTGATGATCTTCTGGAAGTCAGCGAATATATTCATCAGGATACTGATACACCTAATCCACGTGTGGCTGTTTCGGCTGATCTTTTGATGACGATTCGACAGTATGATCCTACCATTACTCTGACAACCGTTCGCGACTATGCACTTTGCTGGCAAGGGCTTCCTGATTTTCAATATTTACTTGCAAATAGTTACTATTCATCAGAGAAATCTATTATGGATGTTATTTATGGAGGCGATTACAGTAATCCCGAAGCATTCTCAACTTCAATAGCTGAAACTGCTACGCAGTATCTGGTCTTTTCTAAAACAGTGGATATTCAGCCATTCTTACAATCAATGAATTACCAGTATATTGCAGAGACAGCGAATTATATTATTTATCGTTCGCCTTCTGTATAATTCAAATCATAGATATTCATATTTGTAAGCACAAAAATGTTTTGTATATTGTCGTAAGTGCTTTATATCCTATCACAGGATAGAGCACTTACGGAATACAGCAATCTAATTCTGAATACCCACATAAAATTATTTAACATCATCTTGTTTCTTTTCTGTTTGTAATGCGGTAGTTGTTCCTTCTGCTACACCTTCTGTACTCTCAGGTATAAACAGAATTTTTATTGTTGCAAACATAATCCGCAAATCTTCAAAAATACTCGGAGTTGCAATATAGGTAAGATCCATTTGTAATTTATCATATGGTGTAGTATTGTATTTTCCATACACCTGTGCATACCCTGTTAATCCGGCTTTCGCCTGAAGACGCAAACGGAATTCCGGCATTTCTTTCTCATATTCGGCTGCTATTTGTGGCCGCTCCGGTCTTGGTCCAACGATGCTCATGTCTCCCTTTAAAATATTGAATAGCTGCGGGAGTTCGTCAATTCTTACCTTCCGTATAAATCGTCCAATCGGTGTAATACGATCATCGTGTTCCCCCGTAGACAACCGAGCCACACCATCTTTTTCAGCATCTACACGCATAGAACGAAATTTCATCACACCGAATTCTTTTGCATTTTTCGTTAGTCGAGTCTGCTTATAAAAAACAGGACCACCATCTGTCACTTTAATCGCAATAGCAACAATAATCATAATCGGTGAAAGAATAATTAACGCGATTCCCGATGCTACGATGTCAAAACCTCTCTTAATAAACAAATAAAATGGTGACGGATGGTAACGTTCCAGTCGAAGAATCGGAAGATGAAACATATGCATTTTTTTTGCACCACTCATAATCACATCTCCGATTCGTGGAATAACATATATGGAAATATCATGTTCAATACAGTATTTCAAGATAATATTTCTATCATGACTATGAATACCACTCAGAAATACCGTTTCTACTTCAGCTAAAACAGAAAGATTATTCAGACACTCATCAACAAACAAGGTTTTCTGAACAGAGAATTTTTTTTCAAATCCATATTCCTGAATTAGTTCTTCCATTCCTTCTCGCATATCATAAACAATCATCGTACTCATGGCTGGATAGTGAGAAAAATACCATTTATGAGCCGCATAAGACCAAATAGCAGACATTAGTATCTGCCCTACAAAGGCACATAAAATAGGTAACACATTAGGAATATGTTTGGTAAGTAACAGTGTTATAACATACATAATAAAATCTGTTATAATTGCTGCAAGAGCCTGACTGTACACCATCTCAGAAATACGATTCATAGAGACCAGAAATCCCTCATATATTTTTCCAAATGTTATATAAATCAGGCAAAACAAGCCGATCACTACCCAGTTACCCTTATTGTAAAATGGTTCTGCTGTACGGCTTGCATAATAATTTAACCAACACATACCAAATGGAATCGTCAAAAGTAACGCATCTAATAATTTTACAATTTGCATGGCTAAATCATGCTTAAATCTTTTCATAGGGTACTCCTTTGCCGTTTACTTATTCCTTTTTGTATTTTACCCACTATTCTTTCAAAAACAATAGAATATATCATCAAAAAAATCAGATAAATAACCGTTGCATGTCTTTCTAAAATAATATTCTTTTCCGTTATTTGATGTACTATATTTATAATTAACGCCTGCGATACATATATTGCTAATGAAAGTTTCTCACATTTTTGAAATATTGCATGATCAAACAATACATTCTGAATCCCCTTGGAACACATTGCGCAGATTATGATTATGATAAATCCAATAATACACTGATATGTCATATTATTCATCGCATAGTACCATACCGCATAAACAAATAACAATGATATCCATACAGAATTCACTGTTTCCAACTTTCTTGCACATTTATTAATTATCTCATATAACGCAATTCCTATAGAAATCCCCGTGAACGCTTTCAACAGCGGTGCCGATATAAATCCTGCAATTAATTTCCATGATTCCACTTCATGTGTTCCAAAAACATTCGCGAAATACGACGCACCTGCTATTGCTATTAACGGACAAATTACATTCTTTGTCAGTTTTTCATCGTAGCAAAGCAATGCAAAAAGAATATGCGAAGCCACTATCAATGTACACATCTGCCACAGTGGATAATTAATTCCCCCATCATATACGCCAATATTTTGTACCAGTATGCTTTCAGGCAGGATGGTTGTTGCAATGTTTAAGATTTTTTCTTTCAGACTACCATTTATTATAGCAAATATAATTTCATACAGTATCATCATCAGAAGAGCACTTACGTAATATGGATATATACGTATCAGTCTTCCCTGCGTGTATTTTAAGCTGTCTTCATGATACTTTCCCGATTCATAACTTCTCACCAGAAAATAGCCCGAAATAATAAAGAAACAAATAACTACCATTCCCGATGAAACAACCTGCACTCCAAAATGCCCTAAAGCTATAAATATAGCCAATACTATTTTTATAAAATCAATACAATAATTACGTTTCATCTCTTCTAATTTTCTTTTTTCAAATTGTTCACACACGGTCGTCCAATAGAATCATATATTACTTTCATTCCATTGAAAGCTTCCATATCATAACAATTCCGTCCATCTAATATAATCGGTGTCTTCATATATTTCTCAAAACTTCTGGTATCTAACTTCTTTACTTCTTCCCATTCAGTAAATATAAAGCACAACTCTATATCCCTCAACGTATCTTCTATCGTTTCACAGTACTGAATATCACCTGATATTTGTCTTTTGAAATTTTCTTTTCCAACCGGATCCCATGCTTTCACTATTGCGCCCTCATCCAGAAGCCATGGTACATTTTCTAACGAAGGAGCTTCACGCAAATCATCCGTACCTGGTTTAAATGTCAATCCTAATACCGCCACTTTAAGATCTGTAAAGTTTTCATAATATTTTTTAGCCTTTTTAATCAATCTCAACTTTTGTCGTTCATTTACTTCTATGGCTGCTTTGATTGTTTTTAATTCCTGATCATTAAAATTAGCTAACCAACTTAACGCCTTTGTATCCTTAGGGAAGCATGAACCTCCATATCCAATACCGGCATTTAGAAATCGATTTCCTATACGTTTATCAAATCCCATGCCTTTTGTTACATCCTGTATATCCGCTCCTACGCTTTCACATAAATTTGCAATTTCATTAACATATGATATTTTCAATGCCAGAAAATCATTCGATGCATACTTCACCATTTCCGCACTTCTGCGATTTGTGCAAAGCTTTGGCGCATCAAATTTCTCATATACTTTAAGCATAATTTCTTTGACATTTTCTTCTTCTGCTCCAATTACAATCCTGGAAGGATGAAGTGTATCCTGTACTGCAGTCCCCTGAGATAAAAACTCAGGGTTAGATGCTACATGAACCTCTGCTCCTTCAGCCATATGTTCTCTTATATATGCCTCAATTCGATCATTTGTACCAATTGGTACTGTAGATTTCAAAACCACAATACATTTTTCTGATACAGATTCTGCAATCTGTTCCGCAACTGCATAGACATATTTTAAATTTGCAGACCCGTCTTTCTTTTCAGGGGTTCCTACTCCAATAAAGATAACTTCTGCATCGCCATAAGCCATTTTATAATCCGTTGTATATGTAATATTGTTTCTATACTCATGCATGAGTTCTGGCAACCCCGGTTCATATATAGGCGATTCTCCCCTTTGCATTTTAGCTATTTTCTTATCGTCCACATCAACACACACAACTGTATGTCCTTTACTTGCAGGCATACTTCCCGTAACTAACCCTACATATCCTGTTCCAGCTACCGCTATTTTCATATCACTCAATCCCTCTCTATATACTTTTGCAATTTCATAATAATTCATTGTCACGATTTTCATCAAATTTTCTTGCAAACATATGTGGTGCCTGAATCAATTCTTCAAAGTCATCCATCTGAAACACATATGGTGTTCCTCTCTTCCAATCAATTTTTCTCAAACATGCATAATGATTATTATCATAATTCTGATCAAAAAGTTTTTCCTTATAAGGTGAATTTACACATATAGTCTGTAAAAACATTTCTTCCCCTGATCTCGAAAAACTAAAATATTTTTTTATGAACTCCTTTTGTTCACATACATACTGTGCAAAATCGCTTGTAATACTAAACCAGTTTGTTCCTTTTTGGACTTCAAAATCTGTTTTTTTCAATCTGTCGATTTTTAATAATTTTTGCAGCTTTATACTTACTTTATCTAAATAAAACCAAATATTCTGATTTCTTCCACACTTTTCCTGAAAGAAATAATAATATCTTATTCTGTTTTTATATTCTTCCGATACTTTTTCGGTTGCGCTTGGCGTCTCAGCAGGGGTACGCTCCCGCTTTGACGGCATGTGTCTCCTGCGGGAAAAAAGAGTTTGATCATGCTGGATTTCTGGTTTCAGAAGGGACCATCGTTTGCCCTGATTGCGTTTCCGGGCGAGGAAATATTGTGGAAATCAGCGGCAAAAGCCTTGACGTTTTGCGCCAAGTACAGGAAGTATCACCCCTGCATTGGCATTTTTTAACGTCCGGCTCTTCGGAAGAGGCGGGCGAAGTATTGCTCCCGGCGGAACGACGTGAGTGCGCGAGAGCGGTGGATGGCTTTGTGCAGTATCATTTGGGCCTGACTTGGGACAGGGGGCGCTTCCGGAGAATGTGATCCGGAAATTCCGAACACTAAAAAACGGTCTGCTGTGGCTGTTTTTTCGGAAGGGAATACCCCGTCTGGTGAGTGCCGCTATTGTCATGGAGGAAGCATGTATTTTCAGGATGTGATTCTCACTCTGCAACGCTATTGGGCGAGCAGGGGATGCGTCGTCGCTCAGCCGATGGATATAGAATGTGGTGCCGGCACGTTTAACCCCTCGACGTTTCTGCGGGTTATCGGGCCGGAGCCGTGGAGAGTGGCCTATGTGGAGCCTTCTCGGCGTCCCACGGACGGGCGGTATGGCGAAAACCCCAATCGGCTTCAGCACTATTTCCAGTTTCAGGTCATTTTGAAGCCTTCTCCCGACGATGTGCAGGATCTCTACCTTGGCAGCCTTCGTGCACTGGGGATCCATCAGGAAGAACATGACATACGCTTTGTCGAAGACGACTGGGAGTCTCCGACCCTCGGCGCGTGGGGGCTCGGTTGGGAAGTGTGGCTGAACGGCATGGAAGTGTCGCAGTTCACTTATTTCCAGCAGGTTGGCGGGATCGATCTCTCGCCCGTCAGCGCGGAGCTCACCTATGGTCTGGAACGCCTGACCATGTACCTGCAAGGGAAAGATTCCGTCTATGACATCCAGTGGAACGAGCATGTGACCTACGGTCAGATCTACCATCAGAACGAGGTCGAGCAGTCTCGCTATAATTTTGATGAGAGTGACGCCGCCATGCACCGTGAGCACTTCGACCAGTTTGAGGCCGAATGCCTTCGCCTCACCGGACAGGGACTGCTTTGGCCCGCCTATGACTATTGTTTGAAGTGCTCCCATACGTTCAACCTGTTGGATGCTCGGGGGCTATCTCCATTACGGAACGCACCGGCTATATCGGGCGCGTGCGCACGTTGGCCTCGTCCGTTGCGCATCTGTATGCGGAGCAGCGTAAGGAAATGGGGTATCCCATGCTTGGAGGGAACCGATAATGTCCACCTTTGTTCTTGAAATCGGCACGGAGAGCTGCCGGCCCGCTTTTTGTCCAATGTTGAAAAAGAACTGGCGGATCGGTTCACGGCTGGGCTCGAAGAAGCTGGCTATACGTTTTCCCTCCTTGATACCTGTGCTACGCCGCGTCGTTCCGTGGTCATCGTGGAGGGTCTGGAGGATACCCAGCCTGTCAAGGAAGAATTGGTTATGGGGCCGCCCGCCCGCATTGCTTTCGATGCCGGGGGGAATCCCACCAAGGCCGCTCAAGGTTTTGCCAAGACGCTTGGTATCGACGTTTCCGCTTTAGGCAGAACGCAGACAGAGAAAGGGGAATACCTTTCAGGGATGAAGAAAACCGGCGGCGTGCCTACATTGGACGTGCTGGCTGGCTTGTGCCCGGCGATTATCGCTGCTTTGCCCTTTGCCAAGCGTATGCGGTGGGGAGACGGGGAGTTTGCTTTTGCCCGTCCCATCCGTTGGGTTCTTGCGCTGCTTGGCGACGTTGTCGTTCCGTTTGAAGTCGGTAAAGTGGCTTCCGGGCGGGTTACGCAGGGGCACCGCGTGCTTGGTCCCGGTCCCTTCACGATCAAGACCGCGGGCGATTACGTTCCCACCATCGTGAAGGAAGGGGCC
>ENA-OPZZ01001214-OPZZ01001214.1-human-gut-metagenome-genome-assembly--contig:-NODE-1214-length-16847-cov-4.671770_pt1 | contig 16847 bp, 20 predicted proteins | sample MGYA00242487_ERZ504511 | MGnify/ENA primary metagenome ERZ504511 (study PRJEB26092, sample SAMD00036241) | human gut metagenome | host: Homo sapiens | study: EMG produced TPA metagenomics assembly of... | reverse complement strand
ATAAAAAGAGCTAAGTTTTATAGACTTGGCTCTTTTTAAATCTATCAAACTCCGGTGGGTTCGTCTAACGGTTAGGACACATGCCTCTCACGCATGTAATACGAGTTCGATTCTCGTACCCACTACTATCTGATTATCAGCCTCTTACTAACAAGTAAGGGGCGTTTTTTCTTGCCTTACATCCATCTAAAAGTATCGTTTTAGGCGTTATAAACGGGTATTATTAAAGAAATGGTGCAAATTTTGCGCAAATTTTCATCTCGCATAATTATCGCGCTATCCCGTTGACACGTTGTTTGCGTATAACAATATTATTATGGCAACTGTTGTTATCAATTAGACACACGTAGAGAAAAGAAAGACGGCACATACCCGATCAAGTTGTATATTAGACATAAAAGCCGAATATTAATAAGTACCGATTTTTGCGCTACTCCGAGAACGTGGACGGGTACAGAGTATAACAAAGAAGCGAAAAGCTACAAAGCTAAAAATGTGGCGATACGCAATCTTATAAATCGCGTGGAAATGCTTATCGTTATGTTGGATAATAATCAGAAATTAAAAAGCATGAGCGACGCAGCCTTGAAAGATTATATTTCAAAGTCCATCAAAAACGAGTCAACCTGCAAAACTTTCGTAACCTGCCTAGACGAGTTTATAGAGACAAAGACGAAAGGAAATACAATAGAACTATATAAGGCTACAAAGAATAAGATTCTTGCCTACGACCCGGCATGTACATTTGAGACTATCACAAAGAAATGGCTGGAATCTTTTAATAAATGGCTAAAAGATACAGGAATGAAAACCAATTCAATATCAATCCATCTACGGAATATTAGAGCCGTCTTTAACTATGCGATAGATAACGAAGAAACGGAGTTATATCCGTTTAGAAAGTTTGCTATCGAAAAAGAGGAAACCAGAAAACGCTCGCTAAGACCGGAACAACTCGCCACGCTCCGAGACTTTAACGGAGAAAAATATCAAAAGGAGTATCAAGACATATTCATGCTTATGTTTTATCTAATCGGAATAAACGCAATAGACTTATTTAACCTCAAACAAATAGTTGACGGACGCATAGAATATAAACGAGAAAAAACCGGAAAGCTATACTCTATCAAAGTAGAACCGGAAGCAATGGAGATAATAAACAGGTATAAAGGAAATAAATTTCTACTAAACACGCTCGAAACCAACGATTACAATTATAGAAAGTATATGGCAGCAATGAATAGAGGTTTGCAAAAACTGGGAAATTTCGAACGAAAAGGATTAGGCGGGAAAAAGATTAGAGATATTTTATTTCCCGACATCACCTCGTATTGGGCGCGCCATACATGGGCTACAATAGCGCATAAAATAGGAATATCGAAAGATGTAATATCTTTAGCTTTGGGGCATGAGTTCGGATGCAAAACAACCGGAATTTATATAGATTACGATTTAGAGCAAATAGATAAAGCGAATAGAAAAGTAATAGACTATATTAATTCGTTATCGCTTTAACCAGGTTAAACACTTATAGCCCCACAATCAGCACTGTTGCGGGGCTTTCTCGTATTACTTCTTTAAGAAGTTTTTATAAATACAGGTCCGGATTACTTAGCTTTTTCTAAAATCTACTATCACGATAATACATTTAATATTAAAATTCTAGCGCAATCCCACCTAAAATAGAATATTTTGTAAAAGCCAAATTCATATTTACTTTTTTTATATTCATGACCGCTATCCCGCCAAAATCTAGCCCCGAAACACTTTTTTCTCTGAAAACTTATTATGTACTATGCCGGAATCAGATATAGTATAATCACTTCCATCTGTAGTGCCATATGCTATTTTCGCATACCCTATAACTGGAATAAATCTTAAATTCTTCACAATAGGAATTTGATAGCCTATATGAACTACGGTAGTCGTCTTATCAGACCACTTATCTACTCCCATATCATTTTCATGAGAAGAAGGCCATCCCATAACATCAGCATAAAAACCTTTTATAGCCAAACTTACTCCTACCGCACCATTTGATATACCTCTTCCATATCCCACATATCCTCCTATTATACCAATGCTCCATTCCTTGTTAACTTCTTTAAAAGGGAAAAAAACTTTTGCTAATAAATCATTCACTGAAAGAATTACGACTAGCAACAATAGAACTTTCTTCATAACTATGTATTTTGATTTGTGAATACTTCTACAAAGAAAGACACTTCTTTACACCAAATCAAACGTTTTACTGTTTTTTTTCAAGTTGAATAACGATCATCCGCAAATTACCAGCAATCAATTCGAGAATTCCTTATACTTGAATGAGTATAACATTCTCATTACTATTATCTATTATCTTATCTACAAATTCTTTTGCTAGTTTTGATATTTCAATTACCTTTAGCACAAAATATAAAAAAACAAGTAAACATGAAAAAGCAAACAAACTCTATTACCGCTTAATTCTTTTGGGGCAAATAGTAGCCAAAATCTAAAAAAGACTCTCCCATATCACATCTATTTAATAGTTTATTGATAGCCTTAAAAAGAAGTTCAGACAATAGTTAGAAATTAAACAATCACTAAAAACTAAATATCATGGAAACATTTATTATTTTAATCATTCTCATATTCGGAATCCTACAACTAATCCTATTTTTCAAAATCTGGGGCATGACAAACGACATTAGAGAAATCAAAGAAAGATACCTTTCTTCAACCACCTCCCCCAAAAAGAAAATGCCCACTCAACCAACAGAATTTTAATATTGGCGAGCTTGTTGTAGAAATAAAAACAAATAAGCAAATGCGAATCAAAGAGATTACAGAGGATGGGAAATATAGTTGCTATACAGGTGGAGGTGCTTCACATGAAGGAGATTTTACCGCATCGGAAATAAAACGTTTTAATTCGTAATTCCATATTCAAATAATTTATTTGGATGGTGTATGAAAAGACCTTCCATGCACGTACGTATAATCTCGTACCCACTACCAAAGAAAAAGATGGAAATGTAGTTAAACTATCATCTCTTTTCTTTATAGATCTCGAAGTAAGATTCCTTATCAATCCTCAACCGGACTCTATCCTCCCTTTTCTGTCCTGCCAGATTCACAAACAGATTGAAATACAGTTGGCTGAAAGAAAGGTTGGAACGATCATAAGTAATATCAAATGTCCAGGTTCTACGAAAAGAATCGAACGTTGCATACGATTGCTCACCCCCTTTACACATAAACACTTCCGGGAAAGACGTAGGAGGATAAGGCTGGAATAAACCCGCTAATTGAGCATAAATATAGTCAATCATCCATTCGTCTCCTGTTAAAGTCAATTCTCCCTTTAAACGAAGTTTAATGGCATAACTGGCAGTCACGTCGGACGAAGTATAAACAGGAACCTGGCTTTCTGCCGGATAGTTGCCGTCTTTATATCCAAGACTCATCGTTAGTCTGGATAGACCGACACCATTAAAGCCACTCACCTCCTGATCTGCCAACCGGTTTTTCAGACTGACCATGAATGTCAGTTTACCAAGCGTCGGATCACCCGGATATTGCGCAAGCGTGTCCAGCACATAATCTTCGGTATTGTAACTACGGGTTATTAAATCACCCTTTCCAGCCTCCAAAGCCGGACCGCCTCTTTCCACATCTACGTTGCCAACCGGATAATAAATAGCATCATTATCCCTTACGCAACCACTCAAACAGAACAGCAACACTGCCAAGCCTATTATCTTATTCATTATCATCTTACCTCTTGATTTTGCGGACAAAGATACATCTTTTTTATACCACACTTGATTTATGTCAACCGTTTTTAGTATTTTTGCACACATCAAGACAGAAAAGACATGGATACATTATTAAGAGAGACTGTAAATGCTGTTGTAAATTCCCGCTTTCCGGAAATGAGTATAGAAGGAAGACGACAGATAGAAAGTATACTGATTCGTGAAGAATTTCCCAAAGGAGCAATAGCGCTGAATGAAGGAGAAGTAGCTCATGAAATCGTATTTGTCGGCAAAGGGATGCTTAGGCAGTACTATTACAAGAATGGGAAAGACGTGACCGAACATTTCTCATACGAAGGATGTATCGTGATGTGCATTGAGAGTTTTCTGAAACAAGTACCCACCCGGCTAATCGTGGAAACCCTCGAACCTTCCATTATCTACCTGTTCCCTCGCGACATGATACAAAAATTGGCAAAAGAGAACTGGGAAATCAATATGTTCTACCAAAAGATACTGGAATACTCCTTGATTGTGTCACAGATTAAAGCAGACTCCTGGCGCTTTGAATCCGCCCGCGAACGCTATAACCTCCTGCTCGAAACACATCCGGAAATTATCAAACGTGCACCTCTGGCACACATCGCCTCTTATCTTTTGATGACACCGGAAACACTAAGCCGTGTGCGCTCCGGTGTTCTATGATTTTAGCGGCTTTTCCGGTATTCTTTAGGAGACATACCAGTGTAATGCTTGAAATACTTTCCAAAGAACGACTGGTTGGCAAAATTCAGCCGATCGGCAATCTCTTGTATATTCATACTTGAAGAATTCAGAAGTGCTTTCGCTTCCAGAATCACCAGTTCGTCTATCCACTCCCCCACCGTTTTTCCGCTGACCTCTTTTACTACTCCCGAAAGATGCTTCGGCGTCAGACACAACTGGTCAGCATAGAATTTCACGCTCCGTTCAGACTGGTAAGACTCCACTAAAGACTCATAAAAACGTTCGAAAATATATTCTTTCCGGCTTTTATTTTTCATGGTAGTAGCATTGGCTGGCGCATGATTGGTAAAGATATTACAAAGTTCAAAAAAGAACCCTTGCATCAAGCCCATTACCACTTCTTTACGATATAAAGCCTCCTTATTCTTCAACCGTTTTCTGATAAATGCATGATATTCCTTCACAGTCTCCTGCTCCTGCGGTGTAAGATTGAAACACGGGTAATCTTTCAGATAAAAGAATAAGGAAAGCACATTACTGATCTTAGGCAATGTCTCCAACAAGTTCTTCGACACAGCAAAGAATATCGCTTTAAAGTCGGAACTGAAACACCGCTGTTCGACAATCTGATTAGGCAGCGCGATCACCATTAATCCGGGGAACAGTTGGAACTCACGTAAACTAATATTAAAAGTACCAGTACCTTCCAGGCAAAGACCTACCGTCAACACCTCCAGTTTAGTCGGTCCATTATACAACGATATAACGCTCTCCGTATCGAAGAGCGCTATATCATTATCAACAACATCAATGTTGCCAGAATCTATATGTTTAGAATGAACTACCGAAGAAATACCTACTTTGGGAACATTTTGAATATACATACTCTCTCTTTTTTGCGACAAATATACCAGCATTTAATCAGATATACAAGCCGTTCAAGAGTATTATCAGACATAATGAACACTTTTAGTTACTTATTGAACAGACCGGAATAAATATTCAGAATCACGTTGGGCAGCTGGCACTGTCCATTTCTCCGGAACAAACTTCCACTGATTCAGGGCTTTGGGATCCATCGTACCTTTCTTTTCGATATAATTCATCAAATAGAAACGAAGATCTTTATCTGTAGAGAAAATTATGCGGCCCTTCAAATCCTCCTGCGGAATACCCGATCCTTTCGTCAACAGTTCTCCACCACCATTACCACGATAAGAATTTAAGGCCACTTTATATATCTTATCCATACGGAAAGGAGAACCGTCCGCCATACTCGTAATCGTAATCTTTTCTCCCTGCGGTTTTGTCACGTCCACCGTATAAATAATGCCGGAAGCCGAGTCAAAATTAAAGCTGAAGTTCTGGAAAGAAGCCCTGTCTTCCGCACCTTTCCGAGGTTTCTTCTTGAACCAGAGCAGATGATCTTCCGGTGACTTCATCCGGTTCGTCCACATATAATAAGACATCTCCAGAAAATCCTTAATCTCCTTTCCGGACAACGTCATCACATACAGCATATTCTCATACTTATACAAGTTGAACATATCACTGACAAACACATCCCCTTTCTTTATCTCCGCATCAAACGAAAGCGGAGCGGCAAAAGAGATGTCAGCTCCGGTTATATCGAGCTGTAAAGTATGTATCAAATCAATAAAAGCAGAAGGACCGAAGAAAGCAGGATGAGTAGAGATACTCTCGGTAAAAGTGCCGATCTTCTTGGATACAAACTTCTGCACCGTCTCATATTGCGGAGCAAAACGCTTCATGAAATCCTCGCTGATTCCGTAAGCTTCCGTTTCTGTCAACTCCCCTTTGACGTCCTTGCTCTGCACCTTTCCATCTTTCAGTTTCAAGGTCACATCGACATTAGACAATACAATTCCATTGCTGGCCGGATCGATAATCAACACCGAATCTCCGGCTACATTCATCACCTTCTTACATTCGCGGGCATGATCGTGCCCCATTAACACGATATCGAATCCCGGCACATTCTTCGCTACGTTAAGAGAAGCATTCTCATTGTATTTGCCCGACATTTTGAAAGCCTCCTGTCCGGCATGAAACAACCCGATCACCAAATCCGGATTCTCTTTTTCACGGATAATCTTCATCCATTTGCGTGCCGTCTCTTCCATATCGTCGAAACGCAAGCCTTTCCACAGATTTTCAGAAAGCCATGCAGGGATGGCAGGAGTAATCATACCCAATACCACGATCTTCACGCCATCACGTTCCAACACCTTATAAGGAGCCAGATGGGGCTTTCCCGTAGACGTATCAATGATATTGGCACCCAACACAGGGAAGTCACAAGTGGCTATCCAACGGTCGAACACAGCACGTCCCGTTTCCACATCATGGTTCCCCATATTACCGGCATCATATTTCATGAAATTCATCATTTCCGAACAAAGATGAGGAGACACCGTATCTATATAATTATAGTAATAGGCAGTAGGCTGTCCCTGCAAAATATCACCATTATCCAGCAATATCAAATTCTCTTTATACTGTTCACGCTCTTTCTGCACGAAAGAATAAATACGTGCCAGACTACCCTTCCACTCGTGGCGGGTTATAAAATTGTAAGGATAATAATTACCATGTACGTCACTCGTTTCCACAATCTTCAGCTTCACCACCTTTTCCTGCGCCGCAACAGACAGTACGAGACAGAAAAGCAAGCCATAAATAAATCCTATTCGTTTCATTCTTTTTCTATATTTAGCGGATGCGAAAATACGAACCGTGCCCCACCGGTATAGTCAGGATCGATCCATATACTTCCTCTCCATTTATGCACAATCAATTTACAGATAGACAATCCCAATCCGGTTCCCTGGGCGTACTCATTCAGCTTTTCAAAACGCTCGAACACAAGTCCCTGTTTTTCTTTCGGGATACCGTATCCGGTATCCGTTACCGAGAAAATAGCCATTTGCTTTTCCTCATTCACAGAAAAGTCCAAGGTAATCTTCCCGCGTTTCGTAAATTTGTCGGCGTTGGACAGCAGATTAATGATTACCTGTTGCATACGCTGCACATCCGTCACCATCCGGAAAGTTTCAAAAGAAGTGGAAAACAAGAACTGATTGTCCGACGACTGCCGTGAAAAACTAACAGAGGCAACCACCTGACTACACAACTGCACCACATCACATTCCTCCCACGTCAAAGTCACCCGGTTCGCCTCCAGACGTGAAAGATCGAGAATATCATTAATCAGACGAAGCAACAAATCCGAATTGGTTTTGATAATCTTATAATAAGACTGCTGTTCATCCTCCGTGCTACCGCCCATTGCCAGTACATCCGAAAAGCCGACAATCGAGTTCAACGGCGTCCGTATCTCATGACTCATATTGGCAAGGAAAGCACTCTTCAGACGATTAGACTCTTCCGCCCTGTCTTTCGCTACACGCAAATCCTTCTCCGATTTCAGAAGCTCGTCTTTCAAACGTTTCGTACGGAAATAATAGAAAAGAGAGATACATAAGCCAAGTACCAGAATCACGAACAAAGCACAAGCAGACCATATCTGATAAGTATATTGCTGATAGAACGAAACCGGTTGGTTGACAAGCTGCACTTTAAAAGGCAACACGCTTGGGTGCAGCCCCACTCTTTCACCTTCCGGCTATCCAATACCGCTTTAGAGCCAATGATCGAAAGATGCTTCCCCGTATCCTCCGGGTGCTGATCCATCCGTATGGACTCCATAGCCATTTCTCCTCCCACTTTCCGATAATCGGGCAGCACTCCTCCTATCGCCCAATATCCAAGGCTCACCGATGAAGGAGTAAAAGCCGGGATGGTAGGAGTAGCCTCCATCATGGCATACGTCGCATTCCGCATGAAATACCCCTCGTTCATATCCACACGCCACGTTCCCACCAGAATAACCGTATTTTCGGGCAGCTGTCTCAATTCCTCAACGATGGTATAAATAGAATGTCTCCGGCCGTCCATCAAAATCAAATCCAGATCGGGGAACTTCTTCATTTCTTTTCGTACCAACGCTTGCATAGTCACTCCGCCATAAGTATTGTCCGAGATAAAGGCAATGTGTTTCGTTTTCGGATAGAAAGCTTGAATCATGGAGATATTACCTTCTATATTATATTGATTGATAAATCCCGATTCCAGTTCGGGAATATCCAAATGATCTTCAAAGATATCGACAGATTCGGGCATCCAGCAATCAAGGTTTTCCACCGTATCTTTTGGCAATATCACCACATTACTACTGGCCAGACTGCACATCACCGGCACTTTCACCTGCATTTCATCCCTCTGCGACAAATAGGCAGCCCACGCTTCCTGTCCTAATAAAATAATTTGTGCCGGATGCTTTTCTCCCTGATATTTAGCCAGAATCTGCGTCATCATCGCGCTCCATAACGGAGCCTCCGAGAAACTTTTACAGTTCATGTTTTCGATGACAATGTCGCGCTGTCCTCCCAACTTACTATATTCATCCATATAATCGGAAATAGTGACCGAAGTTTGGTGTGCTGCCGGATTATAAGAGCAAATAATCAGAATAGGTTTCTTATCTTTAGAGACAGCCAATACTTCCGTTGACTGCAGAAGCCAAAGGAAACAGATAAAAAGATATCCAAGACGTCCCAGCATAATTATGCAGTTTTGATGTGTTAATTCATTAATTGAGTTGCAAATATAGTAAAACTTGTCGGGTTTAGCAGATTTATATGTATTTTTGTCGCTCATTTACTCTCAAAAAATACAAATTATGGAATTATTTCACAAGATGATTTCCGGTTTTCTGGGTATACCGGAAAGACAAATAAGTAGTACGCTCCATCTTTTGGGTGAAGGTGCTACGATTCCCTTCATCAGTCGTTACCGTAAAGAAGCCACCGGCGGACTGGATGAAGTGCAGATAGAGCAAATAAAAGAGCAACACGATAAGTTGTGCGACATAGTCAAACGGAAAGAAACGATTCTCGGCACCATCAACGAGCAGGGAAAACTGACTGCCGAACTGGAGAAACGTATCAACGACACCTGGAATCCGACGGAACTGGAAGACATTTATCTTCCTTATAAACCCAAGCGGAAGACACGTGCTGAAGTAGCCCGCCAGAAAGGGTTGGAACCGCTTGCCACCATCCTGATGTTGCAAAGGGAAAACAATCTTAGTACCAAGGCTGCCTCCTTCGTGAAAGGAGACGTGAAAGATGTGGAAGATGCCCTGAAAGGCGCCCGTGACATCATTGCAGAGCAAGTGAACGAGGACGAACGTGCCCGCAACGCGGTACGTAATCAGTTCAGCCGCCAGGCAGAGATTAGTGCCAAAGTAGTGAAAGGAAAAGAGGAAGAAGCGGCAAAATACCGGGATTATTTCGATTTCTCCGAAGCACTGAAACGTTGCACGTCCCACCGCCTGTTGGCCATCCGCCGGGCAGAGTCGGAAGGCCTGCTAAAAGTATCCATCAATCCCGACGACGAGGCATGTATCGAACGCCTGGAACGTCAGTTCGTACGTGGCAACAACGAGTGTAGCCAGCCAGGTGGACGAAGCCACAGTCGATGCCTACAAGCGTCTGCTCAAGCCCTCCATCGAAACAGAATTTGCCGCTCAATCCAAAGAAAAAGCCGACGAGGAAGCCATCCGGGTATTCACCGAGAACCTCCGCCAACTTCTTCTCGCCCCTCCATTGGGACAGAAACGGGTGCTCGCCATCGACCCCGGATTCCGTACGGGATGTAAAGTTGTCTGCCTCGACGCACAAGGCAATCTGTTGCATAATGAGAATATCTATCCGCATCCTCCGGTGAACAAAACAGGAGAAGCTGCTTCCAAACTCCGTAAGATGATTGAGGCCTATCAGATAGAAGCCATCTCCATTGGCAACGGAACAGCAAGCCGTGAGACAGAAGATTTCATCAACAGCCAGAGTTTCGACCGCCAGATACCCGTGTTTGTAGTCAGTGAGCAGGGAGCTTCCATCTATTCGGCTTCGAAGATTGCCCGCGACGAGTTTCCCGATTATGACGTAACGGTGCGTGGAGCAGTCTCCATCGGCCGCCGCCTGATGGACCCGTTGGCAGAATTAGTAAAGATAGATCCTAAATCCATCGGTGTAGGTCAATACCAGCACGATGTAGACCAGACAAAGCTGAAAAAAGCGCTCGATCAGACAGTAGAGAATTGCGTGAACCTGGTCGGTGTAAACCTGAATACGGCAAGTAGCCATCTATTGACTTATATCTCCGGACTGGGACCGCAACTGGCTCAAAATATCGTCAACTACCGGGCGGAAAACGGAGCTTTCGGTTCGCGGAAAGAGTTGATGAAAGTTCCTCGCATGGGTACCAAGGCTTTCGAACAGTGTGCCGGATTCCTCCGCATCCCCGGAGCCAAGAATCCGCTGGACAACACCGCCGTGCATCCGGAAAGCTACCACATCGTAGAGCAAATGGCCAAAGACCTGAAATGTACCATCGACGAACTGATATCCGACAAGGAACTCCGCCGGAAGATTAACATCTCCGCCTACATCACACCTACCGTCGGTCTGCCCACCTTACAGGACATTCTGCAGGAACTCGACAAGCCGGGACGTGACCCGCGTAAGGCTATCAAAGTCTTCGAATTCGACAAGAACGTGCGCACCATAGCCGATTTGCGCGAAGGAATGATTCTTCCGGGCATTGTAGGCAACATCACCAATTTCGGGGCGTTTGTCGATATAGGTATTAAGGAGAACGGATTGGTGCACCTCTCGCAATTAGCGGAACGGTTCATTTCCGATCCGACGGAAGTGGTATCCATCCATCAACACGTCATGGTCAGAGTGATGAATGTAGATTATGACCGGAAACGGATTCAGCTTAGTATGATCGAGGTACAGCAAGACTGATTGCTTCTCTTTTTTCTCCCCACCACACAATCAGAATCGTAAAAACAATCATAAGTACTGTGCAAATGAGTGAGCCTTCAAAACCGAAGGCTCCGCCATTCAGTACGTTTTCTTCGGGCATACGCAAAGTCAGCATGCTCGTCGTGAAATTATTTCCGCTTACCTGATAACCCAGAATCGGACCCTGAATCCAATTCCAGAAAAGATGAAGAGAGATAGGGAAACATAGATTCCGGGTATAAAGATAGGAAGCCCCCAGCAACATACCGGCAAGCAAGAGATTAAGCATCGGCAGGAAAGCTATTTCCGGATTAAAGATATGCATAAACGCGAATAATGCTGACGAGATGAAGAGCGCCAGGAATTTATTCATATTAGTATGAAGCAGACGTCCGAGGATATAGCCGCGCATCAGAATTTCTTCAAACAACGCCACTAACAGGAAAAACACCCACGACCCCAATAAATCCAACGGCTTAAACTGAAAACCGGTGACTTCTATTTCTCCCAAAACAACAGAGATTCCGAAACCCAGCAAATAGAGCAAGATTGCCATCAGAAGTCCATACCACAGTCCACTGGCATGTCCTTTTAAAGAAAGTCCCAAATCAGAAAACGGACGACGTTCGAGACGAAGCAAGATTACGGCAGCAGTAAGAACAGCCAAAAGCATACTGCCTTCCACGAAAATATACCCTACTACTCCCGGATGACGAGCCTCCACTCCAAGAACCAACGACAAGCCTCCGCTGACCAGTGTCCCATACAATCCAATAAATATGAAAAGTACCACAATAAACAGCGGGATACATGCCCACACAGGAAGTCTTTTGGGTTCTTTCTTCCCATCTAGTTGTCTGCCTCCATTTTTACAATTTGTTAATCCGGCTACAAAATTAGATATAAAACATCAAAAAAACATCATGTATTCTCTATTTTTCCTATATTTGTCAGAACAAATCTACAAAATTATGAAAATTAAACTACTATTGATTAGTTTCATATTGGCTGCCAATGCATTAGGAGCAGTCGCCCAAGTGAGCAAGACTTATTTTGTAAGTAAACCCGGAACGCTGATTTCCATGATGACGGAGGATGAGGCCAACAGTATCACCCACCTCACTTTGACCGGTAAAATAAATGCCGAGGACTTCAGACATCTGCGTGATGAATTTCCCAACCTGAAAGTATTGGACATTTCGAATGCAGACATCAAGATGTACACCGGGAAAGCCGGTACCTATCCCAACGGAAAACTTTGCGTTTATATGCCGAACTTCATCCCTACTTACGCTTTCTCGAACATCGTAGACGGAGTGACTAAAGGTAAAGCCACCCTGGAGAAAATAATTCTCTCCGAGAAAATCAAGAACATCGAAGACGCCGCCTTCAAAGGGTGCGAGAACCTGAAAATCTGCCAGATCCGGAAAAAGACAGCTCCTAACCTGTTGCCGGAGGCATTGGCGGACAGCATTACCGCTATTTTCGTTCCGCTGGGCAGCAGCGATGAATACCGTTATAAGAATAGGTGGGAAAAGTTTGCTTTCATAGAGGGAGAACCGGTAGAAACCACTTTGCAAGTGGGAGCAATGGGCAAACTGGAAGAAGAAATCCTGAAATCCGGTCTGCAACCCAGAGACATCAACTTCCTCACCATAGAAGGCAAACTGGACAACGCCGACTTCAAACTTATCCGCGACTATATGCCGAACCTTGTTTCAGTGGATATTTCCAGAACAAATGCAACAGCTATCCCTGACTTTACTTTCTCACAAAAAAATATTTATTGAGAATGAAGTTACCTCATAATCTCAAATCGATCGGACAGCGTGTATTCAGTAACTGCGGACGTCTTTGCGGTACACTCGAACTTCCGGCCAGCGTGACTGCTATCGAGTTCGGCGCATTTATGGGATGTGACAATCTCCGCTATGTATTGGCTACGGGAAATAAGATCACAACATTGGGCGATAACCTGTTTGGAGACGGGGTGCCGAGTAAGTTGATTTATAAGAAATAAGTAAAGGAATAACCTTGATATATAGAGTATAGCCCTATATCAGAGTAAGACAACGGTTATAAACTAAGTCCGAGTTAACACATTTCTACCCCTCGTATTTAATAAATCAATTTTTGTTGTTGCATAATTCTATGGAGGTGTGTCAAAATGCGCACCTTCCTTTTTTTTATGCACAAAGCCCCGACTTTCACAAGCTGGGGCTTTGTTATTACCTAAAGATTTTGTATCTTTAGGCATAAGATTTTCACTATGACAAAGATACATTTTCGTCCTTATAATTCCAACCAAACAGTGCTTTTTCCTCAAAGAATTGACGAGGATATTGCAGAGCATGATCCAGTTCGGATGGTTGACGCTCTGGTTGAGAGCCTGAACCTTGAAAGTTTCAGGAAGTTGTATAAGGAATGCGGCCGCAGCCCTTACCATCCCAGGATGATGCTCAAGGTCATTCTCTATGCCTATATGAACAACGTCTACTCCTGCCGTAAAATTGAAAAGCTCCTTCATCGTGACATCCATTATATCTGGCTTGCCGGATATGAGAAACCTGATTTCATTACCATCAACCGTTTCCGCAACCGGGTGAAAAAGGAAATCAACGAGGTATTTACCCAAACCGTACTCCTTCTCTCTTCCAAAGGCTTCATCAGGCTGAATGTGGAATACATTGACGGGACAAAGATTGAGTCCAAAGCCAATAAGTATACTTTCGTCTGGCGAAAAACGGTTGAGCGGAACTGTGAACGCCTGATGAAGAAGATACATGTCCTGCTAGGGCAGATAGACGATGTCATCGCCCAGGAGAACTCATCGGAAAGCAATGAGGAGATTGAGTTCACTCCGGCCATGCTGACTGAAATGGCTGGAGAATTGCGGAAAGCACTTGAACAGGTTCCTGAGCCCTCCACGAAAGAGGAAAAGACTGCGTTGAAAAAGAAACGCAAACAGCTGAAGGAACTGGAAGAACACAGGGACAAGCTGCAGGAATACGACAACCGTCTGAACACGCTACAGGACAGGAACTCCTATTCCAAAACGGACAAGGACGCTACTTTCATGAGAATGAAGGAGGATGCCATGCGTAACGGCCAGACAAAGCCCGGTTACAACCTCCAGATCGGCACCGAGAACCAGTTCATTACCGATTTTGCACTCTTCCCGAACCCTACGGATACACTGACCATGATACCTTTCCTGCAATCCTTCTCAAGCAGATATGACAGGTTGGCCCATACGGTGGTGGCCGATTCCGGCTACGGTTCTGAGGAGAATTACCGCTTCATGTCAGAAAACGGTATGGCGGGCTACGTCAAATACAACTACTTCCACATGGAACAGCGGCCGAGATTCAAACCGGACCCGTTCAGGGCGGAAAACTTCTACTACAATGAAGAACAAGACTTTTGTATCTGCCCCATGGGACAGAAGATGCAAAGGATAGGGACTAGACATGTGAAAACAGCATCCGGATATGTCAGCGAAAATGCCACGTACAGAGCCATCAGATGTGAAGGCTGTCCGCTAAGATGCCGATGTTTTAAAGCAAAGGGGAACAGAACGATAGAGTTGAATCACAGACTCAGAAAATACAAGCAAAAAGCCAAAGAGTTGCTCTGCTCAGAGGAAGGACTGAAACACAGAGGACAGAGATGCATAGAACCGGAAGCCGTGTTCGGACAAATGAAAAACAATATGAATTACAAACGTTTCCGCCATTTTGGAAAGGATAAGGTCTTCATGGACTTTTCCTTCTTTGCCATTGCCTTCAATATAAAAAAGATGTGTGCAAAAATGGCTAAAGAAGGTATGGATTGGCTGACTGGACTGTTTTATGAGCTTACAGTAGCTATATTTAGATGCTGCGAACACATAAATCGAAGAAAATCCTCAAAATATCGCAGCTTAAAGAAAATGAACCGATTTTTATAGTCAATGAAAAAAAAGAAGGCGCATCGTGTATTACGACACACCTTCTTTGATTTATGTGTCGATGATAAATCATAAATCTGAAATCCCTCAATATCGTTTTTCAATAGAAGCTCCAGAAAAGTAATGGGAGAGAATCTGCCGGTAATCATATCCTTCGCCTGCCATCATGGCGGCCCCGATCTGGCATAGCCCTACGCCATGTCCCCAACCGGCGCCGGTCAGGACGAAACGTCCGGGGATATCGAATTGTATAAGAAAAACCGCGATCTGCTCTATGAGGGATTGACAAAGATCGGCTATGAATGTTTTAAGCCACAAGGTGCTTTTTACATGTTTGTCAAAGCCTTAGAGCCGGACGCAGACGCATTCTGCGAGCGTGCAAAAGAGCAGGATCTTCTGATCGTATCCGCGACCGGATTTGGCTGCCCGAGATATGCGCGTGTGTCTTACTGTGTCGATTACGATATGATTGAACGGTCGTTTTCTGCATTTGAAAAATTGTATCAGAGTTATCGTTAGGGGAAATTATGTCAGACAGTAAACGAAGAGAACACATCTGTTTCACCGGATATGTGCAGGGGGTAGGGTTTCGCTACCGTCTGTCGCATCTGGCCCAGTACTATGGTGTGACCGGATGGGTAAGAAATGAATATGATGGATCGGTCAGTGCCGAACTACAGGGGCTTGTCGGAGAGATTGATCAGATGATCCAGCAGTTGAAACAGGACAGATATATTGATATTACCGGGATGGATCGGCAAAACATACCACCGGATGAACAGGAAAATGGCTTTCATATCCGGTATTAGCGGAGGGAAAAGGGATGGAGAAATGAAAAAGAATATGATGGTATTTTGGATATGTTTACTGCTTGGAATCCTGAGTGTGATTTATGCGGTAATGGTTCATGCGACCGGTTCCGGCACAGCTTTTTTCCTTATATGGATTGGTATCGGGATCGTGGTGTTTCTGTTTGGAATTTCCGTGTACATGGAAGTGTGGAAAAAGGTGCCGCATCCGATAAAAATCTTTGCAGGAATGATTGTCTGTATCGGACTGCTTGTGTTTTGTATCGTAGAGGGCTGTGTGATCAGCCAGATGCACGCGGATGGACGAGGGGGCGGTCGACTATATTATTCGTACTTGGCTGCACAGGTGAGAAAGGATGGTCCGAGTCCAGTTCTTAAATATCGTCTGGATAAGGCTGTGGAATATCTGAATGAAAACCCGGACACGGTCTGCATTGTTTCCGGAGGACAGGGAAGCAACGAGCCGTGGACCGAAGCAGAAGGAATGGCACCAGCTTATGGTGAGATTGAAAAATGAGGGAAAATCAATCCTTATGATCAGTGAGGAATTACCGGAACTGATTGGAATGAGTGATCGGATTCTAATTATGAAAAATGGTGAGGTCTCTGCGGAATTTGAGAGAAGCGAAACTCTTTCTGATGCACAGATTATTGAATATATGATTTAGGAGGCAAAAAAGAATGACGAAAAATAAAAAAATGATGATAAGTGCGTTGCCTTTTGTAG
>ENA-OPZZ01001211-OPZZ01001211.1-human-gut-metagenome-genome-assembly--contig:-NODE-1211-length-16866-cov-2.408029_pt1 | contig 16866 bp, 20 predicted proteins | sample MGYA00242487_ERZ504511 | MGnify/ENA primary metagenome ERZ504511 (study PRJEB26092, sample SAMD00036241) | human gut metagenome | host: Homo sapiens | study: EMG produced TPA metagenomics assembly of... | reverse complement strand
ATCGCAGTCCGCGCAACGGCTGCGCGGACTTGGCATGCCCGAAACACGTGGAAAGAACGCGCGCGGGCAGAACGTTCGCAACGAACATGCTGTTCCCGCGATATCCGAAACAACCTCAATATCCGAGATTTCCGCAGCGGCTGCAAACGTCCACTGCAATCGCGACAACTGAACAATCGCCTGAACCCGCAAAACCCACATTGCGGGATCTGGCCGGCGTCAAGCCTTCCGACAAACCGACTGAACAGGACCGGCCCAAACGCGACCGTCCACGACTCGTCTTCCAACCAATCCACGCGGTCATCGCCATACTCACCCTGTCGTGCGCGCTCTGCGCAAGCCTGACCATGCTCATCCAACAGGCCGTCCACTACAGTGCGCTCCAACAATCGCAGATCACCCAATCCGAACAATCGAAGGCGAACGGAACCGAGAAAGACAAGACGGCGTCCACGCAAACAACACCAAGCCAGCAGCCATCCACGGAACCCGACAGCCAGAGCGAACCAACATCCGGACCAGCGGAGCCCGCCGATCCGGCTGACGGTCTGCTGAACATCAACACCGCAGGATCCGACGAACTGCAGACCTTGAAAGGCGTCGGCCCCGTGACCGCGCAACGCATCATCGACTATCGCAATCAGATCGGCCGTTTCGACAATGTCGACCAACTGTTGGAAGTCAAAGGCATCGGCGAGAAAACGCTGGCGAAATTCCGAGACCAAGTGTGCGCACGATGAGAGGAAACACGTTCGAATGGCGGGATGGGGAGCAGGGGAGCAGGGATTGGCGTCTGCTGCCGGCCGCCCTATGCGGGTGGGCGGCGAGCTTGGCCACGCATATGGGATTCGACTATTGCGTCGAACGGGATGGTCGGTTCGGCATGCTGCCGCTCGTTGTGGCATTGGCGGTACCGTTGCTGGCATTATTGGGATTATTGGGATTGCCGTTCCTGCGATCGCCTATGCTGCGAGTGCCGGTTGGCGTGCGGCGGGCGGTCTCGGCATGGCATTTCAGCATTATCGTATGCGTGGTCGCGGCGATGGCATGCGCGTCTTCCGCGTTGACCTACGACGTATTGCAATGGAGGGATGCGGCCTCGTACGCGGCCAGAAACGGCGAAAGCGACGTTGTCACGCTGGTACGTACGACATCTCCCGCAGTGAATTCGAACAGACGTGCAAACGATTGCCAGATTGATGCGACGATCTCAACGATCACGGCAAGCCAGGTCACGCAGCCAAGCATGATGCGGGTGCGCGTCTATGCGGACCGGCCGGACTGCGGCACGCTCAAACAAGGCGGCGAATACCGGATGCGGGGCACGCTCGCCATATCGCAATACGGTGCCATGCCGCTATGGCTGACGGACATCGCCTCCGTGGAACGCATACGGGGACCGAACCTCGCATTGCGCACGATCGGCATGATGCAGCAGGCGTTCTTCGAACAGACGTCACGGCTTTCCGACCAAGGGAAAGTGCTCGTTCCCGGCCTGACCTTAGGTATTCTTGGGCAGGATTACGTTCCTCCAGATAGTGGCAATGGCCAGACGGGCACGGGTATTGATTCCACATACGCCAATCTGCTTGAAAACGCCTTCCAACGTTCGGGCATACTGCATCTGATGGCGGTCAGCGGCGGGCATCTTGCGGTCGTCGCCACCCTGGTGCGCGCCGTCTGCTCGTTCCTGCTGCTGCCCAAACGCGTCACGGCCATCGCCATCGGCGCGTCGTACATCATGCTGGCGATGTGCGTGTTCCCATCCGATTCGGTGTCGCGCGCCCTGCTCATGGGTTTGGCGGGAGCGGGCTTCCTGTTCCTCGGCCGAAGAACGCAAGCCCTGTCAACCCTCAGCTGGACCACGTTGGGCATGATCATGGTCAATCCGCACATGTCACGCAGTTTCGGATTCGCATTGTCATGCGCCGCCGTACTTGGCATCGTACTGTTCGCAGGACCGTTAGGCGCATGGCTCACACCGATCATGCCGGCATTCATCGCGCAAACCATGGCCATGACCATCGCCGCGCAACTCTTCACCCTGCCGATCCAAGTGCTTATCGAACCAGAACTGCCGGTCTACTCCATTCCAGCCAATCTGGTCGTCGCACCCTTCGTGGGATTCTCCACACTTGCCGGACTCGCCAGTCTCGCCATCTCATGGATACTTCCAAGCCTCGGGTTCATATTCGCCAGCCTCGCCTCATGGGGCACCGCCATCATGGAATTCATGGCCCTCAACCTCGGATCAGGAGACCACGCCACCATTCCATGGACCGGAGACGCAGGCGGCGCGCTACTGATCATCCTCGTCGAAATCATCGGATACACGACCGCACGATTCGCCGGAACACTCTTCGCCCGCATCACCACAACGGAACCAAACCTGCCGGGCCGACGCCTCATACACAATCCGATCGAACGGGCGAAAGCATGGGGCGAACGAACCTACAACGCGCTCAAGACCATGAAATGGAACGAATGAATCTTGTCCACCGATACAGCGAGATTGAATACTATGCCGAAACCATCCGCAACAACGCCCTTCCACCTCATCTACGGAGGCGACCCGTACCTCAACGAGCAGACCGTACGCGACCTGCGCCACCAAGCGCAACGCAAACACCCCGACGCGGAAACCATCGAACTCGACGCAACCAACGCCGATCATTACGCCTTCGACGAAGCGGTAAGCCCATCACTGCTCTCCGAACGATCAATCGTCATCGTATCCAACCTGCAAAACGCCGACGACAAACTCGGCGAAACCATGGTCGCCTACTGCAAGCAAGCCGTCAACAATCCAGCCGAAGCCAGCATCGTCATCTGCCAACACGAAGGCGGCATCAAAGGCAAACGACTCATCGACCAACTCACCAAAGCCGGAGCCGTCAAAGAAACCGTAGCCGACCTCAAAAAAGCCGAAGCGAAACTCAACTTCACCATACAATGCTTCGAACGACGCAACCGACGCATCGAACCCATGGCCGCACAACAACTCGTGGCCGTACTCGGCGACAAAACCGGCGAACTCGCAGCCATGGCAGGACAACTCTGCTTCGACTTCGACGACAATCCCATAACATTGGAACGCGTCAACCAATACCTCACAGCAAATCCCCAAGTAGACGGCTTCCGTGTCGCCGACCTCGCACTCTCCGGACGTGCCGCCGACGCCATCATCGCCATGCGCGCCTCAATAGAACAAGGCACCGCGCCAATCGCACTCATCGGAGCGCTCGCCATGAAACTACGCACCATGGCCAAAGCCTCAGCCGTACGCTCCGGCACCATCAGCGAAGCGGAAGCGAAAACCAATTCATGGGTGCTGAAAAACGCCACCAGACAGCTCTCCGGATGGACCTCCGACGGCATGAGACGATGCATCCAAATGCTCGCATGGGCCGACGAACAAAGCAAAACTAACGGATCGGACCCTGTCTACGCGCTAGAACGATCCATCGAACTGATCAGCAGCAAAGGACGAACCAACTAACATGAGCGAGGCAACCATTACTGACGCCAACGAAAACACCAGCGAAGGCACTGCCAAAACCGTCACCGTCGAAGCGACAACCGGCGAAGCCATGCGCGAACTCGGCAAACAAGTCGCACACCTCACCCACGGCGGAGACGTCATACTCCTCTCAGGGCCACTCGGCGCAGGAAAAACCACCTTCGCACAAGGCTTCGGCGCAGGACTCAACATCAGCGAACCCATCGTCTCGCCAACCTTCACCATCGCACGCGAACTCAAAGGCCAATTCCCCAGCGGTAACTCCGCCCACCTCATACACGTCGACGCCTACCGACTCGGCGGCAACGCCTACGCCCCAGGCCAAAATGCCATCGAACGACTACTCGATGAACTCGAATCCCTCGGACTCGACGAAGAACTCGAAGACCCCAGCGACAACACCATCATCCTCATGGAATGGGGAGAACAGATGGCAGCCGCGCTCGCACCGGAACGCCTCGAAATCCACATCGACCGGCCACTCAACACCGTTAGCACAGACGAAACAAGCAGAGCCGACAACGAACTCACCAGCAACGGCACCCGCACCGTAACCTTCATTCCCGTCGGCGCATCCTGGCAAACCTTCGACATTACACGCAACAACCGCTAAAACACCAGCAGCAAGCACGATTCCAGCATCGGTTGTACAGTAGTTCCCAGCTTGGCATAAGGAGTTTCCACAAAATGCAGACACTGGTGATCGACACCTCATACGGCTCAACCGTCGGCATGGTCGGACACGACCCCATCGTCGAAACCGACTCACGCACCCACGTCGAAAAACTACAGGTGAACATCGCCACAACCGTGGAACAAGCCGGCCTCAAACCGGAAAACATCGACCGCATCATCGTAGGCATCGGACCTGCACCCTTCACCGGACTACGCGCAGGAATCGTTGCAGCCAAAGCGCTCGCCTTCGCCACCGGTGCACAGCTTATCGGGCAGAATGTGCTTTCCCCGCAGGTGCTTGTGCGCAACGCGGAGCATGACGGCCGCCATCATCTGACGCTCGCCGTGAACGATGCGCGACGCAAGCAGCTGTATTTCACATTGTTGGATGGCAGCGGCTATGAGGCCGGTGGCAGCGCAGGCGAAGACCATGACGCAAACGTTGAAGACGGCTGTGTGGAAACCCTGATCGACATGGATATCGACTATCCCGAATCGATTGCGAACCGTGTCAACGAGGTGCTGGAACGGCTTCGCCAGGCCGATCCGAACGTGGAATATGTGGTCGACGTCGTCGGCCATGGAGCGGCGAAATACGCGCAATCGTGGGCAAGCCTTCCCGAAGGCGGCGAAGTGCGCGATCAGGCGCTGCTCGACGAGGGCGCGTCCGGATTGGAACGATTCGCGGCCTTCGCCACTTCGCAACAGTCTTTGGTGAATCCGGAGCCGGTCGAACCGTTGTATTTGCGCAGGCCGGACGTGTCGGTGCCGAACCCGTTGAAGCATGTACTCAACCATGCCGGCGCGGAACGCACGGAGTGACGATACGGCATGATCGTTGACCATACAAGCATCGATGAACAGATCGCAGTGCCGCAGATGGCCGCTTTGGAAGCGGACCTGTTCGGCAGGGGAGCGTGGAGCGAACAGTCGATTCGCCAGGAATTCCAAGCGCCAGCACGCACGTATCTGTTCGATATTGATGATGACGGCAAGACCGCGGATTGCGGGATTGCGGGTTGCGTTGCCGTGGATGAGCCGGTTGCTGGATCGGTTGCAGGCGATTCTGCTAGACAACAGCCCGTTGTGCGCGGCTATGCCGGTTTCTGGTATGACGGCGACGATGCGGAAATCATGACGATCGGCGTCGGCAGACGGTTCCAACGGCAGGGAATCGCGGCTTCGTTGATGGAGGCGTTGATTGCGCGGGCACGTGAGCAGGGGGCCAAACGCATGTTGCTTGAAGTGCGAGTCGACAATACTCCGGCCTTGGCATTGTACGAACGGTTCGGTTTTGCCAAAATGGGATTGCGCAAACGCTACTACCAGCCCGAAGGCATCGACGCGTACACCATGAGCCTTGACCTTGAGCCGAGGATCGTCGGCTTCGCAGCAGCGGAACAATAAACAGAACAACCAAACGGAACAGCAAGCAAAGCAGCGAACGGAGCAGCAATGAGCGGACCAATCGTACTCGGCATCGAATCCACCTGCGACGAGACCGCGGCCTCGGTAGTGCAGGGGCGCACCCTGATTTCCAACGTCGTCGCATCCTCCATGGATGAGCACGCGCGTTACGGGGGTGTGATTCCAGAAATTGCGTCACGCGCCCACGCCGAAGCGTTCGTGCCATGCGTTTCCAAGGCGTTGGCCGATGCGAACATGACGTTGTCTGACGTCGACGCGATCGCCGTGTCCGCAGGTCCTGGACTTGCTGGCTGCCTCGCCGTTGGCGTGTCCGGCGCGAAATCGCTTGCCTGGGCGGCGATAAGCCGATTTACGGCATCAACCATGTGATCGGGCACATCGCCGTCACTCAGCTGCAGTTCGGCCCGTTCCCCAAGGACACGCTCGCCTTGATCGTGTCCGGCGGACACACGTCCTTGCTGCATGTTGAGGATGTCGCACGTCATATCGACGTGGTCGGCACCACGCTTGATGATGCGGCCGGCGAATGCTTCGACAAGGTCGCTCGCCTGCTCGGTTTCCCCTATCCGGGCGGACCGCATATCGATCGTCATGCGCAGTTGGGCGACCCGCATGCCATCAAAGTGCCGCAGGGACTCACCCAAGGCAAAGCGGGCCAGCAGCATCCGTACGATTTCAGCTTTTCCGGCGTGAAAACGGCCGTCGCGCGTTGGATCGAGGAACAGCAGGCGCAAGGCAATGAGATTCCAGTCGATGACGTGTGCGCGTCGCTGGCGGATTCCGTGGCGACTGTACTCGCCAAGAAGGCGATGCGCGGCTGCGAGCAGTACGATTCGAAGACGTTGATTGTAGGAGGTGGCTTCTCCGCGAATTCGCAGCTTCGTGCCAAACTGTTGGAAGTCGGGGCCGAGCATGGGGTAGAGGTGCGTGTGCCGCAGCTCAAACTGTGTACCGACAACGGTGCCATGGTGGCCATGCTGGGCGTCAACCTGGTCGAAGCGGGAGTGGCTCCGTCAAACCCGGATTTCGCCATCGATTCGGCCATGCCGTTGACGAAGATCTCCATGTAAGATTAGGCCGAAAGCATCGTATGGAAACGTTTTGCAAGTCGAAACACACATGTGACACGCTGAAGATTTGAAATCCACAAGTTTTGGTGTAGTATTTTTGTCTTGTGCACAGCGCATTCCTGCGTAGCTCAGTTGGCAGAGCATCCGACTGTTAATCGGACGGTCACTGGTTCAAGCCCAGTCGCAGGAGCCATTTGAAAGCCCTTGGAAATCAAGGGCTTTTGTCATATTCGAGGAATCAACGAAGATGCCCATACAGCATCCCCGACTCAGAGGTGCAGGAAAAATGAGCTACATCCACATCACTGAAGAGAACATCGACAAGGAACATATCTGCTGTGCCATGTCCGGCAAGCAAAGCCTTGCGAAAAAAGAGTGGCTCAAGCAGCGTTTCAACGAAGGTCTCGTCTTCTATCGTAGCGAGGAACGAGGCAAATGCTTCATCGAATATATTCCGGCGGAAAACGCATGGGTGCCGATCGATGCGGACGGGTGGATCTATATCAACTGTCTATGGGTGGCCGGTTCTTTGAAAGGTCATGGACATTCCGGTAATCTGCTGAGCGAATGCATCCGAGACGCCAAAGAGCAGGGGCGCAAAGGCATTTGCATTCTCTCAGCCGAGGGTCGCAAACGAGAGTTCCTTGCCGATCCGAAGTTTCTGTCCTACAAGGGTTTCGAAGTGACCGACATATCTGATTGCGGCATCAATCTCATGGCCCTGCCTTTTGAAGAGAATGCGGAGCTGCCGAAATTCAAGGAATGCGCCAAGCATCCCGCGGTGGACGAAGACGGGTTCGTGCTCTACTACACCGATCAATGCCCGTTTACATGCTATTGGGTTCCGCGGGTGCGGCAAACGGCGGAAGAGCACAATATTCCATTCAAAACGATTCATATCACCGATAAAGAGACCGCCCAACGTACGCCCGCGCCGGTCACCACGTATGCGTTGTTTAGGGACGGCAAATTCCTCACCCAAGGCATCCAGTCCGACAAAAAGTTTCTGGCATTGGCCGGCTTGTAACGTCCTGAATCTTCCACCCACTGGGGGAACCTTCCCGCCAAGAAGGCAGTTGGCGTACGGATTGTTCCAGCGGGTGGGTGTTTTGGGGACTCGGGAGGCGGGCTATTCTCTAACACGCATGCAGGAGACCTCGAATTTGCGCGTTTGACGGAGACTCTGCTATCGGGTGCGAGGATCCAGCGGATCACGGTCGTCGTAGAATGCGTAGATATCCAGACTAGGTTCTTCCACGGGCAAAACTTAAGATTTTCCCAGCAAACGGCGTTTACCATGAACACGCAAGCAAGAAAACACGGCAAATCATGGAAGGAAGTCCATATGTGCACTGGTGTTCGTTTCTCCGACGATGAGGGAAACACATATTTCGGCCGTAATCTCGACTGGAGCTTCTCCTACGGCGAGACCATTCTGGTCACTCCGCGAGGCTACCGGTATGACTATGCGTATGGGGCCAAAGGCAAGAGCGAGCCGAATGCGGTGATCGGCGTGGGCGTGGTTATGGCCGATCGCCCCATGTATTTCGATTGCGCCAACGAGCACGGCTTGGCCATCGCCGGATTGAACTTCCCCGGATACGCCTCCTTCGCGCACGAACCGGTCGAGGGAACCGAAAACGTCGCCACTTTCGAATTCCCGCTGTGGGTGGCACGCAATTTCGACAGTGTCGACGAAGTCGAAGAGGCGTTGAAGGACGTGACGCTCGTTTCGCAGGTCGTGCCCGGCCAGCAGGAGTCCTTGCTGCACTGGTTCATTGGCGATGGCACCCGTAGCATCGTCATCGAGCAGATGGCTGATGGCATGCATGTTCATCATGACGATGTGGATGTGCTCACCAATCAACCGACCTTCGACTTCCATATGGAAAACCTGCGCAACTACATGTGCGTGAGCAACGAAATGGCGGAGCCGACCACTTGGGGCAAGGCGGAACTGAGCGCATGGGGCGCCGGCGTGAGCATGCACGGCATTCCCGGTGACGTGAGTTCGCCGTCGCGTTTCGTACGTGTCGCCTACACCAACACGCACTATCCACAGCAGAACAACGAGTCCGCCAATGTGTCTCGTCTGTTCCACACGCTGGCCTCCGTACAGATGGTTGAAGGCATGTCCAAGATGGGCAACGGCCAGTTCGAGCGCACGCTGTTCACCAGCGGTTATTCCGGAAAGACTAACACGTATTACATGAACACGTATGAGGATCCGGCGATCCGCTCGTTTGCCATGTCCGACTTCGACATGGATTCGAGCGAGCTGATCACCGCCGATTGATTCCGGAATTTCGAGTTCGAAGATTCCGCAGTAATCGCACTATGTGCGATGGCATAAAAGGACGCAACGTCGCAGTCGGCGTTGCGTCCTTTTAATCAGTAAAACTGATGAGATTTGATTAAAAAATTAAAATGGTCGAGGCATGCTTCCAAACGTACTTTCAGGCGTTTTCTTCGTTATGTTCCTTATGCGAGGAAGCGAATCGCGACAGAACACCTGACTTACGTAAAGCGCAATACATTCCCCAGGAACCGAAACCGGCGAATGCCACCGCTGCTAAGCAGCTCGCAAATAGTGCCGATGATGCCTCGCGGGCTGAAGAACGTGAATGCCTGATGTAGAAGAACAGCAGGTAGAAGTTGTAGACGATTCCAATCGCCCAAAGCAGACAGAATGGTGACGCCGAGCGTCCAACGACGGTAGCGGAACAGTGCGAATACCGCTTCTGCGGCTGCCGCCTGCAGCAATGCGATTACCACCAGACTTACACTGTATTTCGTGCCGAGTACCACCTCGACGAACGATGCGACCAAAAGCACGTAGGCCGAAGCTCCCGGCTTGCGCACGATCAGAGAGCCCAGCGTGGCGGGGAAGTAGAACAAAGCATGAAGTAGCGCCGCTGAACCAGGAAGAATCAAAGTCATCAACGGAAAAAGACCATACGACAGGCCGTCGAACACCCAAAACATCACTCCCGACATCACGCCGACCGCCGCGCCGACCGCGATATCGACCACACGCCATGTGAGGGCCTTGTGCATTCCTTGGTTTGTTTTCAAAGGCTGCCTTACCTGCTTCGACAGCTTCGCGTCTGTATTATGAATAACGGTTTTAGAGAATGGCTTCGCCATAATGATAATGAATCCTTGCGTTGGTCGATGCCGTGCACCGTGAGTCGGAGATCGCGGCAGTCGCCGTGGGCCGTTCCTCGACCTGCGCGGCTCGGGCAGGAACGACGAAAGGTATTATACGACGTGTTGTTTGCCGAATACGCATCATGGATTTCCCTGTATCCAAAATATCGTTACAAATATTCCAAATCCGGGCGTACGGTCCAGTCCAGTACATCTAATCCGCACGATTTCATTCAACTCAGCAGCATAAGAGCTTTTTGTTGTGAGGTGGCATTCGTCCAAAACAGCGTGGTCTGATGTTCCTTACGATGAACACGTAAGTTACGCTTTGCAGACGCAACTTAGCTAATTGTCAGGATTACATGTTCTTTTGCTATGAGATAGCATGCAACACGCCAATTAGACTTCAAGCACTTTAAGTTTTTACAGTGCAGGGTATGAGCACTACAACATGGCATACGATTCGTGAAGCATCCATGATTTCCGGACTTCCCGAATCCACTTTGCGCTACTACGAGCAAATCGGTATCATTGCCCCGATCGCACGTGACCCAAGTTCTGGCCATCGCGCCTACACCGACGAAGACATTCAATCGTTGGTCACTATTTCCTGCTTGTCTGCGACTGGCATGCCGCTTGACGCCATGCGCGAGTATCTGAAAAACCGTTTCGACGGAACCGAAGGTGCGCGCAGGCAAATGGCGCTACTGGACGCGCAGGCGTTGCGTTTGGCCGCAAAAGCCGAAAGCATCCGCATGCAGCAAGCCTATGTTTCCCTTAAAACATTGTATTGGCGTGCCGTGGCGGAAGGCCATGACGACGAAGCGCAACGACTTCTGGAGGAAAACCACGATGTCATCGAAACAGTGAAAAAACAGATTCGTAGCAAGGCTGACGCATAAGTCGAGGCGTCATCGCAGACGTTACCTTAATTCAATTCGTATAACAAAGGAGCAACTCATGAAGGCAGCGATCTTCAAGGGAGTCAAGCAGATGGCATGCGAAGAGCATGCCGAACCGACCATCATCGATGGGGGAGATGCCATCATCCGCGTGGTACGCGCATGCGTGTGCGGATCCGACCTGTGGTTCTACCGCGACGGCAGCAAGGAACCCAACACTCAGGCCGGACATGAGGCCATCGGCGTGGTCGAACAGATCGGCGACGACGTGACCGTGGCCAAGCCGGGCGATTTCGTGATCGTACCGTTCCCGTTCAGCTGCGGCAAGTGCCCGGTATGCAAGGCCGGTTTCGAATCCAGCTGCCCCCACGGCGGATATTTCGGAGACGAGGGATTGGGCTGTCAGGCGGAATACCTGCGCGTTCCCGAGGCTGATGGCACGCTGGTGGTCGTTCCGGGCGACGCGAAGAGCTTCTCCGACGAAATGCTCGCATCGCTGCTCACCCTCTCTGACGTGATGTCGACCGGTACCATGCGGCTGCTTCCGCCGAAATCAAGCCGGGAGACACCGCAGTCGTGTTCGGCGACGGTGCGGTCGGCCTGTGCGGAGTGCTGTCCGCCAAGCTGATGGGGCGCCGCACCCGCATCATTTCCATGAGCCGCCATGCCGACCGCCAACGTATCGCACGCGAATTCGGTGCCACCGATTTCGTGGAGGAACGTGGCGACGAGGCTGTAGCCAACGGTACTGGAAATGACTGATGGTTTACCGGTGCCGACGCCGTGCTTGAATGCGTAGGGTCCGCATTGTCGAACGACACTGCCATGAAGGTTGCGCGTGCGGGCGCTGTAGTCGGGCGCGTTGGCTTGCCGCACGGCGTGGAAGCCGATATTCCAGGACTGTTCTACCGCAACGTTGGTCTGCGCGGCGGTCCGGCACCGGTGCGCACGTACGATCTGCAGCGACTGCTCAAGGAAGTGCTCGACGGCAACATCAATCCCGGCATCGTCTACACCTCCGAATACACGCTCGACGATATTCAGGAAGCGTACGCGGCCATGGACGAGCGCCGCACCGTAAAGTCGCTGCTGCGCATCAGTGAGGTCTGAGCAATATACCGACGATAGAATAAGCGCAAATCAAACGAAAGGAAGCAAATCTTGTTTGAAGAGCTGCACAAACGGATGAATTCGTTCTGGAACAATGACAGGACATTGTCGCAAACCGATCCGGAATTCATTGAATTCTTCTCGAATTTCGCTTATGACGAAGTGGTGAACGAACCGGGAGCGAACCATCCTGATTTGGATGACAAAACCCGCTCTTTGGCCATTCTTGCCGTGCTGGTCGGATGCCAAGGCTTGGATGCTTTCGAAATGATGCTGCCGGTGGCCTACGAAACCGGACTGTCGTCCATCGCCATCAAGGAAATGGTGTATCAGGCGACCGCATACTGTGGTTTCGGCAAAACCCTGCCGTTCCTGAAGAAACTCAACAACTTTCTCGGCGCGGCCAACGTGCATCTTCCGCTTGAACCGCAAGGCACCACCACGCCGGAAACGCGTGCCAGGGCGGGCGAAGACAAGCAGATCGAAATCTTCGGTGAAGGAATGCGTGGATTCACGCAATCCGGCCCCGAAGATACGCGACACATCAACAAGTGGCTTGCCTGCAACTGCTTCGGCGACTACTACACGCGCGGTGGCTTGAGCACGCGTGAGCGTGAAATGATCACGTTGTGCTTCCTTGCCGCGCAGGGCGGTTGCGAGCCGCAGCTGACGTCTCATGCGAGGCCAATATGGGCGTAGGCAATGAGAAGGCATTTCTGATTGCCGTTATTTCGCAGTGCATGCCGTATATCGGGTATCCGCGTACGCTGAATGCGATTCGTTGCATCAACGATGCAGCGGAGCAGATGCAAGGCTGATTGCGGTAGGATTTCGTTCGCTTCAGTACGAAAGGGGCTGTTTGCCAGTCACGATTGGATTGGCAAACAGCCCCTTATATGTTTTTTTACAAGCGCGCTACGCGTGTGCGAGCATCACTCGCCCCATACGTCCTTGGCGACGGACTGCACGAGCGCGATCTTGGCCCACTGCTGCTCTTCGGTAAGCTTGTTGCCTTCCTCGGTGGACGCGAAACCGCACTGGGTGGACAGGCACAAGCGGTCAAGCGGCACATACTGGGCCGCTTCGGCAATGCGAGCCTTGATCACTTCCGGATCCTCAAGTTCCGGCTTCTTGGAAGTGATCAGACCGAGCACAACCTTCTTATCTCCGGAAACCTTGGCGAGCGGCTCGAAGTCGCCGGAACGATCATCGTCGAACTCCAGGTAGTAGGCGGCGACGTTTTCCTTGCCGAAAAGCACGTCGGCCACAGTGGCGTATCCGCCGGCGGAAGCCCACGTGGAGTGGTAATTGCCACGGCAGTCGTGCGTGGTGATCACCAGATCCTCTGGCAGATCCTCGATGGCGGCGTTGTTCATGGCGGCATACTGTTCCTGCATGGCGGCGAACTCATCGGCGGTGTAATGCTGGTTGAAGTTCGGATCACAGAACATGCCCCACGTGCAGTCATCCAGCTGAACATTGCGGCAGCCGGCCTCATACAATGCCATGATCAGACCATGGAAGGCCTTGGCGTTGTCGTCGGCAAGCTCGTCGTAATCCTTCTGGGTGTCGCCGTAGAACTCGTGCACGGAAGCGATGTTCTCCGGGCGGAACAGCTCCGCATACAGCTGTGCCGGAGCCGGAATGGTCTGGCGTGCAATGGCGGTGTCGTCTTCGAACTGCTTGATGAACTTGAAATGCTCAACGAACGGGTGGGCCGGGTCGAAGGCGATCTTGCTGGTCAGGCGTGCGGATTCGGCGCGGGTCTCCTCATCGTGGAAGAAATAGCCCTTGTCCATCGACACCTTTTCCACGCCGGCGAAGCCCCACATGCAGTCGAGATGCCACCAGCCACGGCGGAATTCACCGTCGGTGATGACGTGCAGACCGGCGGCCTTCTGCTTGGCGACCAGTTCGGTAATGGCATTATCTTCCACGGCCTTGAGTGCGGCCTCGTCAATCTTGCCTGCTGCGAAATCGGCGCGAGCCTGCTTGAGTTCTGCCGGACGCAGGTATGAGCCGACCACGTCGGCGCGGAACGGCGCGTTCTGGGAATACGTCATTGGATGCTCCTTGTTGTGCTGTCAGTGAAAATACCTAGGGAAGACTAGTCAATCCTTCAGAAAAATGCACGATTACGTCGGGAATATGAGACAGGCGCATTATAGTGTTTTGCGATTGAACGACATATGATTCGGGGGGTTTGATATGAGTGATGGGACCGGGCGGCAGGCAATGGCAGCGCAAAGTGGTACGTCGGATAATCCGAAATCCTCCAATCAGGAATCATCGAAAAAGCCGAAAACGCTCGGCAAATATCTGTTGGTGTCGGCAACGCAAACCATTGTGGAATTCGGATCGTTCACCTTGCTGCATGTGCTTTCCGTACCATCCGCCATCGCGAACGGCGTGGCCATCGTGCTGTCGGCTTCGTACAACTTCCTGATGAACCGCAATGTCACGTTCAAATCGTCCAGCAATTTCGGCCGTAGCGTGGCTTTGTTCATGCTGCTGTGGGTTTGGAATTACCTGTTCGGTTCGATCATGCTGGCATGGCTGCCTTCCGCATTCGGATGGAATGCGGTGTTGGTGAAGTTCCTGACTATGGCATGTCAGTTCGCGTGGGCTATCCGCTGTGCAAGGAAGTGATTTTTCGCTGAACCTGCAAGCGTGTCAATCCGGGTGGCACCCTATGACAGCACCCTATGTATGATTGAATATGTCTTGTATTAACTCCAGAAAGAAATGGAAAGGCAATGAACGAATCGCAAGATTCCAACGACAGTAGTACGAGCAATCCGAACGATATTCGCCAACAGGAGGCAGAACATCAAGGAGCGGCCGTAAAAGCGGCGCTCGGAGCCAACATTGGTGTGGCCATCGCCAAGCTCGCTGCGGCGTTCTTTACCGGATCGTCCGCGATGCTTTCCGAATCGGTGCATTCCATCGCCGACTGTTCCAACGAAATCGTGCTCATGGCAGGCGGTCGCTTCTCCAAGCATAAGACGGACGGCGATCATCCGTTCGGTCTGTACCGCGCCAAATATCTCGCTTCGTTCGTAGTGGCGACGCTGCTGTTTTTCGTCGGTGGTTTCTTCTCCACTTCGGAGGCGGTGAAGAAATTGTTCGCCATTGCCGAAGACCCCGCACTGCGTGACGTCAACCAGATGGAACTGCTGGTGGCGTTTATCGTGGTGTTTATCAGCGCTTGTTTGGAAGGCTACGGCCTGCATCAAAGCATCAAGGAAGCGAACGAGCGTATGGAGCGCACGGGTGTGGCCCATATGGGTGTGTTCCGTTTTTGGAGGCGTACCAAGTCGGCGGAGCTTGCGTCCGTCATTATGGAAGACACGCTTGCTTTGATCGGCTTGGCATTCGCAGGGGCTGGCATCGGTCTTGCGATTCTGTTTGATAATGAGATATTTGATGCATTCGGCGGTTTGATGGTTGGTCTTGTATTGATTGCGGGATCGTTGCTGCTCATGTTCAAATCCGGTTCGCTGTTGATTGGTGAGGCCGTCGATTCGGATACGCGCAAGAAGATTGAGCAGGCTGTTATTTCAACGCCTGGTGTGGAACGACTGCTGAATATGCAGACCGTGCATATGTCCGAGGATGACATTCTGCTGTGCGTCAAGGTGCAGACCAGCAAGCTCGACCGCGATTACGATGTTGAAACCGTGAACAAAATCGAACGAAGCGTGCGTACCGCGCTGCCGTGGTTCCGTTTCGAAATCTACGTAGAGCCCGACCTCTACCGCGCCGACCACAAAATCGTCTCGTAGTGGTGTGCGGTGTACCTATGGTTATGAGACGTAGAGTATGAGGCGACGATACGGTTTTCAGGAGGAGCTGGCATTCCGATGAGTTCGGAGTGCCAGCTCCTCCTTTTCATGTGCTTTCTTGTTATGCGTCTCCTTGAGCCCATACATATGCATCCTTTCCAACATCCGAGCTTTAGCCTCATCAACCTCGGCGCGAGTAATGCCGCTATCCGGTATGAACTGCTCAATGCTATAGCTCATTACATTTCCTTTCGTATGATTCCTCTAATCTAATGGATTACCCCCATATCTAATAGATCGTAAAACCCGTTTTCTTGAAGCAAAGGCGTCTAGGTGGAGGTATGTCTCGGATGCGATTGGTTTGTTTATCGCGAGATGCGAGACACACTTACCCCCCCCCTAAAGTGGTAGGGTGGGTGGTGCATTCGGGGACGCATGCGCCCCTGTCATAACGCTCCGGGAGACAGGATGGAGAAAATGGAGAATATGGAGAATCCGAAGAAACTGGCCGTTGCGACCATCGCAGGCTTGACCGAGGTGGCCGGTATGGCCGCGCCCGCCATGGCAGATGAGACGGCCGCCGATCCGACGGTGGGCCAGACCCAGTCGGCCGATCCGACGAAGGATGCGCTCGACAAGGCCAACACGGCCGTATCCGAATCCCAGACCGCTTATGATAATGCCCAGCAGAATGTGCAGGACGCTCAATCCAAGGTGGATGATGCGTATGCTTCCGACCCGGCCACGAATGCGGCGCAGTCCGAACTGGATGCCGCCCAGTCGGCTAAGAAGGATGCCGACCAGTCGGCGGCTGACGCGCAGGCCGATGTGGATGACGCCCAGGCTGCTCTGGCTGAAGTGAACGCCACGCTGAAGACAGCCGAAACCGCATTGGCCACGGCGAAGTCCGACGCGGAATCCGCGCAGGACGCGTACGACAAGGCCCACAAGGTTGTCACCCCGTCGAAGGATACGACCATCACGGTTGATACTCCGGACAGTGCGAACAGTGCGAACAGGGCGGCCGTGAAGACCTCCACGCAGGCCAAGCTTGGCGACACGGGCGTGGACGTGATGGAGACCGCCGTGTTTACCATTATGGCCGCCGGTACCGCCGGAGCCACGCTCATGCTGAAGCGTCGTGGTGACGGCCGTTACGGTCTTATGGCACGCCACGCCAAGTAGGTTTTTCGCCACAAAATCCTAGAAAATGATGTGCGGATGGG
>ENA-OPZZ01001209-OPZZ01001209.1-human-gut-metagenome-genome-assembly--contig:-NODE-1209-length-16897-cov-3.380382_pt1 | contig 16897 bp, 20 predicted proteins | sample MGYA00242487_ERZ504511 | MGnify/ENA primary metagenome ERZ504511 (study PRJEB26092, sample SAMD00036241) | human gut metagenome | host: Homo sapiens | study: EMG produced TPA metagenomics assembly of... | reverse complement strand
TCGGTTGCCGTAGCCCGCTACGCCGCCCTCATTCGGATAAAATCTCCCACAAACTGGGACTCGCAGCTCACGAAAAGCCTTTTTCAGACACGCTCTAGTTGCTATTCTGTGCCGGAAAAATTTTTTACGGATGATGCATACTCGGATGGGGTCATTCGGGTAAATTTTTTGAATTGCAAAGAAAAATACTGGTAGGAGGAATAGCCCAGCATATCGGAAATCTGAGTGTAGTTATATCGCCTCTGGCGGATCATTTTCTGGGCGGTTTCGATTTTCAGGCGGCAGAAGTAGTCGATAACGCCGCAGCCTGTTTTTTCATGAAACATTTTCTGCAATTGTGAACGCCCTACAGAATTTTCCTTGCAGATCTGAACAACCGACAGATGCTCAGAAAGATTTCGCTGCAGATACTGTATGATTTCCTGGAAGACTTCATCGGTATCTCTGCGGATCATCGGGTGATCGCTGAATGGCGGGCTGGCAACCGGATCAATAGCAGGCGGTGTGCTGTAGCGACGCTGCAGACTGATCAGAAGCAGTTCAAGCGACAAAAAAATAATCTGTTCACTGCCGAAATCATGAACGGAATTGCGTTCCAGCAGGCAGATGTTAGGATTGTTTAATGGTGTATAAAAAGTTTTTCTGGTTTCAGAGATAATCTGCCCCAGATAAAACCGTTCGTTCTGATTCAGAGATACCCGGCAATTTTCAAAGAACTTCATGCAGGGATTTGTGCATTCAAAAGAAACTACGACGAGATTCGGAGAAGTTTCTCCGTCTCCCCGCAATGCATGAAATTCATTTGGCTTATGAAAAATCATCTCATTAGAAGCAAGAAGGACTTCTTTATCACCCGCGGTCACGAAAAGATTGCCGCTGTCTACGAAGACAAATTCCCAAAAATCGTGAGATTCCCCGTCAAATACATAGTCTTTCATATATTCAAAATAGTGAATGGAATAGATCTTGCGAATATGAAGATCTTCCCTCAGAGTAATACTTTCGTAATTTGGCATTCTTGTCACCTCAGAAGTTATGAATACTAATAACACTTGTAACTGTTCATTACCTTTACAATTACAAGACAAAACTATTTTCAATATTATAGCATAAATAAAACAAAAGACAAAAGAAATTAGAATCAAAATACAGGCGGTAGGAGTTGACAAAACTACTTTTTTTTTCATAAACTATAAGGCAGAAAGCATGAGAAAAGCGAAGAACGGAAAGAGTATCTGAAAGAGGAACCACAGAGAGGGACAGTCACTGGCTGGAAGCAGTCCCGGGGAATCGTCGGTGAAGTGCATCCGGGAGCTGATACGGTGAAAGAGAGTAGCCGGATCCGCAGGCAGGCGTTAAGGGCAGAAAGTGGAAGACGGATCCGGAAGATACGTCTTCAAAAAGAGTGGAACCACGGATGACTTCGTCTCTTATTGAGACAGTCATCCATTTTTTCTGTTTACAGAAAATAAAATGGAGGGGAACTATGAGTTTTATCAGTCATATCAAAGAAGAGTTCCAGGTGATTCAGGAACGAGACCCGGCAATCAAGACACCTTTGGAAGTGCTGTTATATCCGAGCTTTCGGGTGATGATCAAATACAGACGGGCACACAAATTATATCTGAAAGGCCATTACTTTCTGGCACGGTGGATCTCTCAGCGTGCGGCCAGAAAGACCGGGATTGAGATTCATCCGGGTGCTACGATTGGAAAAGGGCTGTTTATTGACCATGGAAGCGGTGTGATCATTGGAGAAACTACGATCATTGGCGATAATGTAACCTTATATCAGGGTGTTACCCTGGGTGGTAACGGAAAAGAAACCGGCAAGCGTCACCCGACTCTGGAAGACAACGTTATGGTAAGCGCAGGAGCAAAAATCATCGGTTCTTTCACTGTCGGAGCCAACTCCAAGATCGGAGCCGGATCTGTTGTGATCGAGGAGGTGCCACCGAACTGTACCGTAGTAGGTATTCCGGGACGTGTGGTCCGTCAGAAAAATATGAAAGTACCGAGAACAAGTATGGATCACTGTCATCTGCCGGATCCGGTGCTGGATGATCTGAAAACGTTGCAGAAGGAATACACGGAAGTGACCAACCGACTGCTGGAAGTGGAAAAAGAACTTCGTTTTATCAAAAATAAAAAAGGAGAATAACAAGATGAAACTGTATAATACACTGACAAAGAAAAAAGAAGAATTCGTACCATTACAGGAAGGTAAAGTTACCATGTATGTCTGTGGACCTACGGTATATAACTTTATCCATATCGGTAACGCCCGTCCGATGATTGTTTTCGACACCGTGCGCCGTTATATGGAATATAAGGGATATGAAGTAAATTTCGTATCTAATTTCACTGATGTAGACGATAAAATCATCAAAAAATCCATCGAAGAAGGTGTAAGTGCAGAAGAAGTTTCAGAACGTTATATCAAAGAATGTAAAAAAGATATGGCGGATATGAATGTAAAACCGGCCACTACCCACCCGCAGGCAACGCAGGAGATCGATGGTATGATTGCCATGATCGAAACACTGATGGAAAAAGGATATGCGTATGATGTAAACGGAACGGTATACTTCCGTACCAGAAAGTTTGAAGAATATGGAAAATTATCCCACAAAAATCTGGATGATCTTAGATCCGGTAATCGTTCTCTTCTGGTGTCCGGCGAAGATCAGAAAGAAGATCCGCTGGATTTCGTCCTGTGGAAACCGAAAAAAGAAGGAGAACCTTTCTGGGTATCTCCATGGGGTGAAGGACGTCCGGGATGGCACATCGAGTGTTCTGTGATGGCAAAAAAATATCTGGGTGAGGAAATCGATATTCATGCCGGTGGGGAGGATCTGATCTTCCCGCACCATGAAAATGAGATCGCGCAGAGCGAGTGCTGTAACGGAAAGACTTTTGCTCATTACTGGCTGCATAATGGTTTCCTGAATATTGATAACCGCAAAATGTCCAAATCCCTGGGTAACTTCTTTACCGTAAGAGAAATCGGTGAACAGTATGATCTCCAGGTGCTGCGATTCTTCATGTTAAGCGCACATTACAGAAGCCCGATCAACTTCAGCAGAGAGATCATGGAATCTTCTAAGAATGCTCTGGAACGTATTGTGACTGCGGTTTCCAATCTGACACATCTTGCACAGGAAGCAGCAGTGGATGTTCTGTCAGCCACAGAGGAAAAACTGCTTGCAGAGATTCCTGTGTACCGCAAAAAATTTGAAGACGCCATGGATGATGATCTGAATACCGCAGATGCAATCTCTGCAATCTTTGAACTGGTTAAATTTGCCAATACCAATGCAAATGATGCTTCTTCCGGAGCATTTGTCACAGCACTGAAAAAGGAGATTGTTGCATTAAGTGATGTACTGGGGCTTCAGGTAGAAAAGAAAGAAGAAAATCTGGATGCTGAGATCGAAAAAATGATCGAAGAACGTCAGGCAGCAAGAAAAGCCAGAGACTTCAAACGTGCCGATGAGATCCGTGATGAACTGCTGGCACAGGGAATTATTCTGGAAGATACCAGAGAGGGCGTAAAATGGAAACGAGCATAACATATCTGAAAGAACAGTTTCAGTTGAAGGATCCGGATATCCGTTCTTACTCTCCGCTGACACTTGCCTATATCGGAGACGGGATCTATGAGTTATATATCCGCACCATCCTGATCAAACAGGGCAACTGCCAGGTGAATAAGCTGCATAAACAGGCAAGCCGGTTGGTAAAAGCTCAGGCACAGTCGGAGATGGTGCAAGTGCTGGAGCCACATTTTACCCAGGAAGAAGAAGCAGTCTACAAGAGAGGTCGAAATGCAAAGTCCTACACTACAGCGAAGAATGCCACTACAGGGGATTATCGCCGTGCGACGGGATTTGAGGCGGTTATGGGGTATCTGTATCTGACGGATCAGTACTGCAGAATGATTGATCTGATCAAAATTGGATTGGAGGCACTGAAAGATGGAAAATAAAATCGAAGGAAGAAACGCGGTTTTAGAGGCATTACGCGCGGGAAAACCGATTGACAAATTATATGTTTTGGATGGATGTCCGGACGGACCGGTGAGAACCATTATCCGGGAAGCAAAAAAAGGCGATACGATCATCAATTATGTAAAAAAAGAACGCCTGGATCAGTTATCTGAAACAGGTCATCACCAGGGTGTTATTGCGATGGCGGCTTCGTATGAGTATGCTACAGTGGAAGATATTCTGGAAAAAGCCAGGGAAAAAGGGGAAGCTCCTTTTATTTTCGTACTGGATAATATCGAAGATCCGCATAATCTGGGAGCTATGATCCGAACAGCGAATCTGTCAGGTGCACACGGCGTAATCATTCCAAAACGAAGAGCAGTGGGGCTTACCCCGACTGTTGCCCGTACTTCAGCAGGGGCAATCAATTATACACCGGTTGCAAAAGTAACCAATTTTAAAACAGACCATGGAACAACTGAAAAAAGAAGGCATGTGGTTCGTATGTGCAGATATGGACGGTACGCCGTATTATCAGATGGATCTGAAAGGACCGATGGGTCTGGTAATCGGAAACGAAGGAGAAGGAGTCAGCAGATTAATCAAAGAAACCTGTGATTTTGTAGCCTCGATTCCGATGAAAGGAGATATTGATTCCCTGAATGCTTCTGTGGCAGCAGGGGTTCTGGCTTTTGAGATCGCCCGTCAGCGTGGATAACAGTGAGGAAAACAGGATGAAGGAATATACAGAGTACACAGATGAGGAACTGGTGGAACTGCTTCGGCAGGGGGATACAGAGGTTATGGATTATCTGCTGGAAAAATACAAGTTTGTTGTACGCCAGAAAGCCCGTGTTCTCTATCTTGCAGGAGGAGAAGCGGATGATCTGATTCAGGAAGGAATGATCGGACTTTTCAAAGCGATCCGGGATTATCGCGGGGGATAAAGAGGCTTCTTTTTATACGTTTGCCCAACTGTGTGTGGACGGCAGATGTATAATGCCATCCAGTCATCCACCAGGCAGAAACATCAGCCACTGAATTCCTATATTTCTATGAATGGAGAAGAATGGGAAACACAGATGGGCAGTAAAACAGAACAGAGTCCTGAGACAATCATTATTGCACAGGAAAATGCCGTGCAGATGGAAGAAAAAATCAGAAAACAGCTAAGTACTTTGAAAATGAAGTTCTGACACTTTATCTGGATGGAAATAATTATCAGCAGATTGGTGGAAAGATGAACAAATCATCCAAGTCCATTGACAATGCTCTGCAACGAATCAAGGGTAAGGTCCGGGAGAGTCTTGGCAGGAAAAAATAAAATATTTAAAAAAAATTCTGAAAAATATGAAAATTATGCTTGACTTTTTCCGGAGCTTTTGCTAAACTATCTAACTGTAGCGGACAGATAAAAAAGCGCTGCAGATGCTGATGTGGCTCAGAGGTAGAGCACTTCCTTGGTAAGGAAGGGGTCACGGGTTCAATTCCCGTCATCAGCTTAAAAAGCTCCTTGAAGTGATTCAGGGAGCTTTTTTCGACTTACAGGAATTGTTTTCTGTAAAGCAAAAATGTTTTTATGAAGATCCGGTAAAGAATATACGGGGAAAGAAGGGAGAAGATATCTTATGGTAAGAAAAAGCAAAGGTAGCAGTCGTAGAACATCCGCGTGGAGGTGAAGGCAGTGTGGAATTTCACCACATTGTATCTGAAGAAGAACTGAACGGACACGGTTCCATGTATGCCATGGCAGTACTTCGTCCGCACAGCAGCGTTGGCTGGCATCAGCATGTGGGGAATACAGAGCCTTATTTCATTTTAAAGGGAAAAGGGGTATTTGTGGACAGTGATGGTACAAGAACAGAGGTAGGGCCTGGAGATGTATGTGTGATCGAAGTGGGACAGAGCCATTCTCTGGAGAATCCAAATGACGAAGAACTGGTATTTATGGCGTTAGTTTACAATGCATAAACAGACATACCGGTACGAGGCAATCAAATATCCGTCTAAAGAAGATGTATTTTTTAACGTCCTGTGGCACAACAGGGATTACACTGCACCTCACTGGCATAACGGGCTTGAGATTCTATATCTTCTGGAGGGAAGCGAAGACTGTTATTTGGGAGAGGAAGAATGCATCCGGATGAAAAAAGGAGATTTTCTGGTAATTAATTCCCGGGTGGTACACAGTGTGCAGTGTCCACGACAGTGCAGGGAGATGCTGATACAGATCCCTTATCCGATGATGAAACGGTTTATTCCTCAGATCGACGGGCTGGAATTTGTCTGTGAAAAGATCACCGGAAAGAAGCAACGGATGGATACTTTTCTGGTGGAGAGCGCACTGAGTACTCTTGCAGAACTGCATCCTTTTCAGTCACCGGAAGAAACCCTGGAGTTCTACAGCCAGATATATCATCTGCTGGCTGTACTGGTAAAAGATTTCAGTGTATCGGTTACTTCTGATAAGATGGAAATATCGGAAAAATATATGGAACGGCTGGGAATGATCACTTCATATGTGAAGGAACATTATATGGAAGAAATTTCGCTGCAGGAGATCGCACGGCTGGTTTCCCTGAATCCGGATTATTTCACCAGATTTTTTAAAAAATATATGGGCATGACATTTCTGGATTATGTTAATTCGGTGAGAATGGAACATGTTGTCAGAGATTTGCAGAGAACAGATCTGAGTGTACAGAAGCTGCTGGAGATCCATGGCTTCACTAATTATAAATTATTTATGAAAATGTACAAATCCAGGTTTGAGAGTACACCGGGGAAGATGCGAAGATACAGAAAAGAACAAAAGATAGAAGACTAACAGACGAAAGAGATCTGCCAGGCAAAGAACCGGAAGATCTCTTTTAAAGTTACCAAGCATACGACAAAAAGGTCCGGTGGATCTTTTTTAGTTTCCCCTCAGTAACCATATCCCGTTACGGAGGGGGGAACTTTACTCTGATGGACTTTACGTTGTGAGTAAGTTCGATTATAATGGAAAAAGGTAACTGTTCAATATCTTCACAGTTACGAGCCAAAATGCATTTAAAATCACCTTCGGTGATGGCATTTTTGCTTGTATGTCTCGGGATTTTGCATAATTATGCCAAAACACCTCGCGGGATAATGGCTACTGAATAGTTACGGAAAAAGATCAAAGGGAAATATGCGGGGAAAGAAAAGGGGAGAAAGAAATCATGAGGGAAATAACAGAACAAAATCAGGATCGGCTGATCATCGTGATTCCGGCATATAACGAGGAAGAAAACATAGAAAATGTAGTAGCACAGTGGCATCCCATCGTGGAAAAAACAGGAGGGGACAGTCGACTGTTTGTCATCAATGACGGAAGTACAGATCGGACGCAGGAGGAACTGGATCAGCTGCAGGGAAAATATCCGCAGCTTCGCACGGTAAAAAAAGAAAACCAGGGACACGGTGCCACTATTTTATATGGCTACCGCTGTGCGATTGCGGAAGGGGCAGATTATATTTTTCAGACAGATTCTGATGGACAGACTCTGCCGGAAGAATTCTGGAAGCTGTGGGAAGACAGGAAAAAGTGTGGGCTTTTGATTGGAAGCAGAAAAAGAGACAGGACGGCTGGCGGCGGATCTTTGTGACACGGGTTCTTCGACTGGTGATCCTTGTGACATTTCACTGCTGGGTGGAAGATGCCAATACACCGTTCCGGCTGATGCGGGCTGTAGAACTGGAAGAAGTTTTAAAAGAGATCCCAGCACAGTATTTTCTGGCAAATGTACTGATGACGGTGCGGTATACAAAAGAAGGACGGCGGGTAATGTATTATCCGATTACATTCCGTCCGCGACAGGGTGGAGTCAATTCCATTAATATGAAAAAAATTATAAAAATCGGTAAAACGACACTAAAAGACTTCCGGAAGTGGGGAGGTGCGAAACAGTGAATGAGAAAAGAAGGGGAATATGGAAAGCTGTTGTACTGGCAGTGCTTTTTATGAGTGCACAGCTCCTGTTAAAAGAGGATGGAAAAGTGTTTGCTGTCTGGTGGCTGACCGTACTGGTGCTTGGATGGTGCAGTTTTCCGCTTTGCCAGTATCTTTTTTCCGGATTCCGTGACAGAGGATATCTGGTGGCAAAGATATTCGGTATTGCCGGTGCGGGATTTCTGATGTGGCTGGGAGCAAGTACGGGAATTGTATCGTTTACGCATGTGGGCTGTCTTGTAAGCACAGGTGTGCTGGCAGCTGTCTGCTGGGGTGTCTGGATCGCGATAAAGAAACAGAAGATAAAGGACAAAACGTCCTGGAAATTTACAGCAGAATGGTATCAGACAGTGCTGGATGATGAACTGGTATTTATCTTATTCTTTCTTCTATGGACCTATGTGGCAGGATTTCGCCCGGCAGCGTACGGAACAGAAAAGTTCATGGACTATGGGTTTATGATGGCGATGATGCGCAGTACCACACTTCCGGCGAAGGATCTGTGGTATGCGGGAGCAAAAATAAACTATTATTATGGCGGACAGTATTTTGCTGTGTTTTTTAACGAAACTGACCAATACGCAGGTGGCACAGACTTTACAATCTGATGCGGACACTGGTGGCAGGGTTTTTGTTTTTTCCGTTCCGTTTGCTCTGGTACGTCAGATGGTACTTGACAGCTGGAAAAGAGAAAAACCGGCATTGCTTGCCTGTGTTCTTGGCGGGGCGGGGGTATCTCTTGCCGGAAATATGCATTATGTGGTGATCGGAAAACTTCTTCCGTGGATCCGGGAGATTTTTTCATCTGCCAAAAGGGGATTATACTTACTGGTTTCCGAATTCCACCCGTTATATCGGCTATTATCCGGCGGGAAATGATAAAACGATTCATGAATTCCCTTCCTACTCCTTTGTTTTGGGCGACTTACATGCCCATGTGGTCAATCTGATGTTTGTGGTGGCACTGATCAGTCTGGTTTATGCGATGATGCAACATTACAGCGGAAAAAATGCGCTGCAGGCGGAGGTGACAGGAAACAGGAATTTTTATAAAAACCAGGTGGCGGCAGCTCTGACAGATCCCTACGTGCTGGTGTTTGCTTTTCTGATCGGTATGTTTCACTGGACGAATTACTGGGATTTTGTCATCTACTATGTGATGGGTGGCATGGGAGTGATCTGGTGCAACTGCCAGAACTATAAAGAACTGGAAAAACCGCATCGCATGAGAATGACGATGGGGATCAGCCTGCTTCATGCGGTATGGGTATTCTTACTGGCAAACATAGCTGCACTGCCGTTTACTTTGCAGTTTCAGAGCATGGTCAGTGAAGTGGCACTTGCACAGAACCATTCCAGACCATATCAGTACTGGCTGATCTGGGGACTTCCGGCCATCGGGACAGTGCTTTTTTTCTGGTGCGTGAAACGGGAAGGTGCGAAAAAAGCGGATGCTTTCGGTGTGTTGCTGGGGATCTCGGCTCTGGGGCTGATCGTGATCCCGGAGATCGTTTATGTGAGAGATATCTATGAAAAAGAATATGCCAGATCCAACACAATGTTCAAATTGACCTATCAGGCATTTACGATGTTTGGAATCTTATTTGGGTATGCACTGATCCGTCTGTGGATGGAGAAGAGGCATGTGATACGGAAAATTCTGACCAGCGTGGTGTTTGCCTGTTTTGTGGGCTGTTGTTTTTATACGGTAACTGCTGTGCATGCATGGTTTGGTCAGGTATGGAACCCGGCGCAGTATCAGGGACTGGATGCCACCGCATATCTTGAGACAACTTTTCCGGAAGACGCTGCGGCGATCCGCTGGCTCAATGAACATGTTACCGGCGATCCGGTGGTTCTTGAGGCAAATGGAGACAGTTACAGTGACTATGAACGGGTGTCCGCGATGACGGGACTTCCCACAGTGCTCGGTTGGTATGTTCATGAATGGCTGTGGCGAGGCGATACCGGGGCGCTGAATGAGCGTGCACAGGAGGTAGAGGCTATCTATACCTCGACGAACCAGGAAGAAGTAAAAAAACTGCTGGAAAAATATCGGGTCAGGTATATTTTTGTGGGCGCGAGAGAACGGGAAAAATATGCGGCACTGAACGAATCCATGCTGCAGTCGCTGGGAAATATTGTATTTTCCGACGAACAAAGCCAGACTTATGTGCTGCAGGTTGCATTTTCGGGGCAGTAGGCTATAATAAAAAGGATACAAAATACGCGGTACACCCGACAGGGAGGACCAGCGGATGAGAAGAAAGGACGGACAACCTATGTTGAAAGGAAAAACAGTGGTTCTGGCGGTAAGCGGAAGTATTGCAGCATATAAGATCGCTTCTCTGGCGAGTGCCCTTGGCAAACTTCACGCTGATGTGCAGGTGCTGATGACACAAAATGCCACGAATTTTATCAATCCCATCACCTTCGAGACCTTAACAGGAAATAAGTGTCTGGTGGATACGTTCGACCGGAATTTTCAGTATTCGGTAGAACATGTGGCGCTGGCAAAGCGGGCGGACGTGGTTCTGGTAGCACCGGCTTCTGCCAATGTGATCGGAAAAATTGCGAATGGAATTGCAGATGATATGCTGACAACAACGGTGATGGCATGTAAATGCAAAAAATCATTTCTCCTGCGATGAATACACAGATGTTTGAAAATCCAATCGTGCAGGATAATCTGAAAAAGCTGGAACACTATGGATATGAAGTGATTCAGCCGGCAGTCGGACTTCTGGCATGTAAAGACGTGGGCCAAGGAAAGATGCCTGAGCCTGAGACCCTGCTCGAATACATTTTACAGGAAGTGGCTTATGAAAAAGATCTGAAAGGCAAAAAAATCCTTGTGACGGCAGGACCGACCCAGGAACCGATCGATCCGGTGCGATATCTGACGAATCACTCCAGCGGAAAGATGGGGTATGCAATTGCGAAAGTCTGCAGTATGCGAGGCGCGGAGGTAACACTGGTCAGTGGAAAAACTGCCATAAAACCACCACTCTTTGTGGATGTGGTGCCGGTTACAACAGCGAGAGAGATGTACGAGGCGGTGACCGAAAGATCTGACCGGCAGGACATTGTGATCAAGGCAGCGGCCGTGGCAGATTACCGTCCGAAAACGATCAGCGAGCAGAAAGTGAAGAAAACGGACGGAGAACTTTCTATTGAGATGGAACGGACAGATGATATTCTGAAATATCTGGGTGAACATAAGAGGGCGAATCAGTTTCTGTGTGGATTTTCCATGGAGACGGAACATATGCTGGAAAATTCCAGAAAGAAATTGCAGAAAAAGAATCTGGATATGATCGTGGCAAACAATCTGAAGGTAGAAGGGGCAGGATTTGCCGGAGATACCAATATTGTAACACTGATCACCGCAGACGATGAAACACAGCTTCCGTTGTTAAGCAAGGAAGAAACGGCAGTGGAGATTATGAATAAGATTCTGGAACAGACAGAGAAACAGTTATAAGGGAGAGAATTATGATATTAGCTATTGATATCGGAAATACCAACATCGTAGTGGGATGTATCGATGAACAGAAAACCTATTTTATCGAGCGGGTTTCCACAGACAGAAGTAAGACAGAACTGGAATATGCCATTGTGATCAAAAATGTACTGGATATTTTCAAGATGTCTCCGAAAGAACTTGAGGGTGGTATCGTGTGTTCTGTTGTACCACAGATTACACAGATCGTAAAACTGGCAGCTGAAAAAATACTGAAAAAAGAAGTCATGGTGCTTGGACCCGGAATTAAAACCGGCATGAATATTCTGATGGACAACCCGGCACAGGTGGGAAGTGATCTGATTGCAGATGCGGTGGGAGCTATCAGAGAATACAAACCACCGATGATCATCTTTGATATGGGAACTGCGACGACGGTTTGTGTAGTCGACAGAAAGAAAAACTATATCGGCGGCATGATTCTTCCCGGTGTGCGGACTTCTCTGGATGCACTGACGGCGAGAGCTGCGCAGCTTTCCGGCATCGATCTGGAAGCACCGAAACGGGTGATCGGGAAAAATACCATTGAATGTATGAAGAGCGGCATCGTCTACAGCAATGCGGCACTGATCGATGGTGTGATCCTTCGGATGGAAGAAGAACTGGGTGAAAAAGCAACTGTGATCGCTACCGGAGGTCTGGCAAAGAGTATTGTTCCATATTGCAAAGAAGACGTGATCCTGGATGATGATCTGCTGTTAAAGGGACTTCTTTGGGTGTATAAGAAAAACAGCTGAAATTATATAATTCAGTGCGGGATATTATCAGTGAACAGTAAAATAATTCAATCAAAGGATAGAAAGAAAAAGGGGAAATGGTTGCATTTCCCCTTTTTATCGTCTACAATAAAACCATAAAACCCTAAGGAAAAGAGGAATTATTATATGGAACTGAAAAAAGATACTATTTGTGTCCAGGGAGGATGGCAGCCCAAGAATGGAGAACCGAGAGTACTGCCGATTTATCAGAGCACTACGTTCCGCTATGAGACAAGCGAAGAGATGGGAAAACTGTTTGATCTGGAGAAAGAAGGTTACTTTTATTCCCGTTTGCAGAATCCGACCTGCGATATTGTAGCACAGAAAATCTGTGATCTTGAGGGGGGCGTGGCAGCTATGCTTACTTCTTCCGGTCAGGCAGCTACGATGCTTGCGGTGACTAATATTTGTGAGGCAGGAGATCATATCATCTGTGCGGCAAAAATCTATGGCGGAACTTCTAATCTGTTAGCCGTTACCCTGCATCGTTTCGGAGTGGAAGTAGATCTGGTGGATCAGGATCTGCCGGAAGAAGAACTGGAAAAATACTTTAAACCGAATACAAAAGCAGTATTTGCCGAGACAATTTCCAACCCGGCAGGTGTTGTACTTGATATTGCAAAATTCGTGAATCTGGCACACAGCCATGGAGTACCGATGATCTGTGATAATACCTTTGCAACACCGATCAACTGCCAGCCATTTCAATTTGGTGTGGATATCGTCACACATTCCACGACAAAATATATGGATGGACATGCCATGGCACTGGGTGGCTGTATCGTGGACAGTGGAAACTTTGACTGGGAAGCTCACAAAGAAAAATTTCCGGGTCTGACCACACCGGATGAATCGTATCATGGTGTTATTTACACACAGAAATTCGGGAAAAAAGCCTATATTCAGAAAGCGGTAGCACAGCTGATGCGAGATATGGGTTCCTGCCAGTCTCCGATGAATGCATTTCTGACCAATGTAGGCCTGGAAACATTGCACCTGAGAGTACCGCGACACTGTGAGAATGCATTAAAGATCGCGAAATTTCTGGAAAATCATGAAAAAGTGGCATGGGTGGAATATGCAGGGCTGGAAAGCAGCAAATACCATCAGCTGGCAGAAAAATATATGCCAAATGGTGTCTGTGGTGTACTTTGTTTCGGTCCTAAAGGAGGGAAAGAAGGTGCAATGCGATTCACCAATGCACTGAAACTGATCGCAATTGTAACTCATGTGGCAGATGCCCGTACCTGCGTTCTGCATCCGGCAAGCCATACCCACAGACAGCTGAATGAAGAACAGCTGATTGAGGCAGGTGTTCTTCCGGATCTGATCCGTCTCTCAGTTGGTATTGAAGATGTGGATGATTTGATTGCAGACCTTGCGCAGGCACTCGAAGCGGTGTAAAATAAAATCAGGATACTCCGGTACAGGGAAGATGACCGGGGACAGAAAAGGAGAAAGGCATCATGAGTAAAGCACAGGAGCTTATTAAAAAAGAAGGACTGGGGGGAATGATCATCACCGATCCCTATAACATGAGACACATCAGTGGTTTCCGCGGAGGAGAGGGTGCACTGTACATATCTGCCACCCAGCAGGTCCTGATTACAGATTCCCGTTATACGGAACAGGCAGAAAAAGAAAGTGATTTTACCATTGTTCAGGAACATCGCGGACATACCAGAGAGCAGATTTTTGTAGAATGTCTGGAAAAAGAAGAAGGCACACTGGCAATCGGATACGAAGATCAGTCGCTGCTTTGCAACCAGTTTGACAAGATGAAAAAGCACTTCCGGTTAAAGAGTGGGTGCCGATGGGGGGAAAAGTGGATGCACTTCGCAGAATCAAAACTGCAGAAGAAATCGAATATCTGGCACAGGCAGAGCATATCGGTGATGTTGCATTTTCCAGGATCCTGGATTTTCTGAAACCGGGAGTCAGTGAACTGGAAGTGGCAGCAGAACTGGAATATCAGATGAAAAAAGCAGGAGCAGAAGATCTCGGATTTAATACCATTATTGCTTCCGGACTGAACTCCTCTATGCCGCATGCGATTCCGGGCAGAAAGAAACTGGAAGCCGGAGACTTTGTAACGATGGATTTCGGATGCAAGTATGAGGGATACTGCTCTGATATGACAAGAACTGTAGTAATCGGAAAAGCCAATGATAAACAGAAAGAGATCTACAACGTGGTTCTGGAAGCACAACTGGCTGGCCTTGCTGCTGTAAAAGCCGGAAAAACAGGTAAGGAAGTGGATAAGGCCGCCAGAGATATCATTACAAAAGCTGGTTACGGTGACTGTTTTGGTCACAGTCTTGGTCACAGTGTGGGTCTGTTTATTCATGAGAAACCAGGACTTGCTCCGTCTGATGAAACCGTGCTGCAGGCAGGTATGATCGAAACTGTGGAACCGGGTATCTATGTACCGGGATTCGGCGGCGTTCGTATTGAAGATATGGTGCTGGTTACCGAAACAGGTTGCAGAAACCTGACGGGTTCTCCGAAGGAACTGATTGAACTGTAAAACCCAGCCTGGTCACAGGAAAGCAGAAGGTCAGTAGTCAGATAATAAGAATATATGCATAAAAAAGAAGAGATATCTGTGAAAACAGATACCTCTTCTCTTTTTTATGCGAGCAACGAACCAAAGTCCGTGCCTGCACGAGACCGAAAACTATTAAATAATTATGCAGCTGTGCGGAAAATAGCAACTCTGTGTTTATCAAGAATTGTATACACAATCATGCCCAGGATTCCACAGGAAATCACTTCTCCGATACCGACCGTACCCATCAGAAACGGAATCGGAAGCGGCACCTGATAGCCGTAGTGCAGAACAAAGGGAACAATCAGGATATTGGAAATGATCGGTGGCAGTGGAGCTAGGAATTTGTTCCGGTTGCGGAGCAGATAGGTGAAGCAGGCGCCCAGTAAGGTGGCGATACTGCCGAAGATAATATCCGGAAGGATACATCCGCCAAGAATATTACTGATCAGGCATCCCACGAACAGACCGGGGATAGCTGCAGGCGTAAATACCGGAAGGATGGTCAGTGCCTCTGAGACACGCACCTGTACCTCTCCATAGGAAAACGGTGCCAGAATCACGGTCAGAACCACATAGATTGCTGCGATCATCGCAGATTGTGCGAGGAACAATGTGTTACTTTGTTTTTTCATATTCAGTTTCTCCTTTAGTTTTGTTTTACGAGTGGAAGGTCACGAACACTCGATTCATTTTCACGCGGCTTTTGAGTCAGACAGACATGGGTACATGGATATCTGGCGAATGCCGTGGAGGCATATACTGAAAGTATATGACCTACGCCGGAAATCGGCGGTCAGCCCTGTAAGACCTTGTTTTTATGGGCTTTGCGACAGGTCAGAATATAGCATATCAGCTGACAAAAAGCAAGAGGATTTTATAAAAAAATAAAATTGAGAAATACAACTTGTAAAGTTGTGCATACAAGTTATAAGATAGAGGAAAGAATACAGGCAGGAGGTGTGTATTACGGAGAAAGGGAAAAAATATATGTCCCTGATGGAAGAATTGAAAAGTAAGATTCTTTCCGGTGAGATCCGCCCCGGCGCGAAACTGCCATCGGAAAATGAACTGGCGCAGGAATATGAGATCAGCCGCCATACAGTGCGAAAAGCACTGGCGATTCTGGTAACAGACGGATATATTACAACAAAACATGGCAAAGGAACTTTCTGTTCCGACAGGATGGCGCACCGGAAGAATTCGAAAAATATTGCAGTGGTTACGACCTATATTTCCGATTACATTTTTCCACGTCTGATCCAGGGGATGGATCGGGTACTGACGGAACAGGGGTACAGTATCATGCTGAAAAATACCGGAAACAGCCGGCAGAAAGAAGCACAGTGCCTCGAAGACATCCTGACCAAGGATGTGGACGGACTGATCATTGAACCGAGCAAAAGCCAGATTTTGTGCAGAAATATGCCTCTGTATGAGCAGCTTGACCGCATGGGCATCCCGTATGTCTTTATCCAGGGAAGCTACCTGCAGATGAAAAATAAACCGACGATTCTTCTGGATGATGCGAAAGGTGCGTACCTGCTGACAAAATATCTGATCGATACAGGACATCGACAGATCGCCGGTGTTTTCAAAGCAGATGACAGCCAGGGAGCAGAACGTCACAAAGGATATGTTAAAGCACTGCAGGAAGCAGGAATGTCTTATCAGCCGGAACTGGTGGTGTGGTTTCATACCGAAGACCGAAAGGTAAAACCTGCGGTGATGGTACAGATGATGCTGGAAGCGGAACTTCCGATTGATGCAGTGGTCTGCTACAACGACCAGATTGCGATGGAAGTGATCCGGATGCTGGAACGGATCGGGAAAAAAGTACCGGAGGATCTGTCCGTGACAGGCTACGATGATTCGATGATTGCAAGAACCGGTCCGGTGGAATTGACGACGGTGTCTCATCCGCAGGAAAAACTTGGTGAGATGGCAGCAGAACTTCTGCTGGAACTGCTTCATGGGATACCACCCGAAGAATCCAGAGTACTTCGCCTGATTGAACCGGAGCTGGTGATCCGAAAGTCTTGTATGGAACGCCGGTGAGAGGAGAATAATAGAAAACGCTGGCAGCAGGCATCCGGAGTTTTTCGG
>ENA-OPZZ01001203-OPZZ01001203.1-human-gut-metagenome-genome-assembly--contig:-NODE-1203-length-16977-cov-8.930208_pt1 | contig 16977 bp, 18 predicted proteins | sample MGYA00242487_ERZ504511 | MGnify/ENA primary metagenome ERZ504511 (study PRJEB26092, sample SAMD00036241) | human gut metagenome | host: Homo sapiens | study: EMG produced TPA metagenomics assembly of... | reverse complement strand
GAACTACAAAAAATAAGAAAATAAAAACGGAAAACCATTGTCTGTAGTATAAGTATTTGTTATTATGAAGTAAATAGAGGATATTTTACAAAGTAAAGCTTAATCTAGAGAATCTGCCAGTGGCAGGCCTCTGTAGATACCAAGGTATACAAAAGGAGAATGAAAAAATGAAAAAAGAAGACATGTCCTGTATCGACTGCGCAGTAAAAAACTGCAGCAAAATGGATAAAACCTATCCGGATTTCTGTCTGACAACACACATGGATGAAGAAGTTCTAAATGAAGCTATGGAATGCTACAATGAAGACGAAAACCGCAAAGTAACAATCGCTGCAGCTGAAGTAGAGTATGAGAATTACTGCAAACATACCCGTGTCGAAGAAATCATGGATTTTGCAAAGAAGATTAATGCGAAAAAGATCGGGATCGCAACCTGTGTCGGATTGTTGAAAGAAAGCCGTATCCTGGCAGATATCCTGCGCAGACATGGCTTTGAGGTGTATGGTGTCGGCTGTAAAGCCGGAACACAGAAGAAGACATCGGTCGGCATCCCGGAATGCTGCGAAGGTGTCGGTGTGAATATGTGTAATCCGATCCTGCAGGCAAAGCTTCTGAACAAGGCGAAGACGGACCTGAATGTTGTGGTCGGACTTTGCGTGGGGCATGACAGTCTGTTTTACAAATATTCCGAGGCACTGACTACGACAGCAGTGACGAAAGACCGTGTATTGGGGCATAATCCGGTGGCGGCGCTTTATACTGCGGATAGTTATTATTCGAAGTTGAAGAAGTGTGAAGAAGAGTAATATTTCTAATTTGGGCGTTTAAAGATACATAAAGATATCCCATTCAAGCATTTCTCTTTTTATCCAACGAAAAAAAGAACACACAACACTCTGTATGTTCTCTTTCTGTATGTGAAGTCCAATATTATACTTTGAAGTAGCTATCCAATCCTTTGAACTCTTCCGCTTTCATTTCTTTTGTAACATCAGCATAGATGTTCAGTGTAGTTGAAATATCTGAATGTCCGAGTGCGTCTTGAATGACCTTTATATTTACTCCAGCTTCACACATTCTTGTTGTAAATGTATGTCTAAGCGAGTGGCAGCTAAAATGAGGAAGTAACACATCAGGTTCATCACTGTGCAAAAACTGCTCATCATTGCAATCACGGATAATTCTTCGGATTGCTTTGTTGAGTGTGGCTTGGTGCTGTGCCTGACCAAAACGATTGATGAAAATAAAATCTGTATATCCGTCAATCGTGACCTCGCAATGAAGTCCTAAATCTTCCTGCTTCTGTTTCTCATGTTCAAATGCTTCTTTCACAAAACCGAGCATTGGAACCTGCCTCATACTCGCCGGAGTCTTCGTTGTATTTACATTGAAATAACAGCCACTTTTACTTCCCTCGGTTCTGTGGTCATAATATACAAGAGTATGATTAACATCAATCATTCCACTTTCCATATCAATATCACACCATCTCAATCCAGTTACTTCCCCCACACGAAGTCCAGTTCCTATCATTACTGCAAAGACCGGATACCAGTGTTCATATACAGGGTGGGTTTTCAGGAAATTCAGAAATAGCTCCTGCGTCGGTGTATCGTCCCTGGGCTGCTAAATTGTTCTTCAGTTCAATGAGCGATTGTATCACTCGGCTTCGTTCTTCTTCATTTAAGTATAGATGATAGGTTTTCTCTCTCATTGGCTGTCCCTCCATCTTTCAAATGTATTTTTGATTATCTCCACATCTTCCTCGGTATCGGAAGAAATAAATATATGTACGCTCTGAAAAGCTTTCTTTAAATTATTGGCATAATCCAGTTCTGTGCCTTTCATCGGCAGCTTAATCAGCCTTATTCCTCTTTGCTTGCACATATATGCTTTCATTATTTCTAAATTCTCATCGGCACTTCCTGACTCAATAGCCAACTTTTCTGAATTTCAGGATGTGTTGTCTGCAAATCATTAAACCCTTTCGAGAATATGTACCCACTGCAATACGGGCATTTACTCCCACCGGAACGGGTAGAAATAAGGGTGTTCCACTCTCTGCCGCAATCCTTACACTTCCACCACGCCTTACGATTGGCAAAGACCGTAACCTGAGTTGGAAGTAACGGATAATTTCTGTCCGACCACTCGGCAGCTATATCCGGCAGAAGCGTTGCAAAGTCATTAAATCCTGCCAACACTTTATTATGGGAGCAATACGGGCAACCTGTTTTATTTATTGTCCTGCTCTTAACGACAGCTTCCCACTCGTGTCCTTTTTTACATCTCCAAATTACTTTCTTATGAGAACCAATAGAAACCTCTGTCGGTTTTATCTTATTCTTTTTCGACCACTGCTTTACCAGTAGCGGCTCTAATGTCGCCAAATCGTTAATACCTGCAATCACTCTCGCACCGGAACATATCGGGCATTTTTCTCCATTTGAACGAGCCTTAACGCTTGTCTGCCATTCGTGACCACAAGTACCTTTCCACCATACTTTTTTATTTGAACCGAAAGTAATGTCATCGGGTGTAAGCGGTAAGTTTTTCTCCGACCACTCCGAAACAAGTTCCGGATGTACTTCTGCTAAACTGTTATTCATAGCCAAACCTCAACCTCCTTGTGCTTAGAGTATATGAAGTTTTAGCTTTGTCTTGTAGTTTGCGAATATCCGTATAAATAGAAAAAGCCCTTTGAGAAAAGGATTTCTCCCCTCTCAAAGGACAACCAGACAAACTGAAAGTTGCCGCTTTCCTGTACTTACCATTTTTCATTAAAGCGGCTGCATCATCTCAAGAATGATTCCATCCGGGTCTCTAAAATAAAAAGCTCTACTTTCCCCAAATCCATCTGCTCTAAAATCGAAATACTGCGGTTCAGACAAGCACTCCACATTATTATCTACGAGATGTTTGTAAGCAGAATCAATATCATCTGTGTAGAAACATACTTCCGAGATAGATGTTGTAAACAAATCAGAGGGAACTTTCTTTACTTCGTTGTTTACAAACTGAATCAGCTCAACTGGCGGTGCTTCAACAGCCTTGGAGCCATTCAAATAAGCGACCCTTGCTTTGCAATTTACTCTACGAAACATTTTATCTGTTTCTTCGCCTTCCATAAAAATCTCTCCTTGAAACTCAAGCCCAAGGACATCTCTGTAGAATGCAATTGAGCGTTCCAAATCAGAAACCGTTAGTCCTACATGATAAATTCTTCCAACCATATATATTTCTCCTGTAAATTTCGATTGTTCTAATTATTTTTAGTTCCACCTTCTTGCCCCTCGGACAAGAAGTATCCCTCGCTTTCAGCTCGGTCAATTCCGATTGAAATTTCACCCGTTTTGTAAGCTGTTTTTCTTTCCAGTCAATTGCGGAATCCACCTGGCATATAAATCACAGAATGGCTATGACTATTTTCCAGCCCATATTTTCTTAAAACTTACAACAAAAAACAGAGTTTCTGCAAGTCCTGTAATTCCCCATGAGAAGATATACAAAAGATACAGTGATGAAATCGTCTGGAAATGTGCAAATACTGTATAAATCCAGACAATACGAAATACGCAGGAGCCCAGGATAACGATAATGGTAGGCGGAATACTTTTTCCGATGCCTCGGGATGCGGCGATACTGCCATCCATAAAACAGCTAAATGCATAGCTGAATGCCATAATACGAATCCTCTGCATACCAGCATCAATAACTGTTGGTTCCGTAGCAAACAGAGAGAGAAACTGTGGGCCAAACACAAGGAGTAGTCCACCCAGGATTGCACCGAAAATGAAGGCATATGTAAGGCTGACTTTATAAGATTTCAGCATTCGTTTTTTATTACCGGCACCCCAGTTCTGACCGATAAAGCTTGCACATGCAGTATAAAAAGAAAACATGACATTATAGATCAGGGAGTCAGCATTTGCGGCAGCTGCATTTCCGGAAACCATCACTGCATCAAAAGAGTTGACACCAGTCTGCACAAACAGGTTTGCAATAGCAAAGATTCCGTTCTGAAGACCTGTAGGGATGCCAAGCATGAGAACTGCTTTGCAGGCCTTGGGGTGCAGGCAGATCTTACGCAGAGATACTTTGCAGTCATCGGTTCTTCTGAGGAGATGGATCATCACCAGAGAAGCAGAGATATACAGAGAAATTGCGCTGGCTGTTGCAACGCCTGCGGCTGCCATATGACAGACAATAACAAAAAACAGATTCAGAAGAACATTGACCACACCTGCAATGGAAAGGTAGATCAATGGTCGTTTCGTATCGCCTATGGCACTTAATACGCCGTTTCCGAAATTGTATACGGCCATTGCAGGCATTCCCAGGGAATAGATCTTCATATATAAAATAGCCTGATCAATAAGTTCCGGCTTCGTGTTCATCATGGACAGCATCCGCCCGGAAAACAGAAGACAGATGGCGCAGACGAGCAGACCTGTGATTGCGCACAAAAGAAGAGAAGTATGGATTGTTTCTTCTGTGCCTTTTTTATTACCGGCACCCAGTTCGTGAGCTACGCGGACATTGACACCGGCACCCATTCCGATAAGGATTCCGGTAAACAGAGTAACCAGCAAAGTTGTGGAGCCGACGGCACCTAGTGCCATATAATCTGCAAACCGTCCAACAACAGCAACATCGCTTAAGTTAAAAAGAACCTCCAGTACCTGTGATCCCATAAGAGGAAGGCTGAAGAGAAGTATATTTTTCCAGAGAGATCCTGTTGTCATCTCAATGGAATGATATTTCTTTTTTTGCATTTTCACACATAAAATTACCTCATAAAAATTACTTCATTGAATTATAATCATTGCTCCTACTGCATTATAGATTATATGTAGTATGACTGCTCCCCACAGACAGTTAGTCCTTTTATATACAGCATCACAAAAGAAATGTAAGTCGAGAAGCGATACTATATACTGCTGATAATAGATAATACATCAAAAGATACTGCTCCAGATACGACCCATTTTACAGGATAATGTATGGACAAAAAAGAACAGAATTAATTCCAATCCTTCTAATGTTCTCTTTGCGCATCTGTTCCGGGATCATGGTTTCCGTCTGCAGTGCAGCGGAGATATGCTTCACGGAATCTGTACAGACTGCGAAAACAGGTCTGATCAGCTGTGATCTGTTTCAGATGCAGCATGATGAATCTGGCGAATCACACATCTGATTGATACCGGTACTGTAAAAAGGCAGGCAATCGCCCCAGACAGCATGATTGCAACATCCTGAAAAAGAAATTTGGAATTGAGGATAATTTCCAGGTTATATTGCTGTGTCTGAACATAGGCAAATAACAGAATAGAGCCTCCAAGATAAGCAAAAAGCAGCGTATTTACAGTTGTTCCTATAATTTCTTTTCCAACCTGATAGCCGGAAGAAGTAAGTTCTTTCGCTGTCAGGCTGTTTTTATGTGTCCAGACTTCATATACAGAAGAAGTTACAGATAAAGCAGTATCAATAACCGCTCCAAGAGTACTGAAAACAGTTACAAAAACTGCCACATGAAGCATATTAATATGGATATCCGTACTGTAATAATACATAAAATCATCTTCTGAAAGCTGAAGCTCATTCAGTCCATAGCTTCCTGATCTCCATATAATAAGATAAATCGGAATAAATAAAAGCAGCATCACAAGTAAGGTAGCCAGAAAAGCCGCCCGTGTCTTTGGATTGTTTCCATTCTGGTAGAACAGGGAATTATAGCAGACTCCTGCCCCTGCAGCCAATATCAGAAGCAGAGCCGGGAAACCAATGGACATCAGAAGAATCGAAATAAACAGAATTACAATATTACCGGCCAATGTCATAAGAGAAACTGCTCCGCGCTCCCCACCAATCAGAATCATTAAAATAATCAACACCAGTGCAAGAAAAATTATCATTTTTTGTCGCTCCTTTTCAGAAATGGTAGTTTCATGATAATAGAAGAAATAAAAACAGATACAGGGATTGCCAGTACAATTCCTATACTTTCAATAAGAAAACGACAGATATCATATGGAATATGATATCGTATGATCGTTATAAACCTGATCTCATTGTTCATTTTCAGGATAAACATAGGAATCATGCCGCTTGCCAGAACAAAAAGCAGCACATTTATCATGGTTCCCATAATGTCATATCCGATTTCCCGTCCTGAATGTATTAATTTTGTCAGAGAAACATCTGGATTTTTCCGGACAATTTCCCCTGTTGCAGCACTAATAGTTACAGCTACATCCATGATAGCTCCAAGTCCTGTCAGCATAATATCTGTCCAGAATATATCAGCGGAATTACTCATACTCCCCAGATATTCCAGATTAGAATAATCCAAATCTCCAAAAAACTGAATAGAAAATTCAAATAATGCCATGATCAGAAACAGTACGCATATGGTTGAAATAACAGACGCCCATGTTTTTCTGTGGATTCCATTCAGACAGATCAGAGTTGTTATCGAAAAAAGAAAAGCAATTACATTGCAGATATTTAAGATATTTTCCCCTTTCATAAAAGCCTGAAATCCAAACGCGAATATAATTGTGTTCAATATCAGCGATATGATCGTATAGAATCCCTGTTTTCCTGTAATACAGATCAGAAGAAAAAACAGACCACCTGCCAGCAATGCCAGATAACCATCACGCTTTATGGAACGTATGGATTTCCCTGGATTTTCCCTTGAACCGCTTAAAAGGACCGTGTCTCCTTTGTGATATTTCTGATTCTGAACCTGAGACGATGTATATTCATTAGAAATAGAAATCTCTTCCCCTTTATGGGTACCGTTTAATATACGCGCTATAATTTTCTGAGTATAATAATACTCTTCTGCATCCCTGGTTCCTTTTCTGCTCATTGTTTCCTTTTCTGTTACTGAAGATATCTTCGCCAGAGGCGTATGATAAAACCTGGCGTTAAAGCAGGTAAATATAACACAGATAATATAGATGCCTGCTAAGAAATATTTCATCTGAAATACATGAGATTTCATAGGATTCTTTTTTCTCCTTCTTAATAAAAAATATTGCAACCCTAAAGATACTAATCAGTTACTTTTTATCGAAATACTGTGAGTTCTATATCTTTCAGCTGTTATAATAATCCAGTATTTTTTTCCATATCCGCATTTTCCACTTCTCCAATTAACTGTTCACAGCCAAATAATTCTCTGACTGCATTTTCATATACCACACATTTCTCAGCCTTCTTAATCTTTTTGGCATATTTTTTATTGTTTGTAAACATAGGTGCCAGATAAGACCATAATTCTTTCATACGGAACAGGATATTTCTGTCTCCGGACAGGTCTTCGCAGTATTCATTGTACATCATATCATGAAATCTGCGGATTTCTTCCTTTGACGCAGGTACACCGCCACGGATTTCTCTGGCAAGTGCCGGATTCTTCAAAGTTCCTCTGCCTGTCATAATGCAGTCCAGGGTCGGAAACATTTCCTGTAATCTGGTACAGTCTTCTGCAGTGACAATATCTCCGTTATAGCAAACCGGGCTCTTTGAGTGCTCCACAGCCTCTCCAAATGTTTCCAAACGTGGCGTATTTTTGTAATAGTCTTTCTGCACTCTTGCGTGAACAATTAACTCTTCCAGTGGATATTTATTATAAATCGTCAGCAGATCTTCAAATTCTTCCGGATCATCCATACCCAATCGAGTCTTGATGGAAATCTTCATATCACATTTACGGAAAATCTCATCCAGGAATTTGTCCAGTTCATCCGGTCTGTCCAGAAATCCCGCACCTCTGCCTTTTGTCACAACAGTCTTTGACGGACAGCCAAGGTTCAGATTCACTTCATTATAACCGTATTCCTGCAGTGTTTCCGCTGTCTGGATAAAATCCTCTGCATTCTTTGTCAAAATCTGGGGAACAGCATACATCCCCTCATTATTCTCAGGCATAATGTCTTTCTTTTCTCTGGTGCTGAGATGTCCTTTCTGGTTTGGAAGAATAAAAGGAATAAAATATTTGTCAAACCCTCCAAAGCAATTGTAAAGTGCCCTTCTGTATGTATATCCTGTAATTCCCTCAAGCGGGGCTAAATATATTTTCATGTGCTTCTCCTGTTGTATTTATTGTATTCTTCATTCATTATACTGTAGTTATTCTGTTTTCTCAATGCAGATTTGAAACAGCCGCTGCAAATTGTAAAAAGGCTCAAAATTTTCTGGAAAAGCACCAACGCCCTGTCCTTGACATAAACTATATAGAAATCCCCTTCGAGGTAGCGATTTGAAGGCCTTTCAAAAACCTTTGTCCATATCCCAGGAAAAATATTATCTTCAAAAATATCAGGAGGGTGATTCTCAGGCAAAGAATATCCTGATCGAGCATAATCTCCGGCTGGTAGCACATGTGGTCAAAAAATATCAGGGAACCGGTGAGGATACAGATGATCTGATCTCTATTGGAACCATCGGACTGATCAAGGCTGTCACAACCTTTAATCCCCAGAAGGCTTCCCGGTTATCCACCTATGCTGCCAGATGTATAGAAAATGAACTGCTGATGTATTTTCGTGCTAAGAAAAAGCATTCAAAAGAAGTGTCCCTATATGAACCCATAGGAACAGATAAAGAAGGAAATGAGATTAATCTGTTAGATGTGATCGAGAGTGCACCTGTAGATATTGTAGAAGACTGCTATATCCGCGAAAATACCGACTATCTTCTACGTTCTCTGAAAAAAGTCCTGTCAGATAAGGAATATCAGGTGATCTGCTGCAGATATGGGCTCTTTGGCATGGAGGAAGAAACTCAGCGGGAAATTGCCCGAAAACTGTGTATCAGCCGCTCTTATGTCTCCAGGATCGAAAAAACTGCTCTTCAAAAGCTTCGAGGCCTTTTCCCGCAAATGCAGTAAACGCAGCCAACAAATTTAACGTTGGCTGCGTTTATTAATCACTCTGCTCTTCTTAACAGATCGTAAACCTGGATTTCGGTTCCCAGGTCGATAAACAGCTTCTGCTGTGCATGAGGCGCACTCTCCATGGAATTGCCTTCCTCATCATAAATTCCCTTCACAGTGACAGCTACATTCTGTCCGTCCGGTTTCATAATTTCAATTGTCTCACCTACAGAGAATTTATTCCTCTGAGTGATCTGCGCATAACCCCGTTCATCCACTGCCTCAGCAAATCCCAGATACGTATATTCCTTCTGATAAGTATTATTATCATAAATCTGTGTATTCTCATCCGGTTTTCCATAGAAGAATCCGGTTGTAAACTGTCTGTAAGTACAGTTGGAAATCTGTTCCTGGTACCATGGCATATTTGCCTGATATTTCTCGGGGCTCTCCATATAGTCGTCTATTGCCTTGCGGTAAGTTCTGGCAACTGTTGCGACATAGAGAGCGGTTTTCATACGGCCTTCTATCTTCAGACTGTCGATTCCGCTGTTAATGATATCGTCCATATGCTCGATCATGCAGAGATCCTTGGAATTAAAGATATAGGTTCCTCTTTCATTTTCAAATACCGGCATATATTCTCCCGGACGTTTCTCCTCAACAATGGAATATTTCCAGCGGCAGGGATGGGTACAGGCTCCCTGATTGGCATCGCGTCCTGCCAGATAATTGCTGAGCAGACATCTTCCTGAATAGGAAATGCACATAGCACCATGAATGAATGTCTCAATCTCCATATCCTCCGGAATATGCTCTCTGATCTCTTTAATCTCCGCAAGCGAAAGCTCTCTGGCTGTTACCACACGCTTTGCTCCCAGATTGTACCAGAAACGATATGTCTCATAGTTAGTATTGTTTGCCTGTGTACTGATATGACGTTCGATTTCCGGGCATATTTCCTTTGCATACATATAGATTCCCGGGTCTGCAATGATCAGTGCATCCGGCTTCAGTTCTTTCAGTTCTGTTAGATATTCCCTCACACCCGGCAGATCATAATTATGGGCCAGAATATTTACAGTCACATAAACTTTCACTCCATGTTCATGGGCAAAAGCGATTCCTTCCTTCATATCTTCATGGGAAAAGTTCTTTGCTTTGGCACGAAGTCCAAAGGCTTCTCCACCGATATATACTGCATCTGCTCCGAAAATAACAGCAATCTTCAACACCTCAAGACTGCTCGCCGGAACCAGCAATTCTATTTTTCTCATATTGTTCACTCCTGTTTCACACTGACTGTAACTCCGTCTCCCAGGGGAATGATCGAAGTTATCAGGGATGGATTATGTTTCAGTTCATACAGATACTCACGCATTCTCTTATATATGGTTCTGTTTCTGCGCTCTACCAGATAATGGGACTCTATGATATCTCCCTCCTGAAGCACATTGTCAGAGATGAGAACACCGCCATTTTTCATAAGACGCATCACATCCGGAAGCCAGTTGATATACTGTCCCTTTGCAGCATCCATAAAAATCATGTCAAACGAATCTTCCAGTTCTTTTAATATCTGTCCTGCGTCTCCCTCAAGCAGAGTAATCTGCGCTTCCCGTCCGGCTCTCCTGAAATTCTCTTTTGCGATGGGAATTCTCTTCTTATAATTCTCAATCGTTACGATTTCAAGATCCTCAGGACCATATTCACACATAAGAAGTGTGGAGAAGCCAATGGCTGTCCCCACCTCCAGAATACGCTTCGGCCGGTTTACAGCCAGAAACATTTTTATAAAGCTCTGCATTTCTCTCCGGATGATCGGCACCCGTTCCCTGATAGCATACTGCTCCAATTCTTCAAGAAACGGTGTATTTCCCATATCCAGTGAATTAATATAGGTACGCATCCGCTCGTCAACTATCACGAATCACTTACCCCTTCCTGTTCATCATCACCTGCCAGAATTCCCATGATACGATTAGGTGTATATGCTGTACTTAACAGATACGTTCCGGCCTGAAGCTTTCCATGATAAGTAGACAGTCTCTCCTGAACATAAAATACCGTTGCACTCTTGACCAGGCCTTTTTTCTGAAGAGTTTTGGCAATCTTGTACAAGGAAGTATCTTCCTTGATCACCACTGTAACTTCCTGTCCTTCTCCGGGACTCATGGCCTGCTGATTAAAGACATCATGTCCAAACTGATAAGAAGCCTTTCCTACCCAGAAAAGTAAAACTATCACACATATATAAAGTACGATCTTAAAAAACGTTCCTGCAACAACAACACCTGCTGCACCTGCACGTTCCCTGGTATCACTCATAAGCTATTTCCTTTCTGTATATCAGGCGGATAAAGTCATCCGCTCAGTTATCTGCTCACAGCAGGATAACTGTTTTACAGTTTATCTGCTCACATTCCCGGGACATCTATATCAATACCTTCTCCCAGTTTTATACAGATCCTCTGCATCATTTTACACAAAGCAAGCTCCGCATCCAGATACGCATTCACTTCCGGGTGTCTGCGCAGCTCTGCGGATTCTTTTCCCATCTGCTCTACAACTTCAAACAGATTATCGGAATCACATTCATTCTGGACTTTATAATTATCTGCCCTGAATGTATCCACACGTGCCTTCAGTTCGGGCTTCTTTTTCAGGATATCACTCTGCTTCTGAAATTCCAGATATTCAGGGCTCTCCTTTATAGCCTCCAGAAGCCCTTTAATACTTTCCTCTATTGTATTTGGTTCCATTTTATGCCTCCATGATAATAGGCAGGATCATAGGACTTCTCTTGGTACGTTTCCATAAAAATTCACTGAGCGCATCCTTCACAACTGTCTTAATCTTGCCCCAGTCCGTAATATTACGTTCCAGACAGGAATCCAGTGCATTCTCTACCACTTCTCTTGCACCATCCATCAGATCCTCAGATTCCCTCACATATACGAAGCCTCTGGAAACAATGTCCGGTCCTGCAAGAATCACATTGCTGTGGCGTTCCAACGTAACCACAACGATCATAATTCCATCTTCTGCAAGATGCTGACGGTCACGAAGAACGATATTTCCTACATCTCCTACACCAAGTCCGTCTACCAGGATTGCTCCTGTGTGTACAGTGCCTGTTACTTGTGCACTCTGGCTGTCAAGCTCCAGAATATTTCCGGATGCAAGGACAAAGATATTCTCTTTGGGGATTCCAAGTTCCTCAACTACATTTTTCTGTGCGGTCAGATGTCTGTATTCACCATGAACAGGGATTGCATATTTCGGTTTTACCAGAGAATAGATCAGCTTGATTTCTTCCTGGCAGGCATGTCCGGAAACATGGACATCCTGGAAAATAACCTTCGCACCCTTCATGGAAAGCTCATTGATAACCTTGGATACCGCTTTCTCATTTCCCGGAATCGGATTGGAACTGAAAATAATAGTATCATTCGGTTTGATCACTATTTTCTTATGGATGTTTGCAGCCATACGGGAAAGAGCTGCCATGGATTCACCCTGACTTCCTGTTGTGATCAGCACTACCTGTTCATCCGGGTAATTCTTAACCTGATCGATCTCAATCAGAGTCTGATCCGGAATGCGAAGGTATCCAAGCTCTGCTGCAGTTGTGATAACATTTACCATACTGCGGCCCTCTACTGCAACCTTGCGTCCGAAACGATAAGCTGTGTTAATGATCTGCTGTACGCGGTCTACATTGGATGCAAAAGTGGCAATAATGATTCTGTTTGTCTTATATTCATTGAAAAGATTATCAAACACATGTCCCACAGAACGTTCAGACATGGTAAATCCAGTTCTCTCTGCATTAGTACTGTCACACATCAGTGCCAGTACTCCCTTTCTTCCAATCTCTGCAAAACGCTGCAGATCAATGGCATCTCCGAATACAGGAGTATAATCTACTTTAAAGTCGCCGGTATGCACTACGATGCCTGCCGGAGAATAGATTGCAAGTGCAGATGCATCCTGGATACTATGGTTTGTCTTGATAAATTCAATTGAAAAATCACCAAGATTAATGACCTGTCCATGCCTTACTTCCTTTAACTTGGTAGTATTGGTCATATTATGCTCTTTCAGCTTATTTGCAATAAGGGCAATGGTCAGCTTCGTGGAATAAACAGGGACATTTACATCTTTGAGTACATACGGCAGCGCACCGATATGGTCCTCATGTCCATGAGTGATCACAAAGCCTTTTACTTTGGAAATATTCTCTTTTAAATAGGTGACATCCGGAATGACAAGGTCAATTCCGAGCATATCATCTTCCGGGAAAGCAAGACCACAGTCTACCACAACAATGCTGTCTTCATATTCAAATGCTGTGATATTCATTCCAATCTGTTCCAGACCACCCAGAGGAATGATCTTTAATTTAGATGTTGGTTTCTTCGGTCTGCGGGAAGAATTCTTTATCGCAGCCTTAAATGGTACCTGTATTCCGTTCTTCTCTTTATCTGCCGGAGCCTTGCGGTCCTGCATTGGTTTTCTTCCATAAGAATTTCTATGCTGTGGTTTATATTTATAATTCTTCGGTCTGTTGTATGGCCTCTTCTGACCATGTCCGAACTGTCCGTCATGATTTTCACGCGCTTCATTATTAAACTGGTTGTTATTTTCGTTACTCAAGTACTACACCTCCATGCTACATTTCAAGGTCTACGTCATCTAACATTTGTTCAAATACTTTAAAAACAGCCTGCATCTCATCCTCGTCCTCGACCATTTCATAGCAGGCTTCCTGACTGTCATCCTCTGACACGTCTTTAAAAATATAGGCTGTCGCCTCATCATCCTGAGAATCAGATACCAGAAGATATGCAACTCCTCCGATCCTGGTCTGCTCCTCTACATAAAACTCCGCTTCCGTTCCGTCCTCAAGCTGAAATTTAATTTTCTCCATCTTATTAATCTCCTAACAGGACAGGGAATCCAGATATCCCTGCAAAATAAAAACAGCAGCCAGCTGATCCAGATACTGCTTGCGGTTCTCTCTGCGCACACTGGCTTCCATTAAAGTACGATTGGCTTCTACTGTTGTCAGACGCTCGTCCCACATGATCACTTCAAGACCTGTACGTCTCTCCAGCATTTCTTTAAATTCCAGTGATTTTTGGGCACGTTCTCCAATCGTATTGTTCATGTTCTTCGGATATCCAAGCACGATCTTCTCCACGTGATATTCCGAAACAAGTTCTTCAATACGGGCAAGTGTCTGGCGCAGGTGGTTCTCCTGTTTACGCCAGATCGTCTCTACACCCTGAGCGGTGATCCCCAGCGGATCACTAATGGCTGCACCGACTGTTTTTGATCCATAATCTAATCCCAGAATCCTCATATCAGCGTTCCCAGGATTTGTTCTTAATATACTCGTTTAAAAGTTCCTCTACCAGTTCGTCGCGCTCTACCTTCATGATCATGCTTCTTGCGCCCTTGTGACTGGTAATATAAGTAGGATCTCCGGACATAATATATCCAACGATCTGATTGACCGGATTGTATCCTTTCTCATCCATTGCTGTGTAAACGAGATCCAGAACTTCTTTTACCTGAAGCTCCTGGTCTGGTTTTGTTCTGAAATATTGGGTATTACCCAGATTGTTCTCTGCCATTTTATTCACGTCCTTACCTGATTTATTGTCGCAAAGCCTTCTTAGTAATTCTGCTTTGCTATGTATTGCAAATTTCGTATACAATACACATATTTTCTTCTATATTTTAATATAATTTCACGTATTGTGCAACCGCAAATTTATTGATGATTATTCGTTACTGTTCACACACGTTACTGTTCACTCCGTTCTCAGTAACATAGCCAAAATTCATTCCAGATTGCCTGCGGCAATGGAATTTTGGCTTGTATGTCTCGGGATTTTGGCATATTCATGCCAAAACACCTCGCGGGATAGTGGTGTGTGAACAGTAACTCACACACCACTATTCCGCTGAGAATGAAGTGAACTGTAACTATTCTACTCCCAGAACCTCACCTGTTAATGTATGTTCTTCCAGGAATTCTTCAGCTTTTACAGTAATGATGTCATTCACACTGTAGTTGTCCTGTTTTTTCACTGCTGTTTTAATATATTCCATACTGTGGCCGATATACCACTGCTCTCCGTTAATCTCTACTTCTTCCTCAAGAAGTACTTTCAGTTCACCGCCGAGCATGGATTTCTCATATTCTTTCGCATGCTGTTCATTTAAAGCAAGCATCTTGTCACTTCTGACCGCTTTCTGTGCTTCAGTGAGCTGTCCGGACATGGCTGCAGCCTTTGTTCCATGGCGGCGGGAATATTTGAAAATATGAGTTTCATAAAAATGAATGCTCTCTACGAAATTATAGGAATCCTGAAAATCTTCTTCTGTTTCCATCGGAAAACCAACGATCACATCTGTGGTAAGTGCAGGATTTCCCAGATATTTTCTCAGAAGCCCGCATTTCTCTGCATATTCTGCGCTTCTGTATCTGCGATTCATTCGCTCCAGTGTGGTATCACATCCGCTCTGCAGGGACAGATGGAAATGCGGACACATTTTCGGCAATGCGGCAATGCTCTGCACAAATTCTTCTGTGATGATTCCCGGTTCCAGGGAGCCCAGGCGGATTCGTTCGATTCCTTCTACCTCATGTACTGCCCGGATCAGGGAAAGCAGTGTTTCTTTCTCTTCTGCCGGGAAATCTACACCATAAGAGCTTAAATGAATTCCTGTCAGAACGACTTCCTTGTATCCTTTTGCTGCAAGTGCATGCTCTTCTATTCTCACCGCATCGGCCACGTTCTGAGTTTCCCTTGCCACTGCTTGGGAATCTTCTTTTTTGTTTTTTCTTCCTGACGTATTTTTCTGATTCTGAAGATCCTCTTCTGCCTTTTCTTCTAAAGGCGTGAATGTATCTGTCTGCTGCAAAGCCTCATACTGCTGTTCTTTCCCCTCTTGCCGAATAGGTTCTGCTTCCATAAAAGGTTCTTCACGATTAATGACAAATGCTTCGTTATCAGGTATCAATTCGCACACATCCGGCGATTTATTCTTCCTTCTGCCTTTTTTCGGTATTTCTGCTTCAGACATAAGAGTCGTTGCAAATGAAACACCGGACACTTTATGATCGATCCTTTTCTCCGGCTCGTTTTCTTCTTTTTTCAAAGATTGTCCCGATTTCCGACTCTCAGACAGTGTTTTTGACTCTTCCTTTTGCTTTGCTCTTAAAACTGCCGTCTCCTGACGTTTCCTTCGCACATCCTCATATGCTCTTTTACTTTTTCGGCCGATCGGAGCTAACAATGATTTTTCTGTAATCAATATGATGCATATCACCGATAAAACAACTAAGACAACATATGTTCCTATCTTCCCGATCAAAGGGCAGAGCATACTAATCATACAGCCTCCGGTCAAACCTCCGGCATTATGATGCTCACTGGCAGCAGTATAGTATGAAATCAGTTTTGTTCCCGGCGTATAAGAATTAAATATCAATTCCAGTATTGCCGTCAAAAATAAGAACAAAAATACTCCTGCCGCGATTTTTATATAAGCATGTGTATTTCCTCTGTTTGAAATAAAAAAAGCGGCGGCCGCAAAAACAAGAAACGGCAATACATATGCCATATATCCAAACAAACCAAATAGTACAGAAGAAACTGCCTCCCCGCAATTCCGCCAATACCAAAATTACTCAAAACAAGCAGAATGCACACTGTCAATATAACAAGTATCGTAATTTCCCCGCAAGTTCTGTATTTTTTGCATTGCTGCTTTTCGCTTTCGTTCTCGTCTTTTTCTTTGATCTTGTATTTTTTCTTCCTTTTGTAGTCTTGGAAGCCATATAATTCCCCCTTGGTAATTAAACATACTATATTTAGTATATCATCATTTGAAAATCATGTCATCAAATTTTTCTCTTGTTTCTCTTTCTCTTTGTCGATCAATGAGTGAAGCTTTGCAAAAGCCTCTTTGATTCCTCCGACCTCATCTATCATCCCTTCCTTTACTGCCTGCTCTCCTTCAAGCATTGTTCCTACATCTTTTACAAGCTGCGAAGAATCAAGCATTAATTC
>ENA-OPZZ01001201-OPZZ01001201.1-human-gut-metagenome-genome-assembly--contig:-NODE-1201-length-17000-cov-11.955610_pt1 | contig 17000 bp, 21 predicted proteins | sample MGYA00242487_ERZ504511 | MGnify/ENA primary metagenome ERZ504511 (study PRJEB26092, sample SAMD00036241) | human gut metagenome | host: Homo sapiens | study: EMG produced TPA metagenomics assembly of... | reverse complement strand
CTTGACTGCCAGTCAAGCGCTCTCCCAGCTGAGCTACGCCCCCGTGCGAAAAAGTACTATACGGGAACTCGGACGGCGATGCAAGGACATTTTTGGAAAATTTCGCAGTCGCGGCGCGGGCCGCCATCCGCCCAACGGCCGTCTTGCCGGCGCCAGGCCCATTACCGGGGCCAATCGCGCTCCCGCCGACCCGGCGATTTCAAAACTATGCCGGTTTACGGGGCCAGGCCGGGAACCCCCGAGCATGCCGTAATCGGTAAAATCAAAACCGCAGGTAGACGGCTTGCGTATTCCGTGAAATGCAGGGTATGGACGGCCAGTCCGGGTCCAGCCCCGTAATCCGGCATAGTTTTGAAATGACATTATTTCACTAACAGGCAAACTAGGTAGTTCTAGCGCCTTGTCGCCGACTAATTTCCGATTTCCAACCAGTTGCACAAAACATTTGCTCGCAGTCTCGTCTCGGCGCACTTCATTGCCTCAGTTTTGGCTTTATAGCGAATCCCTAAACGGTCGCAGACACTTCTGACTATGGTGTCTAGCAGCTTTGAATCGTTGAGCATATCGTGAGTCACCAGGAATACATCGAATCCCATGCTCTGCAACGCAGTCATGCGCTCCGCATCGTGGTCAAGTATTGCACCTGAGCCATGAATGACCTCACCTTGGATCTCGATAATAACTGCCTTCATTAGGATTGGGTTTACGATCACGATGTCGCCGTAGCAGACCTTTTGGCCTGCGATGCTTTGGGCTGCCACGGATAGAGGGGTTAAATCGTTGAGGTACACGTATCTGAATCCTGAACCACCTAGACGTCGAGAACGACTTAGAAGCAGTACCCCCGCGACCTCGAGCGGAGACGCAGCAATGCCGATAACCTGCTGAGCGGCATCATAAAACTGCTTTCCCCACATTTGACTTTTGACCTTGTCGGCGAATCGATGTAGATCGCTTAGCTCGATGAGCGGCTTTCTCATCCAAAGAGAAGTGCCTTTGAGTTTCGTAACCTCTCTTCCATCCTCACGCTTGTTCGTTTGGCCTTCTTTATCTGTGGCCTTTACGGTTGCGCGGGCGTAAACTCGTTTCCAAGGAACCTCGTCTTCGCCTTCTCCAAGTTCGAACAGATCCTGCGTGCTGGAATTGCGATTCTCCTCTACCGCCATTTTTAACTGCATTTCGGCAGCGGGAGCAAGCTCGAAAACGGAAAACCAACCGCAAAGTTCGTACATAGCCAGTACGAGATCTATTTGGGACACAAAGCGTGTCATAGTAAATAATGTGTTAAGCGGATTGGTAACACTAAAGCCTAAATTAGTGTCGATTGTTGTGCTGACATCCGATGTCCCTTCCCAGCGAATAGTGGAGCGCAATCCCGAGTGGTGATTGCAATAACCTGGCGAAGCAACAGCGATAATCGGGGTCTTGAGGACGTCGGTTACGAATGGGGCTTGGGATAGAGCTCGCCAGCCTTCTTCGGAGTTGGGTAGGCGCGGGTAGAGGTCGCGCACCTGCGGTGGGCAGCGCCAATAGCGGAATGCGGTGTTTGCGCAGACGATTTCGTCCATTTGCGCCTCCCTTGGTATCGGCCGTAGGCCATGCGGTTGTGGTCGTGGACGATTATCTACTGGGGCATCATGCGGGTAAGTACCGGAAGCTGACCAAACGCTGACCAAAAAATGGATGGGATGTGTTGAAAGGTTGTCACGAGGCGTGAATGTGCTGGTACGAGCTGTGAGCCAGTGGTCTTTTTCTCCACAATTGCGTATGAATCATGCAAAGAATTCATTGAAAGATCGCGTGAACTATTTTCAAAATGTTCGACGACGTCACTCTATAGTTGGTCAACGAACGAAAATAATAATCAATATGTAGGAACTATGAAGGGTTTGCGATCAATAATAAATAGGACCCCATGCTAATAAAAATCGAAAATTTGGTGTCACTTTTGGTGCCACCCTTGGTATCAAATAGAAAAAGGCCAGAGGCTTAACACCTCTGACCTGCGCTTTTGATGGTGGGCGATACAAGATTCGAACTTGTGACCCCATCCGTGTGAAGGATATGCTCTACCCCTGAGCCAATCGCCCGTCGCCTTTCGACAAAAGAGATACTAACATAGCCGTGCGCGGTTTACCAAGAACTTTTTGCCCTCGATTTTAAATTCGTGGGTGCTAGCCAAGCCAAAGCAACCAAAGCAATCGACAAAACCGCAGCTAAACCACCATTTACCGCTTAATCCACGAAGTCTCGGGGCGGCAGATAAGTCGCGCGTTGTTGTAGGCCATGTCGAGCGTGAGGCAGGTGCGCGCGGCGTAAAAACCGTCCTCGCGCTGGATGGTCAGCGCCAGCTCGGGCTTGTCGCCGGTCAGGCACAGCGGCAAGAGCAGCTGGATCCGGCCGCCGTAGAACTGCGGCACGGCGAGCGTGTAGTTGGCGGCGGCGCGGCGGGCGGCTTCGACGACGGCGCCCTCAAAAGCGCGGCGCAGCAGCAGCGAGTTGTCCTCCCCCATCAGGCTGGCGGGGATGCGCGTAAGGTTTTCCTCGTCGCCCAGAATGTGGTCGATGTTGGAGCGGATGGGCAGTCGATAGTCAAAGACCAGCTCGGAGGGGTCCTCGGCAAAGCGCACGCGGCACGGCAGGTACTCAAACGAGACCAGCATGGGGTCGCTCTCCTTAAAGAAGCCCTTCAAAAACCAGCGCTGGCGCGCGTCGGGCTTGGTGTTGGGCTCAAACAGGCCGTAGATGGTCTCATAGCGACGCGTGTACAGGCCGGTATTGAACAGGCAGCGGTCATCGTCGAACACCAGCGGCAGGTTGGACGGCCCGGTCTGGTCCAAGTCACGCTCGGTCAGGAACACCGCGCGGCTAAACGAAAACGACAGGTAGTTTTTGAGGATGCGATTGCCGGGACCCCAGTCCTCGGGGTCGGCGAGGTCGACCAAGCGGTCGTAGCAGGGCTCGGGGCAAAACGCGAAGTCGTACACATTGCTGCACAGAGTGCTGGGGATCTCCATGTGGTGTCAAATCAATTCATTAACCGGCGTGCGGATGCTTAGATTCTATACGAGCGACAGATCGCCCGTGCCCGCAACGAATCCGCAGCGCAGCTCTTCGGCTAGCTCGCTGTTCGTGCGGCGACTGGAAACGAGGTCCTGGATCCAGGCGTAGTACTGGTTGTCTTTTGGTTCGGGGCTGTCAGACAGCACGACCGGAGCGCCTGCGAACCTTAAGACGGACAACGCAAAGACAAGGCTGGTTCGTTTGTTACCGTCTTCAAAGATGTGGTCCTTGACCATGTGCTCGGCCACGTAGGTGACCTGGTCAAAGATGTCTGCGAAGCGATCGGCCGGCGATTGACCGAATATCGTACAGAATGCACCCGCAAGCACGGACTCGACGCGTCCAAGCTCAAGCGCGGCCCGGTCGCCTGTGGCGTCGGTTGTATAGCAGCGCCCGACCGTCATCAGCGTGCTGTGCAGGCGCATCACGGCCGCGGCCATATCTTCGAGCGAACCGGCATCATCGAGCACGAGCGGCGCGAACGGATGCGCTCCCCGCTTCGTGTCCGCCATCATGAGTTCTCCAAGAGCCTGAGCGCGTTGGGCATGTTCGAAATGGTCAGCCGAATAGCTTCGTCGATTGACGTGGTGCCGCCGAGCAAAATCGGTGATGCTGAATTTGCCACGTGCGCAGTTGAATGATCTTCTTGAGCAACGCAATCAGCGCCGTCATCTTGTTGAACATGGCTCCAAGGCATGTCTGACTCCTCTATAGTTTTACAGACGAAATAGCCTGCGAGTCGTACTCCAGAGCAATCGGTTGCCAGACGAGGTCTTCGATGGTGCAGTTTAGGGTGTCTGCAAGCGCCAATGCCGAGGAAACCGAGGCGCGGCGTAGGTCGAGCTGGTTCTGCTCGTAGAGTTGTATGGCGCGAAGCTTAACCCCCGATTGGGCGGCGAGCTGTTTTTGCGTTAGTCCGGCAGCCTTTCGTGCCGCCTTGAGGCCCTTTTTGTCCGCTTGGGCGTTGTTCCATTTTTCGATGACAATCTGGGCGAATTTATCTTCGGAGGCCTCGTGGAGCGGATGGTACGAGCCGATGATCCAATCGAGCGGAGCGACTTCGAGTAGCTTATTAAAGCCCAAGCTGCTCATCCATTGCGTATAGGCCATAACCCACCCCGCCCAATACTGAGGCGAACGGTCGAACGGATAGGTCTCCCTACATCTGACGGGGGTCAGTCCCGCATGGGCGATAATATCGCGCGCGAGCTCGTCGCCCGCCATGCCGCAGACGACGCGAGGCATACCGCGCTCAAACTGTTTCATCTCAAGAGCGTTCGACATGATCGCCGTCAACTCGGCTGGAGTCAGCCCTTGGTCACAGAGAGCAAAATCGACCGCCTCGCCCAGCGTTCTCATTGCATCCTCGAGATACATCTCACTGTAGGCGTAGGTCATCGCCCGTCATCCCCTCTCGAATGATATCGACGATACGTATTCCCTCAAACGGGTTTTCGGCAAGGAGCTCCCGATACTGCGCCCTTGCCGCTTCATCTCGTTCCTTGGCCAATGGACCATATAGAGCTTGCTGCGCACGTTCAAATCCAGCAAAACGAATGCTCTTAAACGCACGCTCGCTTTTGAGCACAATCTGCTCCCCCAGGTTACCGAGCCTCATAGATCGTCCAAGCTGATCGACGGTGATCGTATTGTTTACAAAAGCTCTGGCATAGCTAAAGTACGAGTCGTCCGCACGCCACCCCCTTATTACGTCGCAAGTGCTCGTCTGAGGTAGAAAGTGATCATGGAGATATTCGCACGCCCCCGCGGCAATGGCGGTATCTTTGCGAAAAGAACGATGCTCAACGAGCAACGCTATCCAATGCAGGACGCAATATTGCGGCGATAGCAAGTCGAGAACTTTGAGATCGGCTATATCGAGTTCATAGCGATTCGCAAAGCCATCGGCATCCCGAGAGCATGCCCATTCCCTTGCAAGGTCGAGGCTCTCTGTGCAATAGAATCCCTGTCCATAGTCGTTATGGATTTTCCCCAGGCCAAGCTGGGGAGCCTCAATGATTTTCTGAGAACCATGCCATAGTTCCACGCGAGTCTCCTAACAGGTATCGCCCTAGCGATAGTATAACATACTATCGCTAGGGCGATACCTGTATTCAAATAGCAAGAGGGTGTCTGGAACCGAGTTTGAGTTCAATACTTGCTTCTAAGGCTCGCCGAGTCCGGAAGTATGCGACAAAATTCAGACTTGCTGATCATGCCGGAGCACACTAACGCCTCGTCCTGCTTACAGAGCTTCATAGACACGCACCTCATCTTTCTCGATGCTTTTGCGGAATGCCGGGCGCATGTGCGCTGGTGGGTTGGTGACGATATCAACCTTTCGCCCAAGTTCCCTCTCGAGCTCATGGGAGAGTTCGTAAAGCGTGCCGAACGTCATGGTGTTGCCGCAGACTAGGCGCAAGTCAATATCGCTATCGGGCGTTTGTTCGCCTCGGGCAAACGAGCCAAATAAATAGGCTTCGCTGACGTCGTATTGAGCCAGCACGCGGGATACCGCGGATGATATGTAATCAAATGAAATCATGTCTCAATTGGGCGATTAACAGTAGAACGTCCGAGGGCCAGCGCCGAAACCGCCGGTCTGGCTTTTACCGTTCTGCAAGCTCGAAGATAAACGGAGCGTTTGATCTAGCGAACTCGGTCAAAAAATCCAGATCGTCGGTAGAAAATCCTTCGACGTTGAACCATTTGGTCACAGGCAAGAAGCATTCCGCATGGTCAATGCCAAGGTCAACCGGACGCTCGACGGCTACGCGAACGGTCCCGTCATCCCTAGCATAAGCAGAGTTCATTACTCCGCCTCGCTGTTCTAAATAAACTCTCCCGTCTCCAGGTCTACGAAGTCCGCGAGCTTTATCTTTCCGGAGAAGCCGCTCCCCTTGTACTTTCCTGCATAGGTCTCAGAGTCGAACTTGAACGAAATGTTATACAGCTTGCCGCTCTTTGTCTTCCTGATCAGCCTGTTTTCCAGCATGTAGCTCAGTACCCTCTTATGGCCTTCTCTATCGTTACCGTTTAGGTAAAAGCAGCAGACACCTTGTTTCGAGCCCGCCGCGATGAGCGTTTCGGGGTTCGAGTATTTGGCATCTACGACGACGCCATCAAGAACTGCCGTTCCGACGATGTCGTCCATGAGGACGGTTTGAATGGAGAGAAGAAGAACATCCATTTGCCGCATTGGACGGGATCTATGTCGTGGATTCGTTCCTTATTGGTAAACCAGATCCACGAGTAAGATTGAACTCTGATAATAGAGCCAGAATCGTTTAGAGGTGTTTCTTCGACGGACGGCGTTAATTCCTCGTTGTTGCCTGTGTTATTTGAGCCTGCCATTTCATTTATCCTAACATTCGCCCTTAATAAAGCTCTTCGCCAGCAGCCTCGAGCGCTTGTATCGCTGCGCGTTTTAGCTCATTGAGACTTTCGTAGCCGCTTCCCGACAGCGGGATTATTCGTACGTTGAATGAGTCACCGTACTTGTAGTCGGCATACACATCGCAATTACCCCTACCGAGAAACTGTATGGCCACCCGATCAATTGCCTTTGCGCTTTGGCCTAAGTAGTACAGATCCTTGGTTGCATTATGAACAATGAAGATGCCAGTAATTTCGCCTTGCTGTGTCAGGGCCTTTCGCTGAGCCATAAACTCTTCCGCGCTCGCGGCGATTTGAGGATCATCTTCTAGGAGCGATTGGCGTAGCCCCAGCAGTTTTTCTTGTTGCTTTGATGCCGTAATAACAAGAAGGATCCCGTCCACAAAAAAGAACAAGCCAAAGAGCAAGAAAGGAAAAGAAAGCGAGCCATATATGCTGGCACTCGATGACAGAGCGGAAAAGAGACCGACAATTGCCAATACAAGACCAGTAGCGCTGAAGACTTTTCCGATCTGGATGAGCCTTCTTGGAGGGGCCGATGCGACGGTTTTGATTTGATAGTAGTTCCTCATGGTATGACTCCAGTGATAATGGCAATTGGGTCAAAATGAAGCTTTATAAACGGCAGCATTTGGATTGCAATTATCTTATCGCTCTGGCAGTTGGGGTGTAAGGCTCAACATCGGTAGCAGATCGAGAGGCAGTCGAGCTAAACAAAATAGTGCCGTCGCAGCGATAGCTGATACGGCACCAATCTCTAAGAAAATGATTTAGTAGAAGGCTAAAGACTTCTGCAATAGCTGCATTAACCACTCCCCTGGCCTCGCTTAAACTGGGCCCTAGCAGCGATATGCGGCAGTCAGGAGCAATGTCCCCAGCAGGTAAAGCGCCACAGAGGCGACGATCGAGTTGGTGTCGCCGGTCTTGGGGAGTGCCGCAGTTGTTGCGGTGGCAGCCTTGGGCTTGGAGACTTTGGCAACCGTGGTCTTGGTTGCTGTCGTTGTTGTCTTGGTTGTCGCGGCCGTGGGTTTCAGCGAGGGATTTGCCGTGGGCCCCGTGGTGGGCTCTCCTGCAGCTGGGTTAGCATCGGCGGGAGACTGGTCCGTGTCATCGCCCGGCACCTCGCTCCCGTTCGTCTCCCCCGCTGGCGGCGTGGCCGCATCGGGCTCAACCACCACATGCGGTGCCACCGCACCGGAGGCATCCACCACGCCGCCAGCACCAAAAGCCCCACCGGCAGGCGTCACAAACCGTGCGGACACGAGCGACCCACCCGTGCACGCAACCCCGCCGTCGGTACCGGCCGCATCAAGCCACGAGGCCTCGACGGAAAGCCGACAGCCGGCCGCACCAGCGCCAAGGCCCGCATCCTGCAGATACACGCCGTAGGCGCGCACGCCCGCTCCGGACCCAGCGCCCGCGGCAACGATGCGCCCGCCGCCGCGCACGGTCATGTCGCCCGCGATCACGCCGGCGACCGCCTCGTCAGAAATATCGGCCCCGTCCGCCCGGGCATCGACGGTGCAGCCGTCCACCACGAGCGCCTGCGAGACGTGGATCCCGCACTGCGAGCCCGTCGCCGTCAGGGTCCCGGTACCGCGAAGCGTCAGGTTGCCCCACACCTCCATGCCGCACAGCGTGATGTCCGCATCGGGCGCATGCGACTCCGTCACGGAGTTTAGCCCGGAAAGCGTCAGCACCAGGTCGCCTTCGGCACCGATGGCCTCGCCCGCGTAGCCGTTAAGCTCCAAGTGGTCGGCATCGGTCCAGGCCCAGCCGGGGCCCGACACGCCCGGCTCGTAGTACGTCGCGCCCGCGATGATGAGACTCTCCGCGCCCGCGGCATAAGAAGGCCCGCCCAGCAAAGCGCATAGGCAGGCCATGACAACAATCGCAATGTGATGACGGCTGGTGTGGGACTCGGCAGCAAACATACCCGCTCCGATCTTCGCAGGAGCCAATAGAATGTGCACCAGAAAATGCCCTGGTAGCAGCAATTATTAGTTTAGCGAGATCTGGCCGTAAACAAAGAAAATGTCTCTGAGCAGTGCTAACAATTAGGCGTAAATCGTTTTGTCAATCGGTGAAAGGATGGATTCGGGTTGACGCAGACGCACTATACCAACAAGCTATTTAACGACTTTGCTCAATCACATGTCAGTATTGGAATCTTCCGATATACGTTGAGCCCTTTCGCCCAACTCCGCAATAGCTTCTTTGAAGTCATTGCGAATCCATTCGGTTCTCAACTGTCCCATGCGTGAGTTGGATCCGACTTTGACCAATCTGTCGTCAATACTTCTTAACCATTCAATAGCTTCGGTTAAGCTCTGACCATCCGAGTACTTCTTTATGTCTCTATTGAAAAATGAATGTAGAGACATTTGAGAAGCTGCGGTTCCTTTATAGATTGACGCAGCAACATATTCAGCTGGCACATTCAAAATCGTCCTTGGGTATCCGGACTGCATAGCTTCTTTAAATAGGTCGGAGAGCGTATTTCCTGTATCCCCATCAACATCGGACAACTCTAGGCTGATGCGATTTAATGCTCGTTCACTTTCCTCTTTTTCAACGCTTGATATAAGCTCATCCATTATTTGATCAGCGTTCATACCGTAAAAGTCATTGGCCATTGCCCGCTCTTGCCTTAATATGTCCGCGTTGCACTTAGGGTCACGATTGGCGGCGAGCCGAAGCGATTCGAGAAGCTTCTCGCGAAATGATTCATCCCAGAATCCGAGATCAATTAGATTAAGCGCAATCCTGATAATCTTATAAAACCAACTTAAAGAATACTGTCCCTCAGTTAAAAGTATTTCAAGTTGGTTCGCCAACAATTCAACCTGATCATCTACCAGCCAGGGCAAAGTAAACCATTGGTTTTCTATGTCTCGGGCCTCGAGATCCGCGGAGGTTTCTGGGTTTTTGGCTAAAACAAACTCCTTGAAAGAGCTCTCGATAGCACTAGGGCTTACATTCCCGCCTTCTGTTAAGGGGGCAAGAGCCTTTGATATCAGTAAATAGTTTTCGTATTCAATGACCTTAGAATTATCGATCATGTTCACAGCCTTGTTTGAGGTATCGGGCTTTTTGGGAGTATTTCCTGCCGATGCCCGGACTGCATAACTAATAAAATCCGAGAGTGCTCGGGCTCTTCCGTATGATTTTACGGTCTTATCGACAAGAACTGATGTGCCCAAGACGTGGTTAATGGCTGGAATTGATCTGGATAAAGCCCTTACATTAATCGCAGATCCTTTAATTCCATTAATAATTGCGTCATCAATATCGAAATCAATTTGTTCAGGAAATTGCAGCCTGGGCTTAACTATGCCCTGATAAAGCGTCTGTAAATCTGGCTCAAACAGGATTTGAGTCATGATCGCTTTTTCGACAGAGTTCTCATCCTCAAATGACAGTGGCTTATTTCTGACAAGCATTACATGCCAGCCATGATTTTCGACCATGTTGTTGACGAACCCAAGAAATACTCGATCGTCTTGAGCGAAGCCGCTTCGCTCGCAATCATCAAAAATCACGAGAACTTTCTTCATGTCGAGGAAACGCAGTAACAAAGCTGGTTTTAGAGTTAACTGAATTCCAAGGTCTTCGATTTTTTCGCTTAGTTTGGAGGAACCAGCTTTAATAGTGTTTTTCACTATAGCGCTTATCGCGGCGCCCGCACCGCGTGCAACCTTATCAGATAATGGGAGACTGGAAGCGATAACCCGATTGAGAGCCTCATCATAGTCGGAAACGCCAAATAGCGACACTCGACATGTCTTGACGTCTATTCCTTTTAGAGCAGCTTTAAGATCGTTCTCGCAATAATAAGTCTTACCTGAGCCCCACTCACCATACAAGACTAACGCTTGAAGACCAATAGCGTCGCATTGCATATAACTCTTAATTACCTCGGTGATTTCTTGAGCTTGCATTGCGTGTTCTCCAATCGGTCATCCTTGGATTTGTAGCACTAGATTAAGTGTTTGTTGAGCAGTTGTATCTGTCAGTGGTGTTAGCCAAGTATGTCCAGCAAAGGTAGCCCCTTTATGCGCTATGGTGGGACATCGGCCCAATCAATCAAAGATCTAATCCCTTTTGGCCTGCTCTTCCGTCCTAATCCCTGCGATAACTTCTGTCGCAACCCTCAACTTATATAAGTCGCTCTTTGTGTAGATAGACCCGCAAAACGAGTAGTAGTCCAGCGGAAAACGGCGCTTCTCGGTCTTAAGCCCAAATAACCCCTTCCTCTTATAGCTGAGTGACACCTGAGACACGACCGAATCAAAGTTCTTTATTTCTGGACCATTGAGAATCACGGTATTGCGACATGCTTCGGAAACAAGCACGGGGATGCCTTTAGCCAGAAAACTACGCTCACAAACGAAATCGCGATACTTATCCTGCACGAGGTCAAAATCGAAAGAGTCGATCTTCACGTCCATAGCTACGCCTTTTCCTATGTTTTTGACTTCAAAAAGGACGCATCCGTTGTCCCTATCATGAGAAAGATAGGCGATGACGTCGGGTCTTTGGGCAGCCCAATAAAGATAGATAGAAACAAAAACAGCCGCTATAGCACCGAAAGCTGCCAAAACATTTACAGCTAAGTTCGCATTCTCGAGCATCGGCTACCTTCCTCCGTCCATATTTACAATCTCTTCCCGACACCTCTCCACAAGCTGCGACGGCACAAGCTCAAACTTTGTTGGATCGAGCTGATAAAGGAATCCATTTCCAACGTGAACGCTTTCGTCCATTCGCTCTTTAAGTACCTTGTCGTCTGTGCATGCGTCAGTAGTTATCCGAGCAAGTTGCAATTTCTCGTAATTTGAGCTCGAAGTGTCGAAAATTTCCAGCATCTTCGTCGAGTTTTGAATTGTATCGAGCAAATCGTTGTAGTCGATGGGTTCACCTACAATGGCCTCAAGATCCGCTATGCCGTTGGCAATCTCTTCAGCTTTCATGGGAGATTTGTCTCTACGCATCGCCATTGAACGATGATGGAACAAGGAAGAGACAACATCGTAGGCGTCGCCCTTATCATTCCTAACCTCAAGCACTTTCCTCGCATAGACGAGCTTGACCATAAGGTCGCCGGAGTTTTTCGCAAGTTCTTCGTAAAGGTTGTCTGCCAATACCATATCGTTTGCGCCGACGACGGTCTCGCTTACGACACCGTCTGCACAGGAAAGAACGCAACTTTTCGCGGAAGGCTGGAAGGCGGATTTATGCGTGTGCTCAATGTCGAATAGAGTACCATAATCATGGGTTAGGAGAAGCACAGTCTTACCCTTGAGTGTTGCTTCCCCAATACCACCGAGGAACAACATGTTCAGCAGAGCGTACCTCTTGGCGCCGTCGAACGAGCTGATCGGATCATCCAGGATGACAAGATCAGGCTTCTTGCTCATGCATTCATAGGCGAAAAATACTAGCGCAAACGCGTTCTTCTCGCCATAGCTCAGCGCCTTTCGCGAATCTGGCACCTCCCACATGCTCGTATGGACAAGCCTCACTGAGCACTTACCATCCTCCGCACCAGGTATGCTAACGTTATAGGGATATCCGGCCTCTGCAAGGAAAGCGTTAATCTCTTTGCATCTGCCTTTCAGAGCTGTCGCCAGCTGCACCTTTTGGCGATTCACAAGCCCTTTGAGCTTTCCCGCATTTGCCATGGCAGCTTCGACGGCCCTGTTAATCTCAGTAGCCAATGCGCTGCAAGTAGAGGAATCGAAGCTGTCAACAAGCGCGATATCAATTTTGCAGTTACTCAGTCTCTCGCCCAGATCATCTACAGCACTCAATACGAAATATGAAGAAACCGTCCTCAACTTCGCAAGCGTGTCGATAATTAGTTGGGCGTCCTAGACAACCTTGCCAATGAAGCCCTTCTCCTGTTCGGTAATCGGATCGGCCGAGTCGACTATTGCGTTGATTTTGCAGTCGGCTGCTTCACTCAAATACTCACGGCCGACAGACAGGGCATTAATGGTTTTCTCAATGTTGCCTACCTTAGCCGAATCGAAAGAATTGCCTACGGCGTCAATGCGCCTAACTGCCTTAGATATAGACAGACCGCAGTAGGGGCACACGCCATCCATCAGCGAGAGGTAGTCCCTGCCCTGCTTATGCCACACTGCCCATTTTTTGAAAGGACCTTTCTTAAGAATGGGCTTAAAAGGGGTGAGCAACGGGTCCTCATGCTCCCACGTGTTTCCTTCTTTCAAAGCCTTTACAACGGGCGTCGCGGCCTTCGGTAATTTGTTGCGGTCGAGTCCAGAGTTGCCGACCAAATTAGCGACAAAAGAGTCTAGGTCGGCAGTCAGTCTTCTTACGTCCTCGCGTTCGCTCAGCTCGACCATAGCTCCAAGCTGTTCTCTCAGCTCGCGTTCCGTGTTCACGAAATCAGGCGTGCGAACAAATGCGTCAAAACTACCTGGAAACAGGCTGTCTTGTTGGAAAACGACGGACTGAACATATCCCTCGTTGAATATCTCAACAGATGCGACCTCGTCCATGCCATTTACGGTGAAGGGGTGCTTTTCAGCTGAACCTTCTTTAAGCCATTTGAAAGGGACGAGGCCAGGGTCCGCAGAATCTTCCGTAGCAGAGACAAGAGCCTTCGCAATACTCGATTTCCCCGTGCCGTTAGGTGCAAACTTAACGTTAAGCTTGCCGGGCTCTATGGAAATGGAGGCACGATCTATGCTGCGACAGTTTTCGATGATCACATCCATGCTGGCATTCTCCTTATCACTTATCATTTACCTGTTCCCCCCAGATATTCAGGGGCCATAATGTCCGATTGTAGCAAGGTAGATTTTTGCACGCCAAAACGTACGACCACCTCTTCGAGGGCCTCGGCCTCGAAGAGGTGGTCGTGCCCGAGCTCGCCTCCGCGGGTTCGTCGGGAGTGGCGAGAACGTAGTGCTGCGGAATCTTATCGGCACGCACATGAACCACCTGGCCTGTTCACTCGTGAAGGACCCCTGGTGGAAGAGACGGGGCGTCCGAGCGGCGAGCGCAAGCTCGTCCGCAAGTACAGGGCGTTCGGACTGTTCGTGGTCGACGTGTGACCGCTCGACAAGCCGGACACGGAGTTTAGTCCATGCCGCTGGAGCTGTCGGAGTTGAGGGATGGAACCGTCTAGACCGTATTCTGTGCCCAGTTAGAGAAGAAGCACTGGCGCCCGAAGCTCGGCGACGGGGTCCACGCGGACGCCATCATGGACAAGATCGCGCACAACGCAGTCTGGGTCGATGTGGGCGAGGCCAACATGAAACAGTACCGTGAGATCGGTCACAAGAGCAATACAAGGGCACCGGTACAAATGCTGACTCCGGTGCCCACTCGTAATAACGGTGGTGCTGTTTCGTGATGTTCAGTAGTGCTCAAGCGAGCAAATGCTCAAGTAAACAGCGGTGCTGCTCATAAAAGCTAATGCCACTCGCACAAATTAACGCTTAGTATCTCAGCTCGCTCCATTTTGAGAAACACAAATCTTGATAAAATTCTCTCCAAAATCCGTAACCCTATAAGTCCAGCGCCGAAAATCAAATCTTTCGCCATCCTCGAGCTCAATTTTCGCCATCAAATCGCGAATTGCCTCGCTGGATTCATATGCCTCGAACGCTGGCTTATCGGCTTCGGAGTAATAATCAAACCGCTTAAGGATTCCCAGCCGATCAAGATTCCCGAGGTACACCAAAGACTGCTCAGGATGCTCGCAGACATTCAAGCAACACTCGTTATAGCCTGAAACAATAGTCTTCCATTCGCTAGGCACGATATCGTTAGTACGAACGATACGTAAATCAATAAGAGGAATAGAAATCGGGCTGTCAGTCCCTAAGCCAGCTAACGATCCCAAGAGCTTAGCCTCGTCAGGGCTAATTTCTTTGAGTATCTGAACAAAGCTAGGGTGAACATATTCAGCTACACGATCGTCCATAGAGGAAAGTAATAGATTAGCGTACATCTCTCGTAAATCCTCGCTGTCATAACAATATGAAAGTTGCTGAATTGCAGGCACGGCAATATGGGCAGGAGGCTCAGTGAGATGGTCCTCGGGAATCTCATCAACACGAGATCCCATAGCATCTATGGTGCGCGCGATGCTCTCTTCCCTGTTCACTACCCATCGATCCCAAGATGAAAGCCAAATGGCTACCGTTCTAGGTAACAAACTGAGCATATTTCCAACCGGCTTAGCGGAGGGATGCACAAGATCGTCATAAGCCTTTTCAAGTACCGGAGTCTCGGAAAGTTCTTTTACCGTGTGTATATCCACACCGACCTCCTTATTCTCTGACGCGGAGCGCGTATTTAAACTAAGTCTTATCGTACAACCCGTTCTCGCTAGGCACCCAACTTTAGAAGTGAATCGAATTAGAAAAGCTTTGAAGATCAAACCCTCCGGGTGGGCGTTCGGGTGGAAGGGATAGATCCAGCTGAGAAGAGCGAACCCCTTCGGGCAGCTCTTGGCGGGTCTGAGCAGCCGAAGAGTTCCAGCTGTTCAGAGAGGCCGTTGACGAGTGACGCTGCCGCGATGGCGCCGGTGCGCATGCCGAGGCCGGCACGCCCTATCGCCGGACTTGGAATGCCCGAGGTTCCGCGCTCGCGGCGCCTGGAGGGACAGTTTCATCGCTGCCGGCGTCTCGAAGTGGCGCCGCCGCTGCCGCGGCAGGAGGTTCACCTCCCCCGGGGACATCGTCCTCGAGCGCTGCCGCAAGCCGCTTCCCGCCTGGGTCTCCTCCATCAGGCTCATGCGCCATAACATCTCCGTCGAGTGCGCGGCCGAGCTGTTCGGCGTCACCCACAAGACGGCCTTCGAGTGGCGGCACCGCGTGCTCGCCACGGTATCCGGCTACCAGGACCGTACCGTGCTGCGCGACACCGTCTGGGTCGACGAGAGCTACATCAACGACACGACCTCTCCAAGGGCTACGGGAAGCCCCGCAAGCGCGGCCTATTCCACCAGAGACTCTGCACCTGCGTCGCCATCGACATTTAAAATGAACCCCGACGCGGTTGCCTGCGGCCACGGGAAGCTCAGCTCGGCGCGGATGAGAGGGCCATAGCCGGCAGAATAGCACCTGGGTCGCTGCCCATCCATGACCCGTAGAGAGCGCACGACGTGCGGGCCAGGGACGGCGGGTTCGAGAGCGAGGCACACAGGGCCGACGTGAACGACCCGGTCTACCTGGAGCGGATGGAGATGGCGAACGACCTGTGCTCTTGGCTCAAGCGCTACCTTTTGTTGATGTTCACTAAGAAGTGGTCCGAGTGATCACTGGGAAATAAGCACCGTGAGCACGAAAAACTGAGCAGTTTAAGCAAGAGGGCCGCGCCCCGGGGACCGGGGGCGCGGCCCTCGCCGTATGGTTTCCCCGGGCGGTTACTTTGGCGAGCCCGCCCGGGAAGGATGGAGGAGATGACCGTGCCCCTGGACACAGTGAATGATATACGGTCGATGGATGCCGCCGGGCGCTCGAGGTCCGAGATCGCCCGAATGCTCCACGTGAGCCGGAACACCGTGGCGAAGTACGCCGACATGGAGGACATGTCGCCCGCCGCGCCGATGCCCCGGAGGAGGGGCAGGCCCGCGCTCGAGGGCAACGAGGAATGGGTCGCGGGCGTTCTCGAGGCCGACCTCGGGGCCCCGAGGAAGCAGCGCCACACAGCCAGGCGGATCTACGACAGGCTCGTCGCCGAGCGCGGCTACGGCGGCTCTTACTCCACCGTGCAGAGGTTCGTCCGCGAGCTCAGGCTCGCCCGGGCGGCGGCGGGCGGAGAGGGGTACCTCGAGCTCGAGTGGGCGCCCGGCACCTGCCAGGTCGATTTCGGGAACTTCCGCGCCGCGGTCGGCGGGAGGACCCTCGACCTCAAGCTGCTGGTCGCGACGCTTCCGCACTCGAACGACCGGCAGTGCGTCGCCCTCATGTCGCAGAGGTCGGAGTGCCTGTGCGCCGGGCTGCTCGAGATCTTCCGCCGCTGGGGCCGCGCCCCGGCGGCGATGGTGCTCGACAACGCCACCGAGGCGGGCAGGATGGTACGCGGCGAGGTCACGGAATCGAGGCTGTTCTCGCAGTTCAGAGCCCACTACCGCTTCGAGAGCCGGTACTGCAACCCCTATTCGGGAAACGAGAAGGGCTCCGTCGAGAACGCCGTGGGGTTCCTCCGGCGCAACCTCCTCGTCCCCGTGCCTGCGTTCGGCGCGCTCCCCGAGCTCAACGCGTTCCTCGCCGAGGGGTGCGCGAGGGTCAACGCGGCGGCGCGCTGCCGCGACGGCAGGCCGCACGGGGAGGCCTACCGGGAGGACCTCGCCGCCATGCGCGCCCTTCCCGGCGTGGAGTTCGACGCGGTGAGGTGGGTCACCGCCCGCGCCGACAAGCCGTGTTAGCGTCAATATATTTTTCACCATTTTCACCAACGTATTTTCGCCAATCGCGCCAACGCGGATGCGCCGGATTCGCCAACGCGGATGCGCCGCTTTCGGCGTCTAGGCTCCCTCCTCCTTCCCGTCCTCGCCG
>ENA-OPZZ01001200-OPZZ01001200.1-human-gut-metagenome-genome-assembly--contig:-NODE-1200-length-17015-cov-3.290324_pt1 | contig 17015 bp, 23 predicted proteins | sample MGYA00242487_ERZ504511 | MGnify/ENA primary metagenome ERZ504511 (study PRJEB26092, sample SAMD00036241) | human gut metagenome | host: Homo sapiens | study: EMG produced TPA metagenomics assembly of... | reverse complement strand
AGTGGGTTTGCAAACAAGAGAATCAATGCGATAACCAGACTGTAAAGACCTGTCGTCTCCGCAACTGCCTGTCCAAGTAACATTTGTAGATGTAATATCAGATTTTGCTCCCGGATTTTCTTCCTACTGCTGCCGCACCGTGTCCGGCTGCCACACCTTGTCCGATACCAGGTCCGATACCTGCGATCATCGCTAACCCCGCTCCAATTGCTGAACAAGCTAAAATTAATGCTTCGTTTGTAATTTGACTCATAATAAATTCCTCCTAAAAATCTTCTTCTAATTTTACTCTTAAATTAATCCGGTATCTTATCACTTACAAATACCATCGTCAACATACAAAATACGTATGTCTGGATTGCCCCTGAAAAGACGTCAAAATAGGCATGCAGAAAACCTGGCCATATGATTGCAATCTGCGAAAGCAGACCATACAGCAAGGCCATGATAATCCGTTCCTGACAAGACGTTTCCGAAGAGACGAAGTGACAACGAAAACGGAACGGCAATCTCCCCAATCAGTTGATCGGGAATAAAAACGGCAGTGGTTTGAACAAGTTGGTGAACGCTCCAACTTTGTTATACCTGATATTGTTAAACTGTATCAGGAAAAATGTGATCACACCAAGCGGAAATGTAACTCCATAATCTGCTGTCGGTGGTCTCAATCCCAAAAGTCCCGAGAGATTACTGAACAAAATAAACAAAAACAAGGTCCCTATATAGTTTCGGTAAGGAATCCCTTTTTTGCCCATGCCACTTTTCACCATGCCATCCAGCATCTCCACAACGTATTCCACTGCATTTTGAAACCTTCCCGGCTTCCCGTCAGTATCCTGCAATTTTACCCTTGCAATAAGTGCAAGTATAATCAGTCCCAGACATATGAGCAGTATACTGACATGCGTCGTCGTAAGGTATAGCTCCTGCCCAAACAGTTCAAACTTCAAAAGGGCTGTGTATCATAAAGTCAGCCTCTTTTGCAGCAACTATCCCTAATCCATTTCCCACATAATTCCCCTCCTTTACTTAGATTTTTTTAATTTTAAAAATAGTTTATGCATATACGGCTGTAAATACGCCGATATTTTTAATGCAATCAGTCCGGCAAGCAGAGTAAGAGGATTCCCCAAATCAAAATAGAGTACGCATCCCATCAAAATCAAAACTACCGTTATCCTCAGTGCATACGTCATTCTGACATGTTTTACCGCGCCTGTCTCTCCAAGATCCAATGCATCTTCTATGGAGTGCTTCATATGAATCGCCATTCCGCTTCCAATGCCACTCCACTCCACAATCCAATCGCATTATACAAATCGTTCGGAAAGCAATCAGGCAGACGATCTGCACTGCCACGCCTACCAGAATAATTCCGGTAACCAATTCCAACAATGTATTATCTTTTTTCATCTTTGCCTTCCTCTTCTTTCTTCCAGGTCTTCATTCGCATGTCTTACAAGCAGATAAACATTACGCATCCCTGCCAATACTCCCAATATAATAAAAGGGATCGTAACCGGAAGTTTGAACTTTTCTTCCAGCCATCCGCCCACCCAGACACACAGCAGAATCGGAACGATCATGCTGATTCCCAGCTGAGTAATCAATGCAAATGTCCTGTGCACACCTTTTTTGTATTTCATAGTGTCACCTCAATCTTACAACATATAATTATCTACGTCCAGTAATTTGTCGTATTTTTTTACTTTTTATGTTAATTTTTACACAAAAAAGATAATTTTCTGTCGTCTATATTATTTTTATATATTTCAAAACAAAAGAGGGGGCTTTAATCCCACTCTAAACGGTGTAAATGCCCCTCTTTTGTCATATTCTGAAATCCATTTTGTCTCAGTGCTTCATATAATACAATTGCCACGGAATTCCCGAGATTCAAAGATCTGATATCTCCCACCATCGGAATACGGATACTGTCCTCCTTGTGGTGTATCAAAATCTCCTCCGGAATCCCTGCGCTCTCTTTTCCAAACATGATATAGCAGTCCGGCTCATAATTCACATCAGTATATACATTCGGTGCTTTTGTCGTTGCCATGTAGATCTTTGCTCCTGGATTTTCTCCATAAAATCCTGAAAATCAATATACGTTGTCACGTCCAGATCATCCCAATAATCCATTCCTGCACGCTTGATCGCTTTTTCATTCAATCGGAAGCCTAGTGGCTCGATCAGATGGAGACGTGTGTTTGTAGCAACACAGGTTCTCCCGATATTTCCGGTATTTGCCGGAATCTCCGGCTCAAATAATACAATATTCAACATCTTACATTACCTTTCATTTCTCAGTCGGTCAATAAATCTGCCAAGACGCCCAATCGCCTCTTTCAGGTCTTCCAAAGAATATGCATACGAAATACGAAGGAATCCCTCACCACAGTCTCCGAACGCAGTTCCCGGAACGACCGCCACCTTTTCTTCTTCCAATAATCTTGTCGCGAATTCTTCTGACGTCATCCCAAACTCTTTGATATTTGGGAAAATATAGAATGCGCCAAACGGCTCAAAGCATTCAAGCTTCATCCGTTTGAATTCATGCACAAGGAAGCGTCTTCTCTGATTATAAGACTCACGCATCTCCTTTACTTCTTCATCACAGTTGCGAAGTGCCTCCACCGCCGCATACTGGCTGTTTGTCGGCGCACACATAATCGCAAACTGATGAATCTTCACCATCTGCTCGATGATGTTCGCAGGACCGCACGCATAACCAAGCCGCCAGCCGGTCATCGCATACCCCTTTGAAAATCCATTGATCAGAATCGTGCGCTCTTTCATTCCCTCAAAACTTGCGATTGACACATGCTCTCCTTTATAGCTGAGCTCTGAGTAAATCTCATCCGAGATTACGAACAGATCATGCTTCTTCACAAGTTCCACAATCGGTTCCAAATCTTCTTTTGTCATAATAGAACCCGTCGGGTTATTTGGAAACGGCATGACAAGAATTTTTGTCTTCGGTGTAATAGCGGCTTCAAGCTCCTCTGCTGTGAGCTTAAATTCATTCTTATGCTGCAGCGGAATCACGACCGGAACTCCGTCTGCAAGAATTGTGCAAGGCAGATAGGAAACGTAGCTTGGCTGTGGAATGAGAACCTCATCCCCCGGATCCAGCATGGCACGCAGTGCAATGTCAATCCCTTCGCTTCCCCCTACAGTTACGATCACTTCATGATTGTAATCATATTGTACATTCACTTTTCTATCTAAGTATTTACAAATTTCTATTTTTAATTCTTTCAGACCGGCATTCGATGTATAAAATGTGCGCCCTTTTTCCAATGTATAGATTCCTTCCTCCCGAATACGCCAAGGCGTATCGAAGTCCGGCTCTCCTACTCCAAGTGAAATCGCATCTTTCATTTCATTTACCACGTCAAAAAATTTACGAATTCCTGACGGCTGAATGCCAACCACTTTCTGTGATAATGGATTTCTCATTACGGTGTCACCAACATCCTTTCTGATTCTGCTTTTTTCACAAGTATCGTTCCATGATCCTTATATTTTTTCAGGATAAAATGTGTCGCCGTGCTGATTACAGCCTCAACCGGAGAAAGCTTTTCCGATACAAACTGGGACACCTCTTTTAATGTTTTTCCATCCAGTGTCACCAGAAGATCATATCCTCCGGAAATCAGATAGACTGCATTCACTTCCGGATAATTGTAGATACGCTCTGCGATTCTGTCAAATCCTTGATTTCTCTGTGGAGTCACTTTCACCTCAATCAGTGCAGTCACTTTTTCCGTTCCGACTTTATCCCAGTCGATCAACGTATGGTAACCGCAGATAATCTTTTCCTTTTCCATCTGTGCAATCTCATTTGCCACAGTCACCTCATCTGTCCCAAGTAACACTGCCAGCTCGCCCAAATCTACACGGCTGTTCTTTTCGATATATTTTAAAATTGTTGTTCTCATAAACTCTCCTTACTTTGACTCATACATCTTTAATAATTCATCCGGCGCCGGTCTGTCAAGATATCTTTTCTCTTCGCCGCCCAAAATGACTCTTGCAGTATCTACAGTCGTCCTTCCAAGAACGACCGCCTGTCTCCCTTCTTTTTGGAATTTCTCTACAAGCTTCTCGCCATCCTCTGCAAAGATCAAAACACTTCCCGCCGATGTAAGCTGATACGGATTCAGATGAAAATATTCACAAATCTCCACCGTCTCCTGTCTGATCGCCATCTTTTTCAAATCAACCTCAATCCCCACACCGGAGCTTTCCGCCATCTCCCATAAAGCTGCCAGAATCCCGCCCTCGGTAATCTGGTGCATCGCTGATACCCCGCTTTTTGCATTGTCTGCAGTTCATCGACAGAGAACAGTTCTCCTTCCATCTGTCGAATCGGATTCAAAAATGCCGGGATAAACCGTCTTGACAATTCTTCTTCTTTTTCCCGCATCACGCGCAATGTTCCTTCCAGCGCAATCCACTTTAAAAGCACGATATCCTGTCCCGGTTTCCCCATACAGCTTCTTAGAAGTTCTTCCTTCTTTAATACGCCCATACCATTCACATATACGATTGCCTGATTGATTGCGGGACTTGTCTCCGCTTTGGCACATATAATCTGAATACCATGCGCGCTTCCCGCTCGTTCCACATACTCAATCATCGCTTTCAGACGCGATTCATACGCATACGGCGGGAGCATAATATATACTGCTGCCGCCACAGGCACTGCCCCACGGGTTGCAAGATCATTCGCCGCCTGCGCAAGCGCAAACACGCCCAAATCTTTCTCGTTTCCATATAGAACAGCGGTAGAAGATAACACTTCCTCCCCCTCTCCTGTTTTTATCCCATAACACATCTCTTCTACAGACGGAGGAAACATCGATTCTTCTCTATGAAATTGTAATGGTTTTAAAAGCGAACGCTTTAACACGGTCTGAGATACTTTTCCTACCTTCATAACTTCCTCCTTACTCTGTCGGCGCTTCCGGCGGTGTCGCATTCTGTGTGTTCTGTGCTTCCTCTTCCGCCTTTTGTGCCGCCTCCTCAATCTTTGCCTTCGCCTCGGCAATTGCATTGTTGATCTGCCCTTCATCCTGCGTGGCAATTGCCGCCTTGACGAGCGCCGAAGCCTCCGCATTATCTGATGCCGTTCCCACATTCACTGTAACCGGTGATGCGCTGTATGTGCTGTTGTTGAAAATACCTCGGCTCACTTCCTGTCCATTTTCATAGACAACCTTCCAAAGTCTCGCCGTCTTTCCCGTATGTCCTGAACCACTCTTTGTCATCACGCCAAGTGAGTCCCCGGACTCGACAAACTTCTTTCCTGCCGGTGTTGTGCTCAGCGTCTCGCTGACAAACTCAATACTCCGGTTCGCATTTCTTGTCTCTTTTCCATAAATTGTAAATGTAAGATTCCCGCCCGATATATATCCTTCAATATAAATCGGTGTCTCTGTATTATTCTTGAATTTTAAATCTTTATAGTCACCTGCGATTGCAGCATCCATAGATGGCTTCACATAATCTACCAGCATGGAATGTGGCTGTCTCTGCGTCACCTCCAGTTCCGCAAGGATCACGGCATTGTAAAGTGTTGTGGACACCTGGCAGATTCCGCCGCCCATACTCTGCACAACCTTCCCATTCTCATAAGAGCCCGCTTCTGTAAACCCATTCTCAGTTGTATAAGGCTCCATCGCTGCGTTGGCAGAGTATTCCTCGCCCGGCATCACCACAGCTCCATTGATATGCGCTGTTCCGGACTCAATGTTCTGGACTCTTCCGCCTCCGCTTCCACAATATGTCGTAAATGTTCCAAGTGTATCCTGAATCGTCTCGATCTGCTCCCGCGTAACATCCGGTACATCTGAGACAGACACAAGATCTACAGATGCCTCTTTCTTATTCCATTTCTTATTTAAATATGTCTCAATGGCTTTTACTGAGGCTTCTGCATCAATCGTCTTTCCCTGAACTTCATCTGTAATGACAAATGCGCCGTTCTCACGAGTAATCGTCGCATTTGTTGCCGCTTTTTCCAGTGGCTGTGCCTTTGCTTCAAAAACTGCTTTTGCCTTCTCGCTGTCAATCTGATATGCTGCGGAAATGACTTTCTTTTCTTTGTCAAGCTTTTTCACTTCAAAGTAACGACTCCAAATACTTCCACCTTTTCCGTAAGCAAGAGCCTTTTCTACAAGCTTATCCACATCTTTTATCGTAAAACCAAGCTCACCCAATGTCACCTGTACATTCTCTTCTTCTATGCGAAGCGAAATGCTCTGCTCCTGATATTTTTTAATCTTTGCTTCCACTGCTTTTTTGGCATCTGATTTTTTCATACCGGACACATTCACCGTCTCAATATAGACATTGTTATAAATCTCATTGTCCGCAGTGCTCTTCACCCGGCTTCGAAAGACAAAATAAACAATTCCCAACACAACAAGAATCGAAAACGCAATGATTCCCGCCGTCGCAAGCACTTTCCGTCTCCTTTTTACGCTCATTTTCCGCTTTCTATTCTTTGCCGTTTTTTTGCATAACCAATCCTCTCTACACTAAATATGGAATCACACTTGTTGCAACCATCGCCACTATAATAATCATGATCGTAACCGCCATGATTCTTCTTACTTTTTTGTCATAAAAATTCATTGATCACACCTCGATTTTATACATTTCTTTACATTTTAAACTCTTTACTGTATTTTTGCAAGAAACATTGTTGAAATCTTATTCCGTCTCGATTTCAGTTACTGCTGCCTGGTGCGTCAGCCTGCTTCTATTCTGATAATCAAATAAAATGAATTTCTCTTTTTCTTCACATGTCCCAAGTACATCATAATGGAATTTTTCAATATGAGTCATTTTTCGCAACTGTCTTTTATCGTATGCTTCGTATCCGATCAAATATTGATGCTCTTTTGATTCCGTCTCATAAAACGCATTCAGCCAGTCCTTTGACACTTCATGCTCTCCCGCAAATTCCGGTCGGTTTTTGACGTTCTCGCGAAAATACAGATCAAATGTCAAAAGTTCTCGGTAAAGTCTCTCGCGTTCTTTATGTTTCTCTCTGACAAATCCAAGTAAAATCTCATATCTTGTAATTCTGGAATGACTCATCAGATGCAGTTCATGATTCTCATAATATCTGCCAAGTTCCTGATACAATACAAATGGTGATGCATACTCTTCTTCCAATTTTCGCAGGCAATACGAAAACTGCCCACTGTTATAGTAGACCTCCACCATCTCTTCCACACTCTTTAACCGCATCATCTCTTCATATGACAGCCAGTTTGTGTAGAGCACCTCATACGGCGGCCGGCTCTTATATACAAGTCCATAACGTTCCTTCTGCGATTCCATATAAGAACCTTTCAGCACTTTCAAAAATCCAAGCTGAAGCTGTTCCGGATGGAGCCGATACACATCATCAAAAGATTTTTGAAAACTCTCCATACCTTCATACGGAAGTCCTGCGATTAAGTCCAGATGCTGATGCACACTTTTGCCCCCTGATTGATGCGCTGCACAATACGTGCCACTTCCTCAAACCGCATCGTTCGCCGAATCTCACGAATCGTCTGTTCATTTGTAGACTGCACCCCGATCTCAAGTTGTATCAATCCCGGACGCATCGACTCAATCAGCTTCAATTCTTCTTCATTCAGCAAATCCGCCGCCACTTCAAAATGAAAATTCGTGATCCCTTTGTCATGCTCCTTGATATATTTCCAAATGGCAATCGCATGCTTATGATTACAGTTAAAAGTTCGATCCACAAACTTCACCTGCGGCACTTCCTCATCGATAAAAAACTGAAGCTCTTTTTCTACCAATTCAAGTTTGCGGAAACGATAAACATTTGTCTATCGAAGAAAGGCAGTAACTGCAGGAAAACGGACATCCTCTGCTCGACTCATAGTAGATGATCTTAATTTTTAAAATCTGCCATATCATGGTACACAAACGGAACCTCACTCAAATCCATAACTTCACGCCATGAATTCTGTAAAAATTCTCCCTCTTCTCCACGGTAGGCAATTCCTTTAATCTCCGAAAGCTGCATATCTTTTCCGTGATAATACTCCACCACTTCCAAAAATGTCTTTTCTCCCTCTCCGAAGATCACTCCTGTCACTTCCGGAAGACGTTCCAGCACATCTTTTGTATCGTAGGATACCTCTGGTCCCCCCACCCAGATTGGAACACTCGGGAATATCTTTCCAAGCTCTCGAACCAGCTCTTCCACATAAGACAGGTTCCATATATAGCAGGAAAAACATAAGATATCCGGTTTTTTCTTATATAAATCCATCAAAATATCGTCTATCTGCTGATTGATCGTATATTCTGCAATCTGTATCTCATCCTTATACTGCTGCGCATACGCTCTCAGACTGTACACAGCCAGATTCGAATGAATATATTTCGCATTAATCGCCGCCAAAACAATGTTCATAACATATCTCTCCTTTTCTTTTTGTATCTGAAAATCAAATTTCCTGATATAGTAAAAATGCTATTGTATAGACAATCTCAAACTGTCCATACAATAGCATTTTTCTTTTCGTGCGTTACACTTCGAACTCGCTCCATGAACGTTACTTTTGCAGTTAACTCAGCCCAGGCACCCTCACGGCACCCGGAAGGTTCTGCTTAGTGCTGCTTCGTTCCCGACCTGACACGGTTCACAGATTCCCGTCGCGTGAGACCCAAACATCAACGCCACTTTCAAAAGGCAGCTCCACAAATAAAAGCCCTCCGTGTAACATCACCCCTACTATAGCGGATTGTAGGTACAAGGCACCGCTAACGCCCCGGCTGCACGAGTCTATATTATACTCTCCAGACAGTATATTTGTCAATGCTATTCATTAAAATCGATAAATTCTATGTAACAGTTCAGCCTTATAGTTAAGTCAGTGCTTTTCGCTTTCCGTTCATTTCACACAGGTGGGAAATCATTTCATCGGACCATATATTACCTGTTTCCTCCGTATTTTTGCGGAGATAACGGATAATATGGACATTACATTCTGCGTGTTCTGTTCCGAAATGGTACAAAGTGGTTTCGTGGTCATGAAGAAGCGTTCCTACATAACATTTCAGGAAATTCAGTTATTTTAACGCATCTATGGATTTACTGCTCATTGCATGGTAGATAACACTGTTGTCTGTGCTGAAATTTCGGATATAGTTCAGTTTCCCATTCACAGTTACGGTTGTAGCATCAGTTGCCACAACTTTTTGGTTCAGCTGTTCTTTTTCTAGATTTATAATGCTTGTAACCGATACATTCTCCATTTTTTTGCAAAAATCATAAATGCTTCCTTCCGATAAGTTCAATTCCCCGTTACCTACTGAATTCAGGAAAGATGCAATTCTGTCATTTGACATAACGCCTTCGCTGTACAGGGAAACTGCCAGCGCTTTTACATTTGCTCCGTAGGTAACGTCACTGCGGTATTCAGCAGGAATACGTAAAACCCCATTCTCATCTGCATAAATGCGGACTTCTGTGATTACGGGTTCTACCGCCAAGTCCACCACATATTTTGTGACATATTTTTGTCCGGATGTATTACCGATCGTTTTCACTTCATGTCTGTATCTTCCGGAAGCAATTTTTTCCTCTATTTCAGCTTTTGAAAGTGTTGTCCCTTTATGGCCTTTCTGTCCACCTGTTTTACGTTCCGTTTTTTTCTTCCGTTATAGGTATTGGCAGGCTTTCCTTTTTGGTCGGCAGAGGGTGGAAGGGAAGTGTTAGAACTGTCATTGTTAATGATGCTTTTCAAACGTGCATTATCATCCTTGAGCAGTTGGTTTTCCTGGCGTAAGAGCAGATTTTCTTTTTTTAAATCTGCAATTTCAGTTTTTAATTCCCCTGTTTCCTTTTTGTGTTCTTTTTCAATGGTATCCAGACGCCCCATGATTTCCATGAGCTGTTGGTACATTCCGTTTTCATAGCTGCTTTTTCTTCCCATGAGGCATCTCCTTCCGTCCGTTCATGATAAACATAGTTTATCATGAACGGAACAAAAAGAAAAACCGCTCAAAAACAGATCCGTTAAAATGACGGTGGATTATTATTGGATAGTCAGGAGATCCTGTGGAATATTTGCTATAAAATCAGGAAAAAAGAATCTAAATCAGGCATTCCATCAGGAAGTTATCCACATGGCACTAATAGGACAATTAAAATCGTGAAGTTACAGATTCCTATGTGGAAAAGTAACTGCAAAAACTTTTTCAATTTCTCCCTTTTGCCTATGGCAAGGCTGAACTGTTACAATTCTATCATCAGAGTGTTATTTCACCTCAGCTTTTCGTTTCTCCCTCAGTTCTTTAAAAAAGTTTTTCATCAGCGCACTGCATTCTTCTTCCAGCACGCCTATTTCCAATTCTACCTGATGGTTGAATTCTTCCATCTGCAGTAAATTAAGAATCGACCCCGCGCAGCCCGCTTTTGGATTCATACATCCTACAACAACCTTCTTCATTCTGGACTGTACAATCGCTCCCGAGCACATCTGACACGGCTCCAGTGTCACATACATTGTGCAATCCTCAAGTCTCCAGTCGTCCATTTTCTTGCTCGCTTTTTTGATTGCCATCATCTCCGCATGCGCAATCGTATTCTTATCAATGGTTCTGCGATTGTATCCGCGTCCGATAATCTTATCTTCGTAGACGATCACACACCCGATTGGAACCTCTCCAAGTGCATATGCCTTTTTCGCCTGTTTAATCGCCTCTTTCATATATTTTTCATCTTTATTCATCATACACTCACCTTTTGTATCTTGCAAATTCAGACTTCCAAATAGAACTCGTTCTTAATTATACTGATTTCTTCTAAATCTGTCGACACCAATATCCAAAATCATCAAACGTATTCTTCTCTTCTGCTGACAATTCAAGTTCCGCATCCATAACACGGTGAAATTGCGGAAATCCAAATGTCCTTGCTGCTGCCTGTTCTTTTTCATGATAAATTCCAGGCACACCGATCCATCGATTTTCCCCTTCCTCAATATACAGAAGATGATGGTAATTATAAAATCCATGCAGCAAAAAACTGTTATTCGCAAGATGCCACTGTGTTCTCGGAAGTCTTGCAATGTCCTGCCTCTGAATCTTCTCATATGTTCTTGTCTTCGGCGGGATATATTTTTCTATTTCCTCCTGAAATTCCTGCTGTTCTACCAGTTTCTCCACATGCTCGATCAGACTCTCTCTTACTTTCGGTTCCTCTGATTGTTGTCTCTCCTCCGGCACAGCTTCAGTTGCTGCCTCTTCCAATACTTCCCTCTGCCCGGTCGTCATATGTTCCACATCCGCCGCTTCTTCTTCCCACATCGCAGCATATGTTTTTTCCGATACATTTCTCAAAATAATCCCTGCAAGCTTGTCAAACATTTCCTGTCCGCCTGCATCTTCCGGCTCAAATTTCAGGATATAATTAATCATCGGAGCCTCTCCTTCAATTACCCCTTGCGGGATTCCGATACATTCTCCTCCTTGCACATAGAATACAAACACCTCCAATTTCTTTTTCTGTCCAAAATCAAGGTTCTTTCCATGTATATGAATCGCACATTTATCCATTCGTTTTTCTAGCTTTATAAAACCGACATTGCGGATTCTGTTTCCATTCTCATACTCGTACAAATAGCGGATGACCTGTTTCATAATTTGATTCCTTTCTTCTTGTCTCTATAAGACACTTTATTCACCTCGACAAAAGAAAAGAACTAAAAAGCGACGGCATACCGCCATCGCCCTATCTATATAATTGCATTCATCTCCTGATAAAGCCGTTTTGCATAGCTGTCTGTCATTCCACAGATGTAATCCGTCACAAGGAGAAGTCTGAGATACAGCTTTTCCTGCTCGCTTTTCCCCTTTGCATGACAGTGATAAGCACTCTTATAATTTTCTGAGATAAACGAGACAATCCGTTTATCAATCTCGCTCAACTCCTCATCTGTATCATAATCAATCACTGCTTTTACAAATTTATCCAACAGAAAATCAAGCATTACCGACTCTGCCATCTCCATCTTATAGATGACCGATGTAGAAAACACTCTTCGGTACGCAATATCTCCCAGAAGATTCATCAATTTTTCTCCATATGTCCCGTGGAACAAATCATAACCATACTCTCCATCCATAATCTTCTCATAGTTCGAAGTAAATCCATATGTTGCACAATTGATCAAAAATCCCTGCATCTGCACAATCCAGTTCTTCACGGCATATTCTTCTGGATTTTCCACTTTTCTTCTCTGCCCACTTTCATATTTTGCTTCTAATTTTTCCAATGCATGAAAAGAAACGGCACTTTCCTCTTTTTCCAAAGCTGCTAATTCTTCTTTCAGTTGATGATAGGAAAGAAAACCTTTTATAAAGGCATCTTCGATATCTGCTGTTTTGTATGCGATATCATCCGCAGCCTCTAATATATATGTGAGCGGATGACGCCTTCCGTTCGTTCCGGTCTCCTTGCAAATCGCCTCATAAAGTTCCTGATCGGCATAGTAATACCCAAGCTTTTTATCCTTGATATTTCCCGTTGTTTTATCGATTTTCAGAGAAGAAACCGGATATTTTACAATCGTTCCAAGCAGTGCATATGTCAGGTTCATCCCATGCTCATCCACAAGATAGTGCAGTTTACTGACCAATCTGAGCGCCTGTGCATTTCCTTCAAAATGATAAAAGTCCTGACACATCTGTTTCTCCAGGACCTGATCTATGCACTCTCCACGAAACAGCAGCGCCGGCAGGTTTCTCCTGAACCAATCCCGAATCACCGTCTCACCAAAATGTCCAAACGGCGGGTTCCCAATATCATGTATCAAGCCCGCGCACTGTAAAATATTACATATCTCTTCCTTCATCTTCGGCGTAAAATCCGAATCTTTCTGATATGCCAAAATCGATTCTCCAATATTCTGTCCCAACGATTTCCCAAAAGAAGACACTTCCAAAGAATGTGTCAGTCTTGTCCTGATAAAATCACTTTTATCCAGCGGAAATACCTGTGTCTTATCCTGAAGTCTTCGAAACGAGGCACTCCCAATAATGCGATGATAATCTTTTTCAAACTCACTTCGAAGGTCCGCCGCCTTACTCCGACCGCCAAACTCTCTGTTTCTTTTGCTGGATAATAACTGCTCCCACTTCATACTTTCACCCCTTTCTTTGCCAATTGACTGTTTCTCTAATCCAAATAAATCGGCGGGTCATAATCTTTTCCGAGAAGCGCTTTTTTCCTCTCCTGATACCCTAGAAATGCCCACTCTGTCATATCTGTCCATTTATGCTGTTCCTGATCATATACCTGTACATAGCCGATCCGCTTTGGATGCATTCGTACACTGTTTGTCTGGTATTCTTTTCCCGTATACGGATTGATCTCGCCAAGAACCGGTGTTTCCGGCTCTTTCTTCTCTGACTCTTTCTTTGTATCCGCAGTTCGAAACTTTGGTTTCCGCATATAGCCTCTGATTCCGCTAAATCCGGTTCTCTTCTCCTTTTCTTCCACCTTTTTCGGAAGTTCTTTAACAGGCTCTGGCTCTGACACTGGCTCCAATTGAAGTTCCTCGCTCATTTTCACTAGCTCGCCAACCGTAATATCTCGTTCGGCGGCATGCTTCTGCGATTGTGGTTTTCCTTTCTTAATCTGTTCTTTTTCCGTCTCCATTTCTATCTGTTCCATTATACTCAGCCGGAAAGAACATCCCAATATCTCTGCAATCATACGCATATCCTGTTCCTGAAAATTATCTCTTTTGAGCCGCTGCGTCATATTCTGTCTGGACATATTTTTCCCGGTTCGTTCCTCAATCTGCTCTGCCAGCTCTTTGATCGTCATCCCCTTGCGACTTAAGATAATTTTTACCTGCTCACCAAATGTCAGATTCTCCATGTCCGATTCCTCCTTAGTAACTCTCTTCCAAATACTCTTCCAATGTCACACCTGATTCCATAATTTCCTTTGCGGCTTCCTGGCCTACATACCGATAGTGCCAAGGCTCATAGATAATTCCTGTCTCGGCTGTTTTTTCCGGCGGATAACGAAGAATAAACCCATACTTATAACAGTTCTCTTCCAGCCATTTTGCCTCTTTTGTCTCCGCCTGTTTTTCATCCAGCTCCGAGTATTGATTTGAAATAAGATCAAGCGCAAGTCCAAGTCCATGCTCACTTGTCCCCGGAAGCGCAACACTCATAGCAGTGTCACTGTACGCTTCCCAGTAATTCATCCCTGTATTCAAACGATCCTGAACAGATGAGTTAAATACCTGCTCCTGTTTTTCCACCGAACGATACGCAGAACAGATAATAATGTTCATTCCATCCGCCTCTGCTGCCTTCAACATATTATTGAGAGGCTCTGCGATTCTTGAATCCACACTATATCCATCCGCCACCTCCGTAAGCTCCGGAACATATCCTTCCGTCATTGGATGCGATGAATTCACAAGCACCATATTCCACGGCAGTTCCTCTTCTTGCTCTGCCTGTTTTTGCTGCAGCTGCTCTAATTCTTTTTGTACTGCCTTTGTCTTTTTCTGCTCTTCCTTTTGAACCTGCGCTGTCACCTTTTTAATCTGCTTTTCTGCTTGTTTCTTTTGTCTTATACCGCCAAATATATTTCCAAACACCAGCCCCAACACCAGACAACTCGTTCCGACAACTATGATCTGCTTTCTCTTTCGGCTCATTCGTTTTATTTTTCTTTTCACCAAACCGCCATAATATCTCAACACTTTGGAAATCTGCATAATTTTCTCCTCTTTTGCCTCTATAATTCAATCTTTTCTATTGTTTTTGAAAACTCACTGCAATTAGAACACACTGCAATTTTATAAGGAATATCGGCTATCGTATACTCTTTAAAATAATATCTCTGAGGAAACTCTTCCGGCTGTTTTAGCAAGTACGGACTTCCCTCTTTCGAAAATCCAATCTCAAACTGATCCAATCCTAATTTCATCCCAAGCCGGGTCGCTTTCATAAAACTTTCTTTCAACACCCAGTAGCGATAAAACTCCTCCGCTCTTTCCACTTCCGTATTCTGTTCTACAATTCTTTGAAATTCGGACGCACAAAAAAAACGTCTGGCAACATCCAGTCTCACCTGCTTGACACCTTCGATATCGCATCCGAGATGCCATATTTGACGTTCACTGTCCACAACAGAGCAAAGTACATACTGTCCGGAATGTGACAGATTAAAAACCGCATTTTTCGACAATCCATATGTTCTGCGCATCTTCTCATACAGTACCCACACGCCCACGCTCAGAGCTTTCCCTTCCTGGTAAACAATTTTATCCGCCTTCTCTTTCCGAAAATCCGGAACTATTTTATAGTATTGTAAATATTTTTCTTTCTCCAGCAGAGATGTTACATCTGCAATCCATGTTCTAATCATATGTTTAATTTCCTCACATCATATAATACCACATGTTATATTTTCTTTACTATAGAAATTTTTTTATTTCTATACCAAAAAGGACAGATTATTCTCTGTCCTCACTTCATAACTTTACTTCGCAATTTCCCCCAGATAAAAACCTGAAAATACATATACGCTTTATCAAATACAAACAGACCTGCCTGTGCTCCGATCAAGACAATCCAAAACATCTTTTCTACTGCTTCTTCTGCCAAAATCAAAGTCGGAAAAATGAGCAGCACCGGAATAAACATGGCATTAAAGATTATGTATTTTCCAATCCACACCGCAACTGTCTTTTTCTGAATCTTGGAACTTTGGGCAACCTTCTCCCAAAGGATCTCGCTCAACACCAAATAAATTCCCATTGCAAGAAATGTAATACAGTACAGACGATTCGGCGCCACAATCAGCCCCACCAGAAAACTTGCCGTCAAAAACGCTGCACCTGCCCTGATTCCCCATTCCCGCAATACAATCCCGACACAGAATGCCGCCGCTGCGATCAGGAACAGGCTGCTTGTCTCAATCACTGCACTCAACACAAGTAAAATGACCGCAAATGCTGCGAGCACTCCTGTGAATGCCATTTTTTTCGCATTTACATGCATGAGCAAAGATCGCCTCCCATACATTCGCACAGTGTGTCTGCACACCATAAATCACAACATAAGTTTCCCGTTCCATACGATGGACGACCATAGCCATATCCCGTATTCTGATAACGCTGTCCTCTAAACTGCAGCTGATTTGCATAATTTACATATTCCATATTGTTCGGCTCCATTGCCGCAGCCTGTTTCGCATGATCTACCGCCACGAGATTATTCCCCAAACCCATGTTGGCTATCGAGCTGTAATAATACCACATCGCATTTCGATTCGGTATATTAGAAAGCACATTTAATGCCTCCCGGAAACGCCGTGTATTAATATAGTTTCTTGCCGCCTGAAGTTCCACAGTCTCCTGACTACCTCCGGAATAAGACTGCTGCTGACCACCTGTGTAAGATCCTGAAAAACCGCCCTCCCGTTCCTTCATAATCTGATCATACGCTTCCTGAATCTCTTTAAACTTTTCCTCTGCCAACCCTGACAGCGGATTGTCTACATACGAATCCGGGTGATACTTTCTGCTCATCTCCCTGTATGCTCTTTTTACTTCATCGTTACTTGCACTTGGTGAAACACCTAACACCTCATATGGATTTGCTATCATAATCTTCTATTCCTCTTCTTTATTTTTTTCCAACTGCTTTTTATCATACTTTTCCCACACGCCTACATACAAAATATTCCTCAGTATGTCCGCATCTTCAATACATGGCAGACGTTCAAACTGACTGGTACATTCTGCCAACACATAGGTCATCATCTCTTTACATCGCTCATCAAAGTCCGGTTCCCCGTACAGCGAAATCAACGCATTATAACTGCCGCTTTCTAAATCTTGTTCAACATCGTCATACGCATCTAAAATATAGATAAACTTTCCAAGATAAAATCCCATCCTACGCAGAGTTTTACGTCCACACATCCTGCCTGT
>ENA-OPZZ01001195-OPZZ01001195.1-human-gut-metagenome-genome-assembly--contig:-NODE-1195-length-17093-cov-3.576093_pt1 | contig 17093 bp, 18 predicted proteins | sample MGYA00242487_ERZ504511 | MGnify/ENA primary metagenome ERZ504511 (study PRJEB26092, sample SAMD00036241) | human gut metagenome | host: Homo sapiens | study: EMG produced TPA metagenomics assembly of... | reverse complement strand
TTTTGAAGAACAACTGGAAAGAATTCGTGAGATTCGGTTGTCTGAGCGGAGATTTTATCAGAAAATTACAGATATTTATGCGACAAGTATAGATTATGACTCTAAAGCACAAACAACAAGACTATTTTTTGCAAAAGTGCAAAATCAATTGCATTGGGCAATTCATGGAGAAACAGCGGCAGAAGTGATTTATCATAGAGCAGACAGTGAAAAGCAAAACATGGGATTGCAAACATGGAAAGATGCACCTAGCGGGAAAATACAAAGATTCGATGTGACAGTCGCAAAAAATTATTTGACTGAGCAGGAACTTTCGGCAATGGCAAGGATTGTTAATGCTTATTTAGATTTGGCAGAAATGCGGGCTGAAGAACAAGTTCCGATGACAATGGAAGATTGGGCAGAACAATTTGAAGGTTTATTGAGACTGTCCAAGAAGGAAAATTTTAACACATGCAGGGAGTATTTCTGCTAAGATAGCAGAAACACATGCGCTAAATGAATTTGAAAAATACCGTGTGAAGCAGGATCAATTGTATCAGAGTGATTTTGATCGTGTTTTGCTGGAAACAGCAAAGGTGGTGGATGCAAAAGATGAACAATAAAATATATTATCATTATTGCTCTGTGGATACATTTTATAACATTTTACAAACAGATATCATTAGATTTGGTAATCCACTAAAGATGAATGACTCGGCTGAAAGTATTTGGTTTCCAGCAATGGTAAAAGACTTTTTAAAAGTTGGATTAATGATGTTAAAATAAATTATGAACTATTGGATTTATATTGGGAACTTGGGAAAAATATTGTCAGCAAGCAGAAAAATGCTAAATAGGGAAAATCCTTTCTGAATGTGATGAGTAAAGATTTGCGGAAAGCTTTTCCGGGAATGTCAGGGGTTTCAACACAAAATTTGAGGAGCATTCGGTTTTGGTAGAAAAAATGCAAAAAAATTATCAGTTGCAGTAAATATGACGATGGTATACCTCTGTTATGAAGCAGGGAGAATGATTGTGGAAGAAGAACAAAGTGGAAAAGAACGTGCAGCATATGGGAAGTACATTTTGAAAGAATTGTCTCAGAGACTGACACAGAAATTTGGAAGAGGATATTTATACGATAATTTAAAACTTATGCGTAAATTTTATCTGGTTTATTCCAAGGACTCAATTGGGGAAACGCCGTTTCCCCAATCTGAAAAACTTCCAGTTACACAGGAAGGGAGAAAATTTTATCTAAGCTGGTCTCATTATCTTATTCTTATGCGAATAAACAATATTGAAGAACGCCATTTTTATGAGATAGGAGCATATAGAAATGGGTGGAGTAAAGATGAATTAGCTCGACAGTATGGAAGTTCGCTCTATGAACGTTTGGCATTGAGCAGAAATATTGGACGATAAAAACTTGGAATAAATGAGGGTTGATTTGAACAGAGGAGAAACATATGGAACATTTTGAATTGGTATCAGAATACACCCCAACCGGCGACCAGCCTCAAGCCATTGACCAGCTTGTAAAGGGTTTTAAAGAAGGCAACCAATGCCAGACCCTTCTTGGTGCAACCGGTTCGGGAAAGACATTTACGATGGCGAATGTCATTGCACAATTGAATAGACCAACATTAGTAATTGCACATAACAAGACCTTGGCAGCACAGTTATATGGCGAATTTAAGGAATTTTTTCCTAATAATTCTGTAGAACTATTTATGAGTTATTATGACTATTACCAACCGGAAGCATATGTTCCGTCATCTGACACTTATATTGCGAAAGATTCATCCATCAATGATGAGATTGATAAGCTGCGCCATTCGGCAACGGCAGCACTTTCTGAGCGACGGGATGTGATTATTGTGGCGAGTGTATCCTGCATTTATGGATTAGGTTCGCCAATTGATTATCAGGAGATGGTAATTTCACTACGCCCTGGGATGATAAAAGATCGGGATGAGGTTGTTGCGAAGTTGATTGAGATACAGTATGATCGCAATGATATGGATTTTAAACGCGGGACATTTCGGGTAAGAGGAGATGTGCTGGAGATCTTTCCGGCAGTTTCGGAAGATTATGCAATTCGTGTGGAATTTTTCGGGGATGAAGTGGAGAGAATAACAGAGATTGATGTTTTGACGGGCGAGATTAAAAATGCGTTGAAGCATGTAGCGATTTTCCCAGCATCTCATTATGTTGTGTCAAAGGAAGCGCTGGATCGAGCAACAAAGGCGATTGAGGAAGAATTGGAAGAAAGAGTCCGATATTTTAAAGGAGAAGACAAGCTTTTGGAAGCGCAGCGTATTGCAGAGCGGACGAATTTCGATATTGAGATGATGCGAGAGACGGGATTTTGTTCGGGAATAGAGAATTATTCAAGGCATTTGACAGGACTGGCGCCGGGGCAGCCGCCGCACACATTGATTGACTATTTTCCGGATGATTTTTTGATTATGATTGATGAATCGCACAAGACCATTCCTCAGATTGGTGGAATGTACATGGGTGACCAGTCGAGAAAGTCCACTCTTGTAGAATATGGATTCCGTTTGCCGTCAGCAAAGGACAACAGACCGCTTAATTTTGAAGAATTTGAAAGTAAGGTAAATCAGATGTTGTTTGTATCTGCGACGCCGGGAGAATATGAAGAAAAGAATGAACTTTTGCGTGTGGATCAGATTATCCGACCGACAGGTCTTCTTGATCCGGAGGTTGAAGTGCGTCCGGTGGAAGGACAGATCGACGATCTGGTCGGTGAAGTGAACAAGGAGATTGCAAAGAAAAATAAGATTCTTATTACAACGTTGACAAAACGAATGGCAGAAGATTTGACAGATTATATGCGTGAACTTGGTATACGGGTGAAATATCTTCATTCAGATATTGATACGTTAGAGCGGACAGAAATTATTCGGGATATGCGTCTCGATGTATTTGATGTGCTTGTCGGAATCAATCTGTTGCGTGAGGGGCTTGATATTCCTGAGATTACATTGGTTGCAATTTTAGATGCCGATAAGGAAGGATTCCTGCGTTCGGAGACTTCGCTTATTCAGACGATTGGGCGAGCTGCCCGTAATGCGGATGGTCATGTTATCATGTATGCGGATCATGTGACAGAGTCGATGGAAAAAGCGATTCAAGAGACAGAACGAAGAAGAAAGATACAGATGGCATACAATGAGGAACATGGAATTACACCTCAGACTGTTAAAAAGTCAGTGCGAGATCTGATCAGTATTTCTAAGAAGGTAGCGGCGGAGGAATTGCGTCTTGAAAAAGATCCGGAGTCAATGAGTGAAAAAGAATTGGAAAAACTGATAAAAGATGTTACAAAGCAGATGAAGAAAGCAGCGGCAGAATTGAATTTCGAGGCGGCAGCAGAGTTGCGCGACAAATTGATTGAGCTGAAAAAGCAGTTACAGGATATGGAAGGTTAGGAGTATACGATGGCAAAACAATATATAAAAATACGGGGTGCCAATGAGCACAATTTGAAAAATATAGATTTGGATATTCCGAGAAATGAACTTGTTGTGTTGACGGGCCTAAGTGGATCGGGGAAGTCATCCTTAGCATTTGACACAATCTATGCAGAAGGACAGAGAAGGTATATGGAATCGCTGTCTTCTTATGCGAGACAGTTCCTTGGCCAGATGGAGAAACCGAATGTAGAAAGTATTGAGGGGCTTTCACCGGCGATTTCTATTGATCAGAAATCAACGAATCGAAATCCACGTTCTACAGTTGGAACGGTGACAGAAATTTACGATTATTTTCGTCTGCTCTATGCAAGAATAGGGATCCCACACTGTCCGAAATGTGGGAAGGAGATAAAAAAGCAGACGGTGGACCAGATGGTGGATCAGATTATGGAGCTTCCGGAGGGAACAAAGATCCAGCTTCTTGCGCCGGTTGTGAGAGGACGAAAAGGAAGGCATGAAAAGTTGCTGGAAAAGGCAAAGAAAAGCGGTTATGTACGTGTGCGCATTGATGGAAATTTATATGAATTGTCAGAAGAAATTTCTCTGGACAAAAATATTAAGCATAATATAGAGATTATCGTGGACAGACTTGTTGTAAGAGAAGGCATTCAAAAGAGATTGACGGATTCAATTGAAAGTGTACTGGCATTGGCGGAGGGACTTTTGGTTGTGGACGTGATTGGCGGAGAACCTTTGAATTTTAGCCAAAGTTTTTCGTGCCCGGATTGTGGAATCAGTATCGAAGAGATTGAACCGAGAAGTTTTTCTTTTAATAATCCATTTGGGGCATGTCCGGTTTGCTTTGGACTGGGATACAAGATGGAGTTTGATGTAGATTTGATGATCCCGGATCAATCGTTAAGTATAGATGAAGGCGCTATCGTAGTGATGGGATGGCAGTCTTGTACAGACAAAGGAAGTTACACAAGAGCAATATTAGAAGCTCTTTGTAAAGAATATAATTTCTCGTTGGATACGCCGTTCCAAGATTATCCGCAGGAAGTCAAAGATATTTTGATTCATGGAACCAATGGACGAGAAGTGAAGGTGTATTATAAAGGGCAGCGCGGAGAAGGTATTTATGATGTTGCATTCGAAGGAATTATAAAAAATGTAGAGAGAAGATATCGTGAAACAGGCTCAGAGACGATGAAGGCGGAATATGAGAGTTTTATGCGGATTACGCCTTGTCATGAATGTGGCGGACAGAGATTGAAAAAGAGCGCGTTGGCAGTTACAGTGGGAGATAAAAATATTGCGGAAGTCACGTCGCTTTCTATTGAAAAACTTCAGCAGTTTTTGGAAGGATTAGAGCTCACAAAGACGCAGGAGTTAATCGGTGGACAGATTTTAAAAGAAATCAAAGCGCGTATTGGATTTTTGATGGATGTAGGATTGGATTATCTGACACTTGCCAGAGCAACAGGAAGTCTTTCGGGAGGAGAGGCTCAGCGTATCCGTCTGGCAACACAGATTGGTTCAGGTCTGGTTGGAGTGGCTTATATTCTGGATGAGCCAAGTATCGGACTTCACCAGCGAGATAATGATAAACTATTGAAGACATTGAAACATCTACGTGATCTGGGAAACAGTTTGATTGTAGTAGAGCATGATGAAGATACGATGCTGGAAGCGGACTATATTGTGGATATTGGTCCGGGAGCGGGCGAACATGGTGGAGAAGTTGTTGCAGCAGGTACTGCAAAAGAGATTATGCGGAATAAGAAGTCTGTTACTGGTGCATACCTGAGTGGACGCATGCAGATTCCGGTACCGGATGTGCGCAAAGAACCGAAAGGCTGGCTGAAAGTAATTGGGGCAGCAGAAAATAATTTAAAGAATATTGATGTTTCATTTCCGGTTGGTGTAATGACGTGCGTGACTGGAGTTTCTGGTTCAGGAAAAAGTTCTTTAGTAAATGAAATTGTTTACAAAAGACTTTCTAAGGATCTTAACAGAGCGAGAACAATTCCAGGGAAACATAAGAGGATAGAAGGAATTGACCAGTTTGACAAAGTCATTGACATTGATCAGTCGCCGATTGGAAGAACTCCTAGATCGAATCCGGCAACGTATACCGGAGTCTTTGATTTAATCCGCGATCTCTTTGCAGCAACTGCGGATGCAAAGGCAAGAGGATATAAAAAAGGAAGATTTAGTTTTAATGTCAAAGGCGGGAGATGTGAGGCGTGTTCAGGAGATGGAATTTTAAAGATTGAGATGCATTTTCTTCCGGATGTATATGTTCCGTGTGAAGTCTGTGATGGAAAGCGATATAACAGAGAGACATTAGAAGTAAAAATACAAAGGAAAGAAGCATTTATGATGTGCTGAATATGACTGTGGAGGAGGCGCTTCATTTCTTTGAAAATGTCCGAGTATTCGAAGAAAGATGGAGACACTGTATGATGTTGGACTTTCTTACATTCGATTAGGGCAGCCGTCCACTACACTTTCTGGCGGTGAGGCACAGAGAATTAAATTGGCAACCGAATTGAGTAAGAGGAGCACAGGAAGAACAGTTTATATTTTAGATGAACCGACAACAGGGCTTCATTTTGCGGATGTGCACAAATTGACAGAAATTTTACATCGTCTGTCAGGAGATGGAAATACCGTAATTGTGATTGAACATAATTTAGATGTGATCAAGACTGCGGACTATATTATCGACATAGGACCAGAGGGTGGAGACAAAGGGGGAACCGTTGTGGCAACGGGAACTCCTGAGGAGATTGCTGCCAATCCGGCATCGCATACAGGCAAATATATTGATGCAATCCTTAAAAAAAGTTTAAATTAAAAAAAACTCTTTGCATTTATTGGAATTTTTATTATAATAGGTAAGGTATATGTATAATAACGAAAGATGATAGAATAGATAAGTGCAGTGAAAGGAGAAATCAGATGTCAGTTGATATCGGAATTGATTTAGGAACCGCCAGTGTTCTCGTATATGTAAAAGGAAAAGGTGTTGTATTGAAAGAACCTTCCGTAGTCGCTTTTGACAGAGATACCAATGCGATTAAGGCGATTGGAGAAGAAGCGAGACTGATGCTTGGAAGAACACCGGGAAATATTATAGCTGTAAGACCGCTGAGACAGGGAGTTATTTCAGACTATACAGTGACAGAAAAGATGATTAAGTACTTCGTACAGAAAGCGGTAGGAAAGAGAACTTTTAAGAAGCCGCGTATCAGTATTTGTGTGCCGAGCGGTGTTACAGAAGTAGAAAAGAAGGCAGTGGAAGAAGCGACTTTTGCAGCTGGTGCAAGAGAGGTACATTTGATTGAAGAGCCGGTTGCAGCGGCAATTGGAGCAGGAATTGATATTGCAAAGCCATGTGGAAACATGATTGTAGATATCGGTGGAGGAACTGCAGATATTGCGGTTATCTCACTTGGAGGAACAGTAGTAAATACATCAATTAAAATTGCAGGCGATGATTTTGACGAAGCAATTGTAAGATTTATGCGTAAAAAGCATAATCTATTGATCGGAGAGCGTACTGCGGAAGATATCAAGATTAAAATCGGGACAACTTATCCATTGGTGGAAGAAGAGACGATGGAAGTGCGTGGACGTAATCTTGTGACAGGTCTTCCAAAGACTGTGACAGTGACATCTTCAGAGACAGAAGAAGCTTTGAAAGAGACAACAAGTCAGATTGTGGAAGCTGTTATTGCGGTATTGGAAAGAACACCACCGGAATTATCAGCGGATATTTTGGATCGAGGAATTGTTCTGACCGGAGGAGGAGCTCTCCTTCGTGGATTGGAAGAGTTGATCGAGGAAAAGACAGGAATCAACACGATGACTGCCGAAGATCCGATGAAAGTTGTTGCGGTTGGAACCGGTCAGTTTGTAGAATTTATGAGTGGAAGAAAAGAAGCGTAAGTGTGTAGAGTGATTGAGGGCTGTCTCTTGAAGAGACGGCTCTTGTCGTCTGGCGGCAAAATAATTTTGCTCGGAGAATATGGAGGATGAGGTTTTGGAAGTCATAAAGGGATATGTAGAACATATCGTATTCCGAAATGAAGAGAATGGCTATACGGTGTTTCATTTAACAAATAAAGATGGAGAGCTTACATGTGTCGGGACTTTTCCCTATATTAGTGAGGGTGAGATGCTGGAAGTGTCCGGGGAATATACGAATCACAATGTGTATGGCATGCAGCTGCAAGTGATTTCACATGAAGTGAAAGAGCCAGAGGATTTGATATCAATTGAACGATATTTGGGATCTGGTGCGATCAAGGGGCTTGGAGCTGCGCTTGCAGGGAGAATTGTACGCAAATTTAAAGACGATACATTTCGTATTATTGAAGAAGAACCAGAGCGTCTTGCGGAAGTAAAAGGAATCAGTGAACGGAAAGCACGTGAGATTTCAGAGCAGGTGGAAGAGAAGAAGGATATGCGAAAAGCAATGATTTATCTTCAAAAATATGGGATATCGCTTGCTTTGTCAGCCAAAATCTATGAGCATTATGGTCAGAGTGTTTATCGTGTGATGGAGGAGAATCCGTATCAGATTGCAGACCATGTTCAGGGCGTTGGTTTTAAAACAGCAGACGAGATTGCATCGAAAGTAGGAATTCATACAGATTCCGATTTCAGGATACGAAGTGGGATTTTTTATGTGCTGCTGCAGAGTGTGACAGACGGACATGTCTATCTTCCACAGGAAGAGCTGCTCAGGCGAACGATGCAGCTTTTGGAAGTCGAGATCTGTGATATACAGAAGTATCTCATGGACTTAGCGATGGAAAAGAAAGTTGTTCTAAAAGAGAAAGAAGATGGAATCCGGGTGTATCCGGCGCACTACTATTATTTAGAGTTAAATACGGCAAAGATGCTTCACGATTTGAATGTTTCTTACGATATTGCGGAGGATGCGATTGAAAAGAGACTCCGGCAAATTGAGGAAGATGCAGAACTTTCATTGGACGAACTTCAGCGGACGGCAGTGAAAGAAGCTGTGAGGAATGGAGTGCTGGTTCTGACAGGAGGACCTGGAACCGGAAAGACAACAACAATCAACACCATGATTCAGTTTTTGAGAGCGAAGGTATGGATATTTTTCTGGCGGCACCGACAGGGCGAGCTGCAAAACGTATGACGGAGGCGACCGGGTGCGAGGCGAGGACAATTCACCGGATGCTTGAATTGGCATACGCGCCAGGAAATGACGATAATCGTATGGAATTTGCGAGAAATCAAGAGAATCCGCTGGAGACAGATGTTATCATTATCGATGAGATGTCGATGGTGGATCTGCCGTTAATGCATGTGCTGCTCAATGCGGTTATGGTTGGGACAAGACTGATTCTTGTGGGAGACCAGGATCAGCTTCCTTCTGTAGGGGCGGGAAGTGTTTTGAAAAGATTTAATCAAATCAGAATGTTTTCCTGTTATTACATTGACAAAGATTTTCCCGTCAGGCAGAACAAAGTGACATTGTGGTGAATGCTCATAAGATCAATCGGGGTGAAGAGGTCATTTTAGATAATAAGAGCAGAGACTTTTTCTTTTTAAAAAGACAGGATGCCAACACGATCATCAGTGTTGTGATTGCGCTGATTCAAAAGAAATTACCGAAATATGTGGGGGTCAGATCCGTTTGATATACAGGTTTTAACTCCGATGCGGAAAGGGCTTTTGGGTGTGGAACGGCTGAATACGATTTTGCAGCAGTATCTGAATCCGCCCGATAAAAGTAAAGAAGAAAAAGAATATGGAGATAAGCTTTTTCGTGTTGGTGACAAAGTAATGCAGATAAAAAATAATTATCAGCTGGAATGGGAGATTGCAACGAAATACGGTCTTGTCGTAGATAAAGGAATCGGCGTATTCAATGGAGATATCGGAAGAATTACATCAATTAATTCTTATACGGAGACGGTAGAAGTCGAATATGAGGAAAAAAAGAAAGTAAATTATCCATTTCAGTTATTAGACGAGTTGGAGTTGGCATATGCTATCACCATACATAAATCGCAGGGAAGTGAGTACCCTGCGGTTGTGATTCCGCTTCTGCAGGGACCACGGCAGCTTTATCACCGAAATTTGATCTATACGGCGGTGACGAGAGCTAAAAAATGTGTAACACTTGTTGGAAGCGATGTGACATTTCAAGAGATGATTCGAAATGCAAATGAGCAGAACAGATATACAAGTCTGGCGGAATGCATACAGGATTTTTAGACGATAACCAGGAGATGTGTCAAGAGTCCGTAAAATAATGAACATTTGGAAAAGATTTTGGGGATAATTTATCCGAAAACATGCTGCTTTTGTGGAAAAGTCAGCGACAAGGAATTGTGCAAGGATTGTGCAGAAAAGGTAGTTTATATAACGGAGCCGAGATGCAAAAAGTGCGGTAAACCGGTTCGCTATGCTGAACAAGAATATTGTTATGACTGTCAGAAAAATGTGTATTCATATGATCAAGGAAGAAGTATCTGGATACACAAGATGCCGGTCAGTATGTCGATATATCAGTTCAAATATAAAAACAGACGTATTTACGGAGAGTTTTATGCGAAAGAGATGGTTCGAATCTATGGCAGACTGATACGGGAGTGGGGGACAGAGGTGATTGTTCCGATTCCGCTGCATCGTAAGAAAAAGAGATTTCGTGGATATAATCAGGCGGAGATTGTAGCAAAGCATCTTGGAGAGATGATGGGAATTCCGGTTGACAGCAGATCTGTAATACGCAGCAGATACACGAGACCGCAAAAAGAACTGAACGATAAGGAACGAAAACAAAATTTAAAGCACGCATTTTCAGTTACAGGTCAATGGAAGAACTACAAAACGGTGTTGGTCATTGACGATATTTATACGACAGGAAGCACAATTGATACAGTGGCAGAGGAATTGAAAAGCAGAGGTGTTCAAAAAGTGTGTTTTTTGACTATAAGTATTGGACAAGGATACTGAATAATGCTATACTGAAACTAATGTCTTGAGGGGAAAACAAGTTTAGAGGTGACGTTTATGTTGAATGAAGAACGAGTAAAACTTATGGTGCAGCTTGCTTCCTACGAACAAAAAGAAGGAAAAGAAGATTTTAAGGTGAGTTCTTACTATAAGAAAGATTATGTGAGCTTTCATAGGCTGGCGACAATGATCTGGACGACAATCGGATATGCGATGGTTGCCGGACTGATTGGAATTGCATATATGGATCAGGTTTTAGAAGAACTGACGTTGGTAAAAGCAATTATTTTAGTAGCAGTGATTTTGATAATCTATGTGATTGTGTTAGTCGCATATTGGATAGCGAGCGGGCGGTTTTATCAGAAAAAGCATAGTGAAGCCAGAACTCGCGTGAAAAAATATAGCCATAATCTGTTAGTGTTAAACAAGCTTTACGAGAAGGAGAATATGTAGATGGATCGTTTGATTGAGGTAAGAGAGACTATACTGAGACTATATGCGAGATATTCTAAAATTGTGGATAAAGGAGTTCAGTTTATTTTAGCGTTGGCAACTTTTATGTTTATCAGCAGTAACATTGGATTTATGAAGATTTCAGCGAATCCGATGGTCATACTTGGTCTTGCAGTGATTTGTACATTTTTGCCGATTACAGCGACAGTGGTAGTGGCTGTGGCACTTACAGTTGTACAGTTTTATGCGTTGTCCGTGGGTGTGGCTGCGGTGGCAGCAGTGATTTTTTTAATCATGTTTATTTTGTATTTCCGATTTACGCCGGATAAGGCGATTGTTCTATTATTGATGCCGATTGCGTTCACACTGAAGATACCGATGCTGATACCGATTGTATACGGATTGACAGGAGGACCTTTATGTGCAGTTCCGATTGCATTTGGAACGATTGCGTGTTATATGGTTACATATGTAAAAGCGTATGAGACAACGATAAAAGGAGCAGGGGATTCAGAGATGTTTGCCCAACTCACCGCTTTTGCGCAACAGTTATTTAACAATAAGGAGATGTGGACTGCGATTATTGCATTTGTGATCTGCTTACTTGTAGTATATAGTGTGAGAAAATTATCAGTTGATAATGCGTGGAAGATTGCGATTGTTTCAGGCGCACTTGTATATGTGATCGTAGTGGTGATCGGAAGAGTCACGATGCATGTAGATGTTCCGTATGTGGCGGTTATTATTGGGACAATTGTTTCGATTTTATTGGCACTTGTGTTAGAATTTTTTGCATTTGCGGTTGACTATTCAAGAACAGAGAATCTTCAATTTGAAGATGATGAGTATTTTTATTATGTAAAAGCAGTCCCGAAAGTGACGGTGACTGCACCTGAGAAAACGGTAAAACGAATTAATGAACGTCAGGAGACGTCGCGGATGGATGAGTTGAAGCAGGAAAAAATCCTGAAGAACCAGACCGACGAGATGCTTCTTACGAAAGCGTTGCAAGAAGAACTTGAGATTCAAGAATTACTAGAAGAAGAATTAAAACATTAGTAAAAAAGATGTGAAAGAGATGGAGGTGAGAAAATGGGACAGAAATTACAGAATTTCTTTGAAATATATTTTAAAGAGTTGTATTTCCCGAAAATACAGGTGACAGATGTTGTTGAGATTATTATTATTGCATTTTTGGTTTATCAGTTGATGGTGTGGATCAAACATACGAAAGCATGGATGCTTTTGCGGGGAATTATTGTTCTGCTTGTCTTTATTTTACTCGCGGCTATCTTCAAGATGCACACAATTCTGTGGATTGCAACGAATTCCATCAGCGTCCTGGCAACAGCAGCAGTTGTCGTGTTTCAGCCGGAGCTGCGAAGAGCGTTGGAGCGTCTCGGGCAAAAAGATTTTTGGATTGCAGTAGTTCCGTTTGAACGAAGCAAAGAATCAGGAAGGTTTGATGATAAGACGATCGATGCACTTGTGACGGCATGTTATGAGATGGGAAAGGTAAAGACCGGAGCATTGATTGTGGTAGAGCAAGAGATTATGCTTACAGAGTATCAGAATACAGGTATTGAGTTGGACTGTCTGGTATCCAGTCAGGTGCTGATTAATATCTTCGAACATAATACACCGCTTCATGACGGAGCAGTTATTGTGAGAGGTAATCGAATTGTCTCGGCAACATGTTATCTGCCGTTGTCTGATAATATGGGACTTAGCAAAGAGCTTGGAACGAGACATAGAGCAGCGGTAGGAATGAGTGAAGTGAGCGATGCGCTTGTGATTACAGTTTCAGAGGAGACTGGATATGTATCTATAGCAATGGGAGGACACCTTACACGGAATGTGAAGCCGGAATTCTTAAGAGAGAAGCTTGTCCATGTACAGAATAAATCTTTGGAAGAAAAACGGTCTATGATATGGAAAGGAAGGCGAAAGAATGAAAAACAAACTGACAAATAATTTTGTCCTAAAGTTCATAGCACTCCTTTTTTCAGCGCTTTTGTGGCTTATTGTGATGAATATTTCGAGACCGATTGTCACAAAGACGTTTTATCCGGAGATCACAGTCGCAAACCCGGAGGTGGTAACAGAGCATGGGCAGACCTTTAAAATTGCGGATGATGTAAAGCAGATTGCAGTTACAGTGAAGGCAGAACGTTCGATTATGGAAAAAATCAAGACGGAGGATATTAAGGCGGTTGCAGATTTAAAAGAAGAGCAATCAGGTTCTGTTCCGGTAAGAATTACCATAGAAGGTTTTGAAGGAGATTACAAGGAGGCATTACCTAATCCGAGAAATATTCAGATTGTGAAAGAAAATATCGAAAATAAGACATTTCCGGTTACGGCGATTGCGACAGGAGATTTGCAAAGTGGTTATGTGATAGGTGAGCTGGAAGCAGAACCACAGTCCATTGATATCAGTGGTCCAAAGTCATCACTTGGAAGAATCAGTAAAGTGGTTGCGAGAGTAGATGTGTCGGGGTTGTCGGAAGATACAACCTTAAAGGCGGATGAACTGATCTATTATGATTCAGCGGACAATGTTATAGATAAAAGCTTGCTATCCAGCGATGTGGACAGCAGTGGTGTGAATATTAAAGTGCATTTGCTGGAGACAAAGGAAGTGGAGTTGAAGTTTGACCAATCAGAGATTGGAACTGAAAGCGGGTATGCAGTGTCAGGACTTCAGATCGAACCTCAGCGTATTACGATTATGGGAAATCGCGAAGACGTGGAAAAGATAGATGACATAGAGGTTGCAAGCAGTGCGCTCAAACAGGAAAATCTTACAGAGACGACAAAGGTTGTGGTGAATATTACAGATTATCTTCCGGACGGAATTAGTTTGGCAGACAGTTCGGCGGGAAGCGTAGTGGTAAATATTCTGGTTGAAAAAGAAGGAATCAAAAATATTGCAATTCCGGTACGGTCGATAGCGGTAAACAATTTGCCGGAAGGCATGGAACTTTCATATGGTCCGGAGCAAAATGTAGAATTGCAGTTTGAAGGACTTGATGAAGCATTAGAAAATATGTCTGCAGAGAAGATTGCGGCATCTATTGATTTGAAAAGTTACAGTGAAGAAGGAACCTATGATGTTCCGGTTACAATAGCGAGTCTTCCGGAAGGATGCAGTTTTGTCGGAGGCGCCACGATACAGGTTATTTTGACAAAAAAATAAAATGAGAGGAGCTAAGAGAATGGTACGAAGAAAATTGACAATCAATAATCCAACAGGTCTTCATTTGAGACCTGCCGGGCTGTTTTGCAAGACTGCAATGCAGTTCCAAAGTAAAATTACATTTCTTTCCAAGAATACAACTGCCAATGCCAAGAGTGTGTTGAGCGTATTGGGTGCTTGTATAAAAAAAGGTGATGTGATTGAGTTAATTTGTGAAGGTGAAGATGAAGAAAAAGCTATGCAAGAGATGGCGAGAATCGTAGAAGAAGGGCTTGGCGAATAGCGAACAGGAGGAAGAAGATGGCAAAAGCAACGTTAGTAATTATGGCAGCAGGTATTGGAAGTCGTTTTGGCGGAGGAATTAAACAGTTGGAACCAGTAGGACCAAATGGCGAGATCATTATGGATTATTCTATCTATGACGCTATGGAAGCTGGGTTTGATAAGGTTGTATTTGTTATCCGCAAGGATTTAGAAAAAGATTTTAAAGAAGTGATTGGAAACAGGATTGAAAAAGTTGTAGAGGTCGCTTATGCATATCAAGAGATTTCGGATATTCCGGAAGAATTTAAAGGAAAATATGCTGACAGAGCAAAACCTTGGGGAACCGGTCAGGCAATTCTTTGCTGTAAAGATGTTGTGAGTGAACCGTTTTTAGTAATTAATGCAGATGATTATTACGGAAAAGAAGCTTATGTGGAGGCGTATAATCATCTGATTCAGGAGCAGGAAAGAAATGATAAACTTCAGGTGAGTATGGTTGGATTTGTCCTGGGAAATACTTTGAGTGAAAATGGCGGAGTGACAAGAGGAATCTGTAAAGTGGATGAAAATCATATGCTGACAGATATTGTTGAGACTTCCAATATTGAAAAGACGGAAAAAGGAGCTGCTGTTCGCACGGAAGATGGAATGGTAGAAGTTGATGTACATTCTCCTGTTTCTATGAATATGTGGGGATTACATCCCGAGTTTTTTGAAGTACTTGAGAAGGGATTTCGAGAATTTTTATCAAAGGTTGAAGAAAATAGCTTAAAAGCAGAATACCTTTTACCTACAATTGTTGGAGATTTATTGGCGGATGGAAGCGCAGATGTAAAAGTATTGCGTTCACACGACAAGTGGTTTGGGGTGACTTACAAAGAGGATAAAGCGGCGGTGGTCGCTTCTGTGCGTGCGCTTGTAGATGGCGGTGTGTATCCGGAAAAGTTGTTTTAGAAAATTCATTTCGGGGAGTCCCCGAGTCTGATTGTCGGCAAGTTTAGCAGTTCTGGCTAAGCTTGCCGATGAATGAAAATAAGTCGATGCCGTTTCGGGCAAATATTCAAAAAAGAGAAACAGAGGAATTCTATAGATAGAAGAAAAAAGACAATATTATGCTTTTTTGTTGAAAAATGTAGGAAGATATAGTAAATTGGAACTGAATATAATTAATTAGGAGGTGAAAAAGTGAAAAGAAAAATAGTAGTGGTACTATTTGCTGTGATGTTGGCTTTTTCTGGTTGTAGCAAAGGGGAGACAAGTCAGCCGGAAAAGGAACCAGAGAAAAATGAGAGCGTAAAAGATGATGCAGAAGAGGAATTAGAGAATGGCACAGATAAAATAGAGCAGAAATTAGGAGTCTATTATATAGACGAAACAACAGGAGAAATTACTAGAGATGAGGTGACTGTGGCAGGAGAGTTACAGGAAGTAATTGTTGCCAAATTAAAAGAAGCATCTGTATTATCTGAAACTTGTGAGGTTCAAAGTGTTTCTGTGAATGATTCCGAAGAGAAGATTGATTTAGATGTTAATACAGCATTTGGTGATTATCTAAGAGGAATGGGGACGACCGGTTCGGAACAGGTACTAGAATGTGTTGTTAGGACATACTCAGAGGCGTATGATTGTGATGGAGTTAAAATTACAGAAAACGGAAATCCGCTTGATACAGGACATGCCGTTTTGGAAGGATATATCAGCTATGATTAGGTGAGAGTGAAGAGGAAAAAAAGATGAAAAGCATAAGAAAAAGGTTTGTGGCAATTATTCTGCTTGCAGTGATGGTGTTTTCTGATTTTCAGATGAGCACATCATTGGCAATGGACAATAGTTCGGCGGTAGAAGAAACAGAAGTAGCTGAAACAGACGCGGCCAATACAGTAAAAGCAGAAAACAGATTGAATTATATTTTAGTAGAAAGTCCCTATTTGGAATCACCGAACACACAAAACGTTGTTGTGTCTTGGGGAGATGGAACAGAACAGATAAGCAATATGCGGATTACTGTGCAAAAAGAAGATGGTTCAACAGAAGAATGGACATGCAGTAATCAGTCTGGATATCTGTATGTGTTCTCGAAAGAATATGTGGATGAAAGTGAGCAGAGTACATATAAGGTAACAGACATCAGATTTGAGGAAAATCAGCAAGAACAATGTTTTTATTAACTGACTTAAATGTAGAAGCAGAATTTGGAGTGAACAAAGCATACGATGGGATTGAAGAATTGCAGCCGTTGGATCTGGAAGATGCAGTGGAGACATCGATAGTAACGATTGACGAAAATGGAGAAACTGAGGCACAGGATAATATTGCATCAGCGTTAACTGCCGTTTCAGAAGAGATGGGAGCAGTGGCGGGAATAAGAAGCGCAGAAAAAGCGGGTGAGATTGTCGTGGCGCTGGATCCTGGACATGATAACAGACATGGCGGGACAAGTGGGTCAGGTCTGACAGAACAAGAATTGACTTTAAAAATAGCGAAGTATGCAAAGGCAGAATTAGAGACATATAATGGTGTGAAAGTTTATATGACAAGAACAACTGCAGCGTGTCCTTATCCGAAAACGGGAACTTCGGGAGCTTGTATTGAGAAAAGAGTACAGGCAGCAGCAGAGGCAGGAGCAAAAATATATGTAAGTCTTCATTTGAATTCAGGAGCTGCCAGCGCAAATGGTGCAGAAATTATTATCCCGAATAGTAGTTGGAAACCACAATTGTCAACGCAGGGAAAAGAACTTGCAGAGA
>ENA-OPZZ01001191-OPZZ01001191.1-human-gut-metagenome-genome-assembly--contig:-NODE-1191-length-17125-cov-2.907342_pt1 | contig 17125 bp, 9 predicted proteins | sample MGYA00242487_ERZ504511 | MGnify/ENA primary metagenome ERZ504511 (study PRJEB26092, sample SAMD00036241) | human gut metagenome | host: Homo sapiens | study: EMG produced TPA metagenomics assembly of... | reverse complement strand
AGCGGTAAATCGATGATGGCCAAACGCCTTCCTTCCATTCTTCCTCCTCTTTCTCTGGGTGAAAGTCTGGAAACCACCAAGATACATTCAGTTGCCGGACAACTGAAACGCGGTTCATCATTGATTTCCCAACGCCCATTCCGCGACCCTCACCACACAATTTCCCAGGTGGCGATGGTTGGCGGAGGTAGTTTTCCACAACCCGGAGAAATCAGTCTGGCACATAATGGGGTACTTTTCTTAGATGAATTGCCGGAATTCAACCGAGGAGTGCTGGAAGTGTTGCGTCAACCATTGGAAGACCGCCAGATCACTATTTCCCGCATCAAAAGTACTATCAGCTATCCGGCCAATCTGATGCTGATTGCATCCATGAACCCATGCCCCTGTGGATATTACAACCATCCGACAAAAGCATGCGTATGCAGCCCCGGACAGGTTCAAAAGTACTTGAATAAGATATCCGGTCCATTATTAGATCGCATCGACATTCAGATAGAGATTGTACCTGTACCCTTTGATAAGATTTCCGATCAAAGACAGGGAGAATCGAGCAATATCATCAGACAGCGAGTGATAAAAGCCCGTCAACTGCAGGAAAGACGATACACCGAATATGCCGGAATTTATTGCAATGCACAAATGAACAGCAAACTGCTTGCAATGTACGCTCAACCGGATGCCAAAGGACTTGCATTGCTAAAAAATGCAATGGAACGACTCAATTTATCTGCCCGAGCCTACGACCGGATTTTAAAAGTTGCCCGTACAATCGCCGATTTGGAAGGAGCAGAACAAATACTCCCCAATCATTTGGCAGAGGCTATCAGTTATCGGAATCTCGACAGAGAGAACTGGGCTGGATAATAACAATGAATATAAACATAAGAGAATTATTTCATCGATAACACTATCTTTTTTCATATATTTGTTTTACATTTGTGACAAACAAATATGCAATCATATGAAAACATCAATAACAAGTCTTTTAATGATATTTGTTTGAGCATATTGGCTTATGCGCAAACTCCCCAGGACAGAGCCACAGAACTAAAAAAAATCAAGCGCAAAAGCAGTCTCAATCAAAAAAGATTACATCAAAGCGCGTTACTTATTCAAAAAAGCATACGAAGCATTTGCAACCCGCGGAAACTATCCACAGGCGATAGAATGTGGTGTTCAGGCCAATGCTTTATACGTCAGAGAGAACTTTTACAAAGAAGGATTCGAACTTTGTCGTGACATGGACCAACTTATATGGACCGGAGAGCAAAATCAGAAGAAAGTCTTTTATGACCTCCGCTTCCATCGTAAACAAGGAGCGGTTGCAGATGTACACGGCACTTAAAAATCCAGCCCAAGCAAAAACACAGCTGAATAAATTGGAAGAAACCGCTAACCTTGCCAAGAATGACTCACTGACAGAGGTTTTACTGTATACAAAAGCCAACTATTACTATACATTTAACCAAAACACGCAAGGTGATGCCTGTTTCCGCAAACTGATTAATCAATATAAGGAAAAGAAAGACTATGCCAAAGTGAATGATTGCTACAAGAACCTTATCGGAATTGCCCGTAAAGCCAATAATGCCCCTTTAATGGAACGCACCTATGAAAGTTACATCGTTTGGACAGACTCCGTGAAAGCTCTGACAGCTCAAGACGAACTGAATGTACTGAAAAGGAAATATGACGAAAGCCAACTGACTATACAAGAAAAAGACGACACACTATCAGCCAAACAATACATCATTATAGGTCTGTGTGTTCTTGTAGTCATCCTCGTTGCCGGACTGGCAATACTGGCCGCCATATTACTGAAATTTATAGCCGGCAACCGCAAATTAAAGAAAAGTGTGAAGATTGCCAATGAACATAATGAATTAAAAACCAAATTCATTCAGAACATATCCTCACAGATGGAACCGACTTTGAATACGTTGGCTACCTCTGCGAATGAACTTTTACAGAAAGCCCCTCAAGAAGCGAGCCAAATGCAGAGCCAAGTCGCTGCTCTGAAGAAATTCAGCGATGATATCCAGGAACTGTCTTCATTAGAGAATTCATTAACCGAACTCTATGAATTGGGTGAAATCAACGTAGGTACTTTCTGCGAAAATGTAATGGATAAGGTTAAGGAGCATATAAAAATAGATGTTACTCCTTCAGTCAACGCTCCCAAACTTCAGGTAAAGACAAACAAGGAGCAACTGGAACGTATCCTTCTCTATTTACTGAAAAATGCAGCCTACTACACCGAACAAGGACGTATCAGCCTTGAGTTCAAGAAACGTGGTGCACATACTCATCAATTTATCGTGACGGATACGGGAATCGGTATTCCGGCAGAGCAACAGGAAAATATTTTCAAGCCTTTCACGGTAAGTGAAAGAACCTCACATACAGGAGATGGGCTAGGATTACCAATCTGCTCACTTATCGCCGCAAAAATGAATGGTAGCCTGACGCTAGATACCAGTTATACCAAAGGAACCCGTTTCATACTGGAACTTCACGTCTAAATTTTGCATAAAACGAATAACTTGTATCATTAGATTACTTTCTAATTTGTTTATTATAGTTACCTTTAGCAAAGAGTATTCCAAACGCAAACTTGAAAACATACAAAAATATGAACAATTTCCCATATAAACGGATATCACGTTTTAAATAAACCTTTGAGTAGTTTATTAAGAACAGTATTTGAGTTTATTAAAAACTTTGCAATCGGATTTCCGAGTTCTCAACTCTATCTATTACAACAAAAAGGCTGCAAATTTCATGAAATTTGTAGCCTTTTTGCCTATAGCCGATACACCATTTCTGATACTAATCAGGAAATAAAAAGCATTTGTCAAGAACCTATTGTTTTTTTGCTGAAAAAATAAAGAGAAAACTAACTTATATATAATAAGATAGCCTTCTCTCTATTTATAAACTGACTTTCCGCTTTATTCTACAGAATATCATCTCACGATATTTTGTATCAATAAATATCAGACAATAAGATCTTACTCTTGCGGCATATTTCCCATTTTTACCACTGAATAGCTTGGTCTGTATCAGGAATCAAGCTATTAACTTTTCGTTCCATCAACATACTACCTTCAGCACGACAAGGTACAACGATATCTTTATCTTCATACGTTGTCACATCATCATACGTATATGACATATAAATCGTCGTGAAATGATGTTCCAAATAAGGAGTTACTTCATCTAAAGACATGCTAGTCGTATAAGTAGGCGCATCTCCTATAAGTCGGAAGTTCATGGCATTAGTCGGATCGGCAGGTTCAGCTGTCAGTGTCCCATTTTCGTTAAAAGTCAACACAATCTTATATTTATCTCTATCCTTCAATTCTTCACTAATGACTCCGGCATAGAAGAAGCATTGATTCTCACTCACTACATGCAAGGTACGTGTACTTGAAACCATAGCACTCGTATTATCCATCATATATACAAACATATTGGTGGCCCCATAAGCTCCTGAATAATCATTAAACGGCATCACACGGAGAAGTGCTTTACGATAATTCTTGCGTGGATTCGGATCATACGAGTCACTATCCAAAATCGTCAATGGAAGTACCCATTTATCAACAAGATCCAGTCCGCTAAATTTGAATTTAATATCAAACAAACCTTGACATTCCCCAGCCGGAATATGACAAGTAGGAGAGGCAAACTCATAGTGTTTCTTATCCAGCAATTGAAAATACAAGTCTTCACGTTGTTTCCAGCGAGCTTCATTCAAACCAATCAATGTATCCGGATCCACATCAATAGCAACATCCAGATCTCTTTCATTCATAGTAGAGCCACCTACAATCACCGGTAGCCGATAAGTCACTTCACCGTTCGCTTGATAACGCAAATATACATCAGTCACTCCCTTACTATTGACAGGGGCTTTCAATCCGACATTTTGCACATACACTTCTTCCACCCATTCATTGTTACATGCACCAGTCAGAACAAGCGTTAATAACAATATAAAATATACGATATAATTTTTCATATTTTTCCATTTAATAAGGTTAATCATAATATGTCCATCCCGGGTTCTGAGTCAGACGCAAGTTTCTTCTCAACTGATCATGGGAAATCGGCCAGAAATACATTTTACGGCTAAAAGTAGTCGGCAAGTTCGAATTGATCACTTGAGTATGAAATAAGTCTCTTTCTGTTTTACTCATATATGCATTGCAACCATACATCTGCTGCGACTCCTCATATTCGGCATCCTTCCAACGGCGCAGATCAAAGTAACGACTGTTTTCTGCAAATAACTCTATCTGGCGCTCATGCTTCAAATGCTTGCGGAACTCATCAGCATTCTCATAAACATCTGATCCAAAATCGGGAACTCCTCCACGAATACGAACTCTGGAAATAGCATAACTCATTTCATTCTTATCACGTGAAATATCATAAGACTGAGTTCCATCCCATGAAGGAATCTGATAAGTACTCGCACCTAATTCATTTAATGCCTCTGCATACCATAACAACACGTCAGCATAACGAATACCAATCACAGGCTTTGAGATAACCCCTCCCTCTGTCTTAAAGTTGTCACGAGAACTAACAAATTTCCTGATCCCAATACCAGTAGCCAACCAACGATCACCTGAATTACTCCAGCCACTCTCTTCACCACGATAATACCATATGATTAGATTCCGGTCATACGACTGTACAGCATTAGTACCATTCCATAAGCAACCATTGTATGCTACCGTAGCATAAAAACGTGGTTCACGATGTCCATATTGTTTATTCACACCTTCCACCAATGGTGCCCAATCACCACTAGCTGCTTCCTCGGCACTCACATAATTTTCATCACCCGTCCAGTCTTTCGTCTTATCAAAAGGTTTTCCGGTATTCATCTGATAGGCATCGCATTGCTTACCTGTCATAGCATGACAATTATAACCTCCGAATGCTATTGGCATCTGATGTTGAATCATCGTATTGATATCTCCGTTGTTCTGTCCGGTTGTAAAAATCATCTCTTTGTTTTCCGAAGGAAAAATCACTCCATTAAAAAGTGTCTCGTAAGACTGTAACGGGTCAATATTCCGCCATCCTGCAGGAAAATCCGCATGAGAATATACCGCATGCGTAGGAGGAGCAATCGTTGCCGGATTATCAATTGTACCAGTAGAGTGAGCTGAGACCGTATGTAGCTCATACACACCCTTACGACCAAGTTCTACCACATCACGAGCAGCTGCTGCCGCCTTTGCCCACTTTTCTTCATTGTATTCTTGAGCCATCAGATAGCGTCCTTCATCATCCACCAAATCCGTGAAACGTTCAGTATCGGTTGGACGCGGATTATTGAGAGGGCTGGCAGCATAAAGCAATGCTTTTGCGCGAGTTGCCAAAGCTGCTCCGCGAGTAGGACGTGCCATATTACGTGTATCACGTTTCAATGGTAAGTCTTTCGCTGCAAGCTTCATTTCCTCTGCAATGTAGTTGACACAATCGTCATACGTGCTACGTGGGATATAAAGATCCTCATAAGCAGCATTATAGTCCATCACACCATCATTAGGTATAATTGGTATAGGCCCGTACTTTTGCAACAACTTCCAGTAGAAATAAGCGCGTACAAAACGAGCCTGTGCCTTATAATCAACAATTTCATCCGGAGTCATTTCTTTATTTCTGTCAATATTATGAATAAAAATCGAGGCATGACGGATACCATCATAAGCTTGTGCCCAGGAGTCTTGTTTCCAATTCTCATCATATTCACAATATTTGAATACACGATATTCAAGATTACGGTCGCTATAACACATATCGTCAGAAAAGTTAGTAATACAGTTATCTTTCGAACCAATATCGATGTTACTCCATGTCAGCCAAGCGTATGCAGTCGCCAACCATTGTTCCGACCATTCTTTATTTTCGAATATATTTTCCAAACTCTGGGTATTTTCTCCCAATTTCCCCTCCACGCTCAAATAATCTGAACAAGAGGAAACCATCATTCCCATACTGATAATGGTGGAAAACAATATATGTTTCTTTTTCATATTTCGTATTATATATTAACAGTTAAACCTAAAGTGAGCATTTTAGACAATGGATACTGCTGCCCGTTAGAGCTCCCCATTTCAGGATCCCATAATTTGAACTTAGAGAATGTTAACAGATTTGTCCCGATAAAGAAGATGCGTACATTATTCATCAAGATTGCACGACTGATGTTCTTTGGAAGTGTATAACCCACCTCTACCGTTTTCAGGCGCAGATATGAACCATCACGCAACCAATATGTCGATTCACGGTTATTGTTACTGTTATTCTGCCAGGTCAAACGAGGATATTTGGCATCAGGATTCTCATTCGTGCCAAGACTCCAGTAGTTTCCTACTACATCCGTAAGAATGTTACCCCAGTCACCACCACTAAATGGTCTGACTCCAAAACCATCAATAAAGAAAGAGGATTTACCAGCACCTTGGAAATGTAGATTCACATCGAACCCTTTCCATGTAGCAGACATACCAAAGCCGTAAATCAAATTCGGACGGGTTGTAGAACCAATAGGTACCCTATCACTATCATTAATCACGCCATCACTGTTCACATCTTTATATTTAATATCACCAGGCATTACTGTTCCCCATTCTGTTTGTTGAGGACTGTTACGTATATCATCATAATCCTTAAATAAGCCAAGAGCTATCAGACCTTTCGCTTGATTGACACGATACCCTGTATCACGTATATAAGGATATGCGCTATTTGCCTCGTCAGCAGCCAGAATCTTATTATTACTATAAGTGAAATTACCGCGTACAGTCAGACTGACATTGCCTATATCCTGTTTGAAAGCCACATTTCCATCAAAACCGGTAGAACGTACCTTACCTACATTCGCACTAGGTGTAAGATAACTCAAACCTAAAGTTCCTGGCAAACTTTGACGCTGCATAAAGATTCCATCACGTGTTTCATGAAAATAATCTACAGTACCAGTAAACCTGTCATCCCATAACGAGAAGTCAACACCTATATCATGCTTAGTAGCAATCTCCCATGTCACACCAGAAGAAGATATCTGCTTATAAATCTGTCCATTATCCACATTAGGAGTATTGTAATCTCCCCAATTATAAGGATTTCTACTTTCAAAAAGCTCCAGATAAGGGAAACGAGTTCCAATATTGTCACTACCTACCTTACCATAAGAATAACGAAGCTTAAACATATTCATCCATTTCAGATTCTTCTTAATAATAGGTTCTTCCGCAATATTCCATGCTACTGAGTATGCAGGAAAGAAGCCAAACTGGTTGCCTGGGGCAAAATTTTCTGAACCATTGTAACCAAAGTTGAAATCAACCATATAGCGATATTTCCATCCATAGGTAATACGACCAGCAAGTCCCATGTGTCTATTAGGTAGCCAATCATAGCCGGCTGTACTTTGTGTGTTGACATATTCATCCTGAGTATATTTCAACGTACCGCCCACCGAATGATCACCGAATCGACGATCATATTGCAAAATAGCCTCCAAAAACTGCCTACGGTTACCTGAAGCAGAAGACTCATGAAACATCAGCTGTTTCTCTGCCACTTTTTTGAAAACGATTTCCCCGTTAGAATCTCGCTGACGTTCGGCTTGCCATTGTTCAGGCCACTGCTTATGATTACGATAGTTATTGTTATAAGTATCAAATCCAAAACGTCCGGTAAACTTCAAACCTTTCGTTATAAAATCCAATTTCTGATCCAAAGTCGCATTCGTTTGAATTACGTTCTGCCACTCCTCATAATAACCGGTTTGTGTAGCAATTACCCATGGATTAGTACGTTCACTTGTTCCTGCAGCCGGAATTCTTCCGTTCGAAAAAATCACCGGCATATTAATAGGTGTTTGTCCCATTACGGACTTCCACAATGCATCAGAGCCAAGTCCCGGATCATTCTGAGTAGAAAGCCAGCCTGAAACACCTACCGTCACCATGGTGGTCTTTGTAACATCAAAATCTACATTCATACGATAGTTCCAACGCTGGTAATTGGCATTTGTATTATAATCTTTCAACTTACCGTCTGTCTTATACATACCTCCCTCGCTAACATAGCTTGCTGACACAAAGTAGCGTGCCACAGAACCACCGCCACTTATATCAAGATTAGCACGATAAGTCATTGCACCGTCTCTTAACAATACATCCATCCAGTCTACATTCGGATACAAATCCGGATCCAGTCCTGTCTGAATCAGTCTCAACTCATCTTGGGAATACATCGGCTGTTGAGAACGAGTTGTACGTGATTCGTTCAGCATGGTAGCGTAAGTATAACCATCTACAAAGTCAGGAGTCATGGTACGTGTATTATAAGAAGTTTCCACTTTCGCATTGATATTAATTTTACCAGCCTTACCTCTCTTAGTAGTAATCAACACTACGCCATTTGCACCACGACTACCATAAATTGCTGTAGCTGAAGCATCCTTCAATACAGAGAATGACTCAATATCTTCCACATTGACTTCATTCAGGCTACGTTCGAATCCATCTACTAAAACCAATGCTCCGGAACCTGCCCCAAAAGTAGAGATACCACGAATCCAGAATTCTGACATATTGGCTCCCGGTCTACCGGAAGTCTGCCTTGCTAACACACCAGGAACATTTCCAGCCAATGCATTTGCCAGACTTGAAGTAGGAGATGACTTCAACACATTCACATCTACCGTAGAAACTGCACCTGTCATTGTTATTTTCTTTGAGCACCTGTACCGGTGATAACCACTTCATCAATCACACTAGCAGAAGATTCTCGCAATGTGACATCAATCTTACTCATATTATCCTTTATCAGGACTTCTTGTGTTTCAAATCCTATATAAGAAAAGATCAGCGTACTGTAAGGAGCTATTTTAATCTTATACTCACCATCAATGTTGGTGATAACTCCCAAACCTGCAACATTCTTTACCGAAATATTGACTCCAGCCAAAGGTATCTTTTCGGCATCTCTGACCATACCGGTTACCTCTATCGTCTGACTCTGGGCATACATATCAATGACGTAACCTGTTGTCAATAATAATATCATAAATAAAAATTTCCTCATAAAATAAGAATTGTGTGTAATCATCAATTTACTGTAAGCAATGGTACGAACACGGTGATTACCGTTGTCACCAACATAGAAAGTACCTGTAGACTCTTCATAACAAAGTCCTAAAGGATAGTTGAAACGTGCTGTTTCACGAGGATCACCGTCAATATATCCTGACACGATCTGATCTGTCGAATAACTTCCACGACCGGCAAACGTTGTAACAATACCATCAGGAGTGATCTTACGAATACAATGATTGGCAGCATCAGTAAGATAAAAATCATATATATCCGCACGTTGCTCTGCCACATATTCTTCGTTCAACACAAAACACCCTTGCATTGGATTATCAAAACGGGCAGAATTCTGGGATGCGTCCTTGTAACCATATGATCCGAACTCTCCAGCAAAAGTAATAGGAGTTTCCAGATATTTACCAGCCCAATTATATTCTGCTTTCATCACACATTGCTTGTCACGTGCTATTAAATAGGCAAAATTTCCACTTGGATGAAAAGTAACACATTGGAACCAGCCGCTTGGTCCCATCTTGGCAATCTGCTTCGGATCCCACATTTGTGTCTTCTCATTCCAAACCGCTTTATGAAGCGTAGCATCACGACCACGGCACAAAAAGATAGTACCATCTATAGGATGTGTGAATAATGTATTGAAATCATCTCCATTTAAAGCCGGATAAGAATTTTTAAAATTTTCTTTACGAAGTAGGTAATAAGCTCCTGCACGTTCTACATTCCCCTGCGGACAGTTCACAAACATAGTATCCCTGTCCACACTCCAGCCAAGTCCACTCGGAGCACTACTCCAACCAGCAGCACCATTGGTAATCACAGTAGCTATGGAATCTTTATCTAGATAGATTTTACGTAAACTATGTTCATTCTCGAAAAAATAAATGCAACGTTCGCCTGATGATTCGTCATAGTACATGGCAAGAGGAGTTTGAGTTCCTGCTTTATCAAAATTACCATCCGTAATAGAAGTATTGCCTTCACTATCTACTACACCGCACAACGTGCCGACAACTACATTATACTGATAAGAGAACTTTTGGTCAAATGTATAGGTAGCATTCAAACTTTTATCTTTATTCAATATATCCACCTGCACAGACCCTCCATCCGCACGGGAAGGAACAATACAATAAATCTGTGTACCGGAAGAGCTAACAACCTTCGCTTCCTTACCACCGACAACCACTCGTATCAGTGAGGGATCAGTCCCAAAATTACTACCATTGATAAACATGTTCGTGCGCACAGCACCTTCTAAGGGAGAATAGTCAGTAAAAACAACTTCAACATTAGGATCAGAAGCTACATAAGACGGAAGATTTACTTCCACATTTTTGTCCATGCAACTACCCAATCCACCCAAGCAAATCAAGGAAAACAATACAAACCTAACCTGTTTCCCTCCTTTTTTTGTTTTAAAAAGACTTTTCATTGTATTAAATTATTCGTTAAACAATAAATATAAAATCAAAAGAAAAAATAACTATGCATTATTCCAATGTGCACTATTAACGAAATGCAAAATAAAACGCTATCCTATTAATAGAATAAAAATAACGGTTCAATAAATGACAAAAACAGGTCAAAAAACCTATAAAACAGCTATCCTAGTATGTTTTGGAGCACTTTTACTATTTTAGCTTATGTTGTGTGCTTTTCTCTATTATCATCCAACCTATATCTCCCCCCCCCGAAAGTGATATTACATATAGCATAGTTGTATAAATGGTCATAAAAATACAAACTCTTTCTAAAATGGAGCAACATCAGAAAATATCAACTACAGTAGTATCTGGCTTGCCCTTCATTACTTATATAAAAAAATAGTGGGAGCTTTTATCACCCCACTATTACATTTCTCATACTATTGCTTGCTCCAGCAAATAGATTGCAAAAACCAAGCTTTATTTTCGTCATTCAAACCCTGACGCTTCAAAACCTCCGGGAGGTCAGTATAACTTTTCCAAAAATCGGAAACTAAAGAAGAGATCTTCTCCGGTGCATAGATTACCGCTTCACTCAGACTTCCCATTTTACCAAATTCTTCCTTAAAGCAAATATATGAATCACGGTATTTTAACTGCTCCATAGATTTAGCTATTCGTCTAGATACTCCCAACAAGCCGTTCATATCAGCTGTTTCCGTAGGATAAACTATTTTAATAACCTTTTCCTGATCACATGACAAAACAGGCAAATCAACCGAAAGAGCAAACTCTTCACCCAAATATTCATATTTGGCAGGTTGACCATTTACAGTGACAGACTGAGGAACAAGTGATGAGAGCACTTTCACTTTGAATGAACGAGATTCAGGCATATCTTTATATCGGCCATCACGTTTACCGATAACAATCGTTCGTTCCTGCCCTTGGCTGAAAGATGTTAATTTAGTCACAGCATATTCCGAAGCATAGTTCTTATCATTTCCATTATCTTCATAAAAATTAAAGGACGAAATTCCATTTCCACCAGGGAATACGGTAACAACAACCTCCTCATCATTACCGTTCAGGTTCATCACCTTTCTTGTATACATCGGCAATACCGCTCCCGCTTTTACATAAATCGGATATTCGTCAATAGCAAAAGGACGTTCCACTATTTGTCCTCCTTTCAGTAAGGTACCTGTATGCAACTCATACCATTCACCTTCGGGCAGCCACACACGCACTTGTACATAACCATCTTTTGCAGGAGCTGTGGCAGGAGCAACCAGAATATCATCTCCAAACATATATTCATTACGGAACTCATATGCTTCCTTATTATCCGGATGATCATAATACATCGGACGGCAAAGTGATAATCCTTCATCATAACCTTTACGAGCCATTGTATAAATATAAGGCGCCATCTCATAACGTTGCTGGATTGTCTTACGAAGAACATCACAATATTCTTTGTTGAATACCCATGGTTCCTTATTCAAACCGGCACTTTTTTGAGAATGTGTACGCATAATCGGGCTTAAGGCTCCGAATTGCAACCAACGAGTGTACATTTCCGGATCTATACTTTCACCGATATGTCCTCCTAGGTCATGACTCCAATAACCATATAATACATTGGAAGCTGTCGAGTTGAAGTAAGGCTGAAAATCTAATGATTTCCATGAAACAACTGCATCACCGGAGAACCCCACCTGATAGCGATGATTACCCAAACCTCCCCAACGGTGATATAGTATCGGACGTGTGTCCCTGTTCTTTTCCATATTACTAAAGAAAGCATAATTAATCCACCAAGTGTTGCTCAAATTCTTCACCTTCGGATCATATATCCCTTGTTGCCAGTCCAGCCACCAAAAATCAACACCATCTTTCTCCATTGGCGTCAATACATTCTTAAACATATTTTTAATAAACTTCTTATCTGAATTTATCCATGGAATAGTCTGTTTGGACTGAGGATCGACTCCCATATCTTTTGCTAATCCAGGATATTTTTCTTCATAAGAAGCTACTCCATCCGCCGGATGTAAGTTAAGGGTGATTTTCACATCATTCTGTTTCAAGTATCCCAAAAACTCCTTTGGGTTCGGGAATAAATCACGATTCCATGTCCAACCGGTCCAACCACCTTTTCCTTGTTCTGTATAATGCCAGTCCATATCTACCACCAATACATCCAAAGGAATCTGATAAGTATGGAAATTATCAATCAGATTACGGAACTCCCTGTCAGAATATAACCAATAGCGTGACCACCAATAACCAAATGCATACCGGGGAGGTAATGGTACTTTTCCCGCAAAGAGGGTATAATCTTTCAAGGCAGCTTTATAGTCATGTCCATATGCGATGAAATACCAATCCTGTCCGCCATTAGCCGGACGCTCTTTCACCCAATCCCAATCTTTATTATCATCAAACAAAAGTCCCTGAGAATCATCAATCAGAGTCCAACCGTCAGTAGCCAACAGACCATCTTCCAGTTTCAGTTTATCACCTTTCTTTGTATCAGCCACCCATGTTTGTGTCTGTGTATCACCATCCATACCATCCAATGTACGATAGGTTCCTTTCAAGTTGCCCTTCTGTTGCATACCGGGTTTCCAAGTAAAAGGTAATATTTCTTTAGAGGCAGTGATAACCAAGTTCTTATCTGTAAACTGTCCACTCTTTTTCTTATAACGCATCTTCATTTTGGAAGTCGTTATTTCAACCCATCCTCCTCTTGTTTTTAGCTTGTAATCTACCTGGGGATAGTTACGATTCACAACGATGTGAGATCTATCGTCCACGAATTTCCCATCCGGTGCATATTCCAGACGGATTGCTCCATCAGAAATGACTGTAAATCTTACATTGCCATCTGTATAAGCAATATTTCGCTGTGTGTTTTGCGCATGCAATACAAATATAAAACTCTGCATGACACAGAGTAAAAGCAATAATCCTCTTTTCATGATAACATTTAAAAGCAATAAATTTATAATTCGAGAATAAAATAGGGTCGTTGCAGTTATCATAGCTACAACCACCCTATGTCAACTACTTACTCTTCTTGAAAGTCGGAGCTTCCGCCTTCACAACCGGTCCGTCCCCTACGAGATACGGCCAATCATCGTCATCCCAATAAACTCTATCAAGCAATACTACACGACCTAAAGATGGATCGGCAGTCCGGTAAGCATGATAGATAATCCAATCTTTACCTTCATCATCCTGCACTATTTCAGCATTGTGCCCTGTCCCCAGAAACGCATCATTTCTGTGTATCAGTACCTCATGTTTATTATCATTCATGTTGTCACCTGATTTATTCAAATAAGGACCAAAAAGCTCGGTGGAACGACATACAACTGTCTGGTATGTACTATTTGCACCGTCACAGCAAGTACCTGTAGAGCAGAACAAATAATAGTATTTACCTCTTTTCAAGATATATGATCCTTCATAAGCATTGGTACCTCCAGTATTGGCAGCAACCTGTATTTTTGTCGCTTTTGCATTTTCAATACCTCCTTTCAGTCCAAGACCGTCTTCAGTCAATTCAATACCCCAAATACCATACCAGCTTCCCCAGAAAAGATATTTTTTACCATTATCTTCAATATAGAAAGGGTCGATACTATTATGAACATCGATCTCATTGCTACGGAATAATTTGCCTTGATCGGTAAACGGTCCTTCCGGCTTGTCCGAAACAGAAACACCAATACCACAAGTTGCTCCACCTCCCCACTTGGACAAGGAGTAATACATCACATATTTTCCATTGATATAATTGATATCCGGCGCCCAAATACCTGCTTCCGGTTCCCATGACGGTTTTTTATCATCCTCGTAAGCACCGCCCACATAAGTCCAGTGAACCAAGTCTTTGGATTTGTGTATCCATGTATTTCCTCCGGTAGCATACAAATAGAAATATCCGTCTTCCGCTTTTATCACTGTCGGATCCGGATTATCGGAATCGATGACAGGATTTGAATACCACACTTTGTCTGCCAATGGAGCTTGTTCTGCTTCACCTTTCTGTTTATCGCTGTTACCACACCCCCATGTAAGCAGGGAAAATATTCCAAGCGTAATTGTATGTTGTAAGTATAACATAAGTTCTCAGTTTTTATTAATTTTACTAATCTATTCCATACTCGAATTCAATTCAACACCAGGTCCCAATACAATATGGATTATGGAAGTCTTTGATTCTTTGTCCGTTTCTGAAGTAATTGGCATACCATCCGACTGAAACGCTTCCAATGTAATGCTAAACTGAGCTTCTTTTTCGTCCACTCCAAAAGCTTTCATATATTCCATTATCTGTTGATTGGTAAAAAGCTGTTCGCGTACTCCGTTATAAGTAAGTATGCTTTTATCTTCCACACCCATTGTTTCAGTTATTTCTCCATCTACCTGCAGTCCTAAAGTCATAACATACTTCGATGCTGTTTCTATATCCAGCCAACGGTAGACAAAAGCAACCCCATCCATATTTTCCTGTGTAATCTGTACATAATAATCATCAGATTCCACTTCTACTCTCGGTACACGTGGTTGTGGGTCACCCTCACTTTCCACATCTCCACATGCTCCCAATACAAATATATTAGTAAGCAGATATAGTATTATAAACAGTTTTTTCATGATTTTCATATTTTAATTTACTTCTTATGGAGATTATTCAGTCGGCTCCAAATATATCTTCATCTCATTAAGGTCTACTGTCAAAATGTATTTACCATCAGCAGCAACAATCCATTTCAAGTCACCGCCATTATCCTGATACCTTGCTTCTCCGAGTTCATGTTCTACGCCCGGATTTGCTCCTTGTGAAGGAGCAAAAAGAATTTTCCTGCAAAATCTGCTCCATTCGGCTCCAACGCCAACTTAAACTCTTTACCGCCATAAAAGTTACCTGTATACGTCCAACGTTCTGGATGGCGTGGATCATTATTCACAAATGCACCTTCCTTTTTCATTTTACCCCAATCCCATCCGATGGTACTGGCATCGCCAACAATCCAAATCCCACCTTGCGGTAAAGGGTAAATACTAACGATATTCACATCCAAACGATTTAAGTCCACAACTATTGTATAGGTACCGCTTTTTGTGTTTTCAAACATCTCACCATTCCCTGCTTCTGCCACATATTGCAAAGAATTATCTCCATTCTCAGCTTTCATGTAGCATGGATAATCAGAATCCGGACTAAGTGCAAAGAAGTACTCACATGGCTTCAATTCTGCTGTCGACTGATATACTCCTGAACCCACAACCTTCTCGGTCATTCGGCGAACAGTTTTCTCTCCAGCATCATCCACCATCACCATATATATCGCAGTAGCATTCTTATCATATCCGATCACATTCAATTGCGTCTTCGACAACTCCGGTTTCAAGTATTCTACAGATGAATTGACCTGTCCTATAACCTCTGCTTCAATAGTCACCTTATCCCCAGGAAGTATACTCCAAGAAGCCAGTATATCATTTAACTCCTTATGCGTGAAACTAATGGAACGCTCTTCCGATTCAATCTCATACAAATCTGTCACATTAGAGTGTAAGTCTGCCATATACATTCTGAAAAAATAGGTGATAGTAGCATCAGCTCCTCCACGTTGAGCTGCAGCATCCCATGTAAATATAACAGCTGCTTCATTCTCTTTTTCTTTCTCCAAAGTAATTTCAGAAGAAGAAGCCTTCAAAAGCATCTGATCTACAGGAGTTTCAAGCGTGTAATACTCCGGATCTTTATTACAGCTCGCTACTATCAACATAAGAAAGAGCAAGCATATTAGTTTCATTATCTTATTCATAATTATGCTTTTCATTTAATTAATTCCAGAAAGGCGCCTGAACCAAGTTCGTGTTCTTATTCATTTCATCTATATATACCGGGAACCAGTACATCGCCCCTTTTCCACACACGTGTCTGGAATACGGTTCTCTTATAAAATTCCTGACTATTTGTTCCTGCGAAATTCATACCATAATCATCTCCACACATCTCCGGGAGCTGTTCCACAATTCTCCATCGACGGATATCCGACCAGCGTGATCCTTCACAACAAAGTTCAACACGACGTTCCATACGAACGATCGCACGCACAGCTAATTGATTATCATCAACATGGATGTATTTGGGATCATCCAGTGCTACAGTATTCAGCGTATATTGACGTACACCCGCACGTTCACGGACTTTATTCACATATTTCAATGCATCCTCACGAGATGCTCTATTATCGTAGGCCTCATTAACGGCCTCGGCATAATCCAAATAGGAAGCTGCCAAACGATACAAGAACATTTGCCGCCATTTATAACTACCATTCTTCGGACTATCTTGCGGATATACTTTTTTACGAACCAAATAACCATTTTGGGGGGCATGCGTGTGTATAGTCATTATCTCTCTGATTCTTAAAAAATTCAAATTTACGCCTGCCAAAGCATACCACGAACCATTATAGCTCACTGCCGTATAGAAACGTGGCTCTCGGTTACAATACATATTAT
>ENA-OPZZ01001190-OPZZ01001190.1-human-gut-metagenome-genome-assembly--contig:-NODE-1190-length-17133-cov-3.502881_pt1 | contig 17133 bp, 13 predicted proteins | sample MGYA00242487_ERZ504511 | MGnify/ENA primary metagenome ERZ504511 (study PRJEB26092, sample SAMD00036241) | human gut metagenome | host: Homo sapiens | study: EMG produced TPA metagenomics assembly of... | reverse complement strand
TTCTTAAGCACGACTGGATTATCTGATACGTAAAACGGACGTTCTGGCCTGGTGTCCAGAAGGTACCAGTCCTTTTTCAGCAGGTGATCAATATGTGACATCTGCTGGACGACCTGCCGCAGAAAAAATATCCTTGGTATCGCCCCCGGACGACAGGCCCAGAGTTTCCAAGGCCTGCTCTTTAGTCGAGCCAATTGCCTCTATCTTATCGGTGAGCACCGAAATCATGCCTGAAATAGCACATGATATTAGTGCTAGGTTAGCATAATAAACAAAGCAAACATGAAAGGAACGATGATGCTCAGCCAGCTTAACTTGCGTTTTCACAAAAAACTGATCGAGGCGCTGAAAGTGCGTGCCGGTCGCGAAAATACTTCGGTCAACCCCCTAGCCGAACGCTTCCTTGATGATGGCCTGAAAACGGTCGCGCCCGGCGACGGGTATTTTCAGCTTATTGCCGATCCGGAGGCCACAGTCCGGCAGCTGTACCGGCACATCATTCTTGGCCAGACCTTCGGCACGTCAGCGTTCTCCCGCGACGAGTTGCGTTTTATGCTGGCTCATACCCGGGAAGCCTTCCTGCGCGGGCATAACAGGCTGGCCACCTGCCGGCTCTGGGCACGCTGCTCGATATCACCCATGACCTGCTGGCCTGGCAGATAGAGCATGAGCGTCCGGTGGATGGCCACTACCTGAAGGGGATCTTCCGCCTGGCAGGAAAAACTGGACGGAAGAGTTGACCGGTTCCTGGCAGATCTGCGTCCTGTTGTGGATCAGATGTATGCCGAGCACCTGCTGCGCCCGCTGGCGAGCGGCTGCTTTGAACTTACGGAGGTTCCAGACGCGGTCCTGGCGGAAATTTTTACCCTGCCGCGGCTGAATACCATATTTCCCCTAGTCCTGCGCGGGCTGGACTGGACTACAGACAAAGCCACAGCCCTCGCACAGGATCTGCGCCCGGTGATCCCGGTCGTGACGGAAACCGTCGAAGCCGGCACGCTTCGCCTCGATATCCGCATTGACGGCCAGCATCCCGGCGAGCGTCCGGGTGCCTGGTACAATACACCCCGTCTGCACCTGCTCATCACCGGCCAGGATTTTGTGGTGCCGTACGGCTGGGAAGTATTCTCTGAACTGCTGGGCCTGTTCACGCTTTATGCCCGTCATCCTGAAGCTCTGGCACACGGCCATCAGGGCGAGCATGTAATGCTCTCTCCACCCGGACACGTAACGGCAGAGGGATTCTTCGGAATAGACGGCCTGCGGATTTTTATGCCGGCAGAGGCCTTTGAGGAACTGGTAAGTGAGCTCACGGTGAAATGCCAGGAAGGCCCCCTGGCGAAAGCCCTGACCGGCCTGCGCTGTCTGTACGGGGATTTGTGATATGAGTGATGTCAGAGAACAGCATATGGATGGCAACGATAGTCCTATCACAAAGATGGAAGAAGATCGTTACGGTTTCGGTATCCTAGCGGAAAAACTTGCACACAGCATCGTCAGTATGGACAGAAATATCAGTACGGTGATCGGTATCGAAGGGAAATGGGGAGCAGGTAAAACCAGCCTGCTAAATCTGTTGCTGGAAAAAATGGTTCCGCTTATCCCACCAAAAACTCACGTCCTGAAAATTTCCCCCTGGCTCAGTTCCTCCGGGAAATGTACCGTCGACAGTCTGCTCACACCGGTGGCTGCAATCCTTGATGAGGAGGACGCAAAGGAATTGTGCTGGTTGCACAGAAAGTACCGCCAGCTGCGGAAAAAAACGTCCCCTCTCGCCAACGACATGCTTCGTTACGCACAACAGGCGTCCGGCCAGATAGCACCACTGGCAGAGTTCGCTGGTAACTGGATTCCCGGTGCAGGTTTTTGTCGCCAGTGGTCTGAAAACGGTTTCTTCCACGAATCTGTCTGCCCGGCGGAAAACCACCGCCGAATTTGAGAGATGAGATAGAAAATAAAATGACCCATCTGAAAGTCAATTTTATTGTGGTGCTCGACGATCTTGACAGACTGGAACCAGCCCAGGCCGTCGAAGTGCTGCGCCTGATTCGCTCCGTGGCGGACTTTTCCGGATTTCACTATGTCATGTGCTACGATCCCATAGTACTCGGCCATGCCATTGAGCACGGGCTGGGAGTAACCGACGGCAGAGCCTACCTCCAGAAAATTATCCCGCTTTCATTCAGTATTCCACTACCGGAGTCTTTCGATCTCCGGCGGGAGTTCCTGGCCGGCGCCGTGAAACTCTATACCTACGTTAATGGCGCACCACCTGATTTCGCTCTGTATCGGGATCTAAAATCCGTTACTGAACACTTCGGGGCTGCCCTGACTACCCCCCGGGAAGTCAGGCTGGTACTGAATAGCCTGACATTTCGCTACGGAAGCATCCGGGAACACGTCTGGTTCCCGGACCTCTGTCTGCTGCAACTACTCCGGGTTACGTTACCCGATCTGTATCTCTGGGTAGAACGCTACTTAACTGAATACGCTGTTTTCGCCTCCAAAATCGGATCGGCTTTGGCTCGGAAGAAAGACGCTCTGACGTCAGAACTACAAAAATTACTCTCCGAATTACCTCCTGTGTCAACGTTGTCCGTGACCGAACTTGCTAAATGGTTGCCCGGAATCGAGGAAGAGAAAGAGGGCAATATTGTTCTCTTCAAACTATATCCAGAACAGCACCAAACGGAACATGACACAAACAGAAGACTTCGTAGTGTTTTTTACTGGCGCTTTTATTTTGCTTTTACTGCCCCGGGGGATGTCCGTTCGCCAGACTTTTTCAACCGGTTGCTCATGTTGGCAGGCGATCCTGACCGTCAGCGTGAGCTAAGCGAACTTCTCTTGGGTGAGCTGGAAGAAGCAGGTTTATCCTCACTGACATGGTTTGAACACATTATTAGCAGGCTCACCATGGAAATGCTCTCCCAGGCAACTCCCGCACAATGCTTGGGATTACTACGCTTTATATTCATTAATGGCACAAAGATCTCCAGGTATTATCGACAGCGCGGTGGGCTCATGAGACTGGAGTCGGTAGGGTTGACAGATCTGGCGGACAGGCTTTTTCAACTTATCCCTAAGGCCAGCGCCAAAGAGGGTATCGACTGTTTGAGTCGTGCCCTGCAAGATCAGCAGGCGTTCAGCTGGGCCATAACATATCTTCGTCATCTTCTCTGGCAAAATGGTCTGGTCGGTACGCGCCCCATACCACAGGATAAAAGGATACTCGGTGATGATGATTTAAGACATTTGTGTCAACAGGCTGCAGAATGGCTGGAAAATCCAGATAACCAAGAAGTGATTCTGGCGAATGGGGAACTGAATGATTTGGTGTATGCCTGGCAGGAAATCAGCACCACCAAATCTGTTGCGGCGTGGCTAACCTCAGTAACAACCGACAAGGATGATGTTTTTCTCAAGATCCTGCTGCGGCTGCATTATGACGGTATCCGGACTAATATTGGCCATTACCAGGGACTGAAGCTTAGTAGCCTGGGTGAATTCTTTGGCGGAGAAGAATATATTCTGAAGAGATTAGCTAAAATTGAAGCTAAAGGGCAGTGGACTGAACTGACCAGTAAGGTAAGGAAAGCTATCGAACTCGACTCTCCAGGCATTCCCCGATAATCACTATATCTGCTCAGGAAAGAGCAACCGAGAAAACCAACTAAGCTAAGGCGGATTGTATACTTCTCCATACGCTGTCTCATAGGCCCATAGCGGGCCTTTTTTTATAAAATGAACAGAATCAGGCGATAAACGCCTTTTCTTTATCAAAAAGAACACCGACATACGCCAGTTCGCTCAGCAGTTTGCGTTTCCATCCACCATGTTCATCAAGCTCAGTATAAAGTACGCCTGCGAGATCGGAAGGTATTTGATATCCTCCTTCTTGAGAAAAAGCACTTTCCCGCTACCAAGTTTACAGGGTGCTCGCTAAATCATCATCATACCTGACCAGACCTTCCTCGCAGGCTGTTTCGAGTAAGGGACTTATTTTCTGGGGTTTCTCAGTCACAAAAGTAACTTGATATTTAGTGTTAGCGCCAGTTCTGAGTGTCGCGACAGCGTTTTCACCTTTTCACATAGCCATCTTTCCAGGGATTTCAGTCGCGGAGCAGTTCAGTTCTTTAACTGAGAATACGCTCATATCGCGAACGGAATGCTTTTTCACCACCTTCCATTTGCCGACAAATAAGTGCCTTCATCGGCGTCTCCTGAAGCGATCCACAAAGTCCCGGATACAGACCTGTACGATCATGTTTCATACTGATAACGTATTCCGCATCACCATTCACCACGATCGGTGCAGAATGAGACACGATAATCAGCTGCCGGCGTTTCTTATTCGACATGATGGCAGGGATCACCCCCGAGCTCAGCATCAAGCAGTCCAGGTCGTCCTCCGGCTGATCGAGCAGAAGTGGATCGGTGCCATAAGACAACAGGAATTGCAGCATGCTCGCTCCTTTTTGTCCTGGGGAAGCAGAAGAAATGTCTTCCATCTGCCCTCCGGGAGTCCGATAACGGATGTGAATGCCGTCATCCGGATACCAGCATTGCAGGGCATCAAGCTGTCCGTCATTCAACGCCTTAAGACGATTTCTGAAGGTACCATGAAGCCCCCCCCAACCCCAGTATCCTCGGAGCGGATAGCAAAGTGCAACGCTTTAAGTTCATCCAGTAACGCATATTTCCTCTCCGTTGCGGCCGGCAACGGAGAGAACGGACGCTCACTGATGAAATCGTAAAGCAACCCACTTTCGTTATCGTGATCGTAGATACGTTCGACAAAACTGCTGATGCCGGTAACAGCCTGATAGTCAGCCAGAATATCCTCATGGGGCGCGCAAAGAGGCAGAATCTTGATGTCCAGATCGCTAAGTGACAGAGAAGACAAGAATGCCTTTCGGTTTTCTGTCAACGCCATCCGATGAGTGCGCATTTCAGCCAGCAACTGCTCCGAACGAGCCACCGAGGTGGTGATCATTCCATCAAGGCCGTCGTAGTTTTTAAGCTCATTCTTCAACGACTCACAACGCTCCATCAGCTCGTTAAGTACATCCGGATTAAGTCCCTGAGCCCGCAGAGCAACAGCCTCATGCTCAACATTCACCTCCTGATCACGAACGGTTTCCCCGAGAGTTACAAAAGGATTATCTGCCCTGACGGCGCTAAGTTCAGTGGCACATTCTGTCAGAAGGGCGTGGAGACGCTGGCCATAATTTTGTTGTACGGACGACAGGTGCGTCATAAATACCGCCAGCGACTCGGACGGTGCCAACGGAGTTACTGAAACCGGCAGAGGTTCCTCCAACAACGCCAGCAGGGCCGCAATACGTTGCTCATATAACTCAAGGGAGGTGGTTGCTGCTGACAGTTCAGCCCGGGCTACAGCCAGTCTGGTGCAAACTGGATAGTATGCACTTGACTGCAACTGACTGACGGCGCGTTCAGCATCGGATAACTCCCCCTGCAGCGCCCCCGCACTCACCTTCCTAGCCAGATAGCCACGCAGCGTAATTTGCTCATTTAGATAATCCCTTTCCAGCTGATCCCAACGTTCTTTCCAAGCCCGTTTGTTGACAACCGGACTCTCGTCACAAACGCGCAAGAATGCTCCGGAGTCTGAGGCCAGTTCATAAAGCATTTTCTGGCTGTAGATCGAGAGTGGAAAACGGTCGGCCGACCAGTGACTGTCAGGAACCCATTCTCCTTCGCTGAAAATATGTAAGTCATGGTTACCATCAGGCCGCCAGCTAAGTCTGAAATCAGTGCCGTCTTTGCGGTACACACATTCAATGAAGGAGTCAGCATCCATTCCCCCCCCTATTCGACTGAACTGTTCCAGCTTTTTACTCTGCCCCTGGGTTAATCCTTCGTTTTTTCGCATAGCAAGACGAATGCTTTCGATGAGCGTAGATTTACCGCTACCTCGGGAGCCAATAACGGCGTTATAAAACGGACTGAATTCCACAATAGCTGCCTCCTGCTCAGCAGGACGACAGTGGCGGGTTCTGAACTTCAGGCTACGCAGATGTGAAGCCGGATTCTCTGGCGGTTTTTTGTCAAACAATACGCAATTCTCCGGATCGAGCAATGCATGCTTGAGACCGTAGAAATCAGGTGAAGACATCTTCAGCCAACAGGTTCGTACACCTGCATTATCAGTATGATGTGCATCAGAGCCCCGAAGCCACGGTAGATCCTGGATAAGACGTTTGTGGGTACCGTCAGTAATATTGACCGCACTGTGCCGGATCTCCACCGCATGGGGTTTTTCGCGAAAAGCCGCTTCAAGTTCGCCCTGATTAGTCAGGCTTTTTAACACCCCTTTAGGTGCGTCGATGTGCGCAAGTATACACAAAGCCTCCGGATTACGGCGGATAACGTTGATAATACCAGCAGAACCCAACTGAAGAACAAGCTGGTGATTATAAACATCTCGCGGGATGGGACAGTTATTGTTGCACTGGCCGATAAGTCTCTCTACATCGGCACTGGTGCTTTGCGTGTGCAGTATGGCCAGGATATGGACATTTCCGGTAGCGGTCAGTTCCACTCCAGGGAACAAAGTCAGAGGGCGAAAGCCAGGCAAGCCACAGGTAGTCGCTTCCTGGCGCATCCGCTCCAATTCATCTTTCAACGTGTCGACCCATGCGCCACTATTATGATCGCTGATGACAACACAGTCGACCTGTTGCCGCATGTAAGCCAGAAGCCAGTCTCTGGGAGTGACGCCTGAAATCCCGTAATCATCCGAAGCAGGCGTATGGTTATGAAAATCAAATTTGTACCAGCGTGATCCTACCGACATAGTTCTTTTTCCGTGTCATTTCAAAAGTTTTTCCACTATAGAAGCTATCATGTGTTTTACCTAGGAGGATGAAGCTCAATGGAACGGAAACGTACACTAGTGAAATAACAGTCTGATATATCAAGACATAATTGACATAGAAAAATGTCTTTAAAATAGTGCCTTTTTAATCGATGTTCTATCAGCGTGACATCGGTAACAGATGGTTAGTACCGAGGCTGTCTGCCCAGACCTGGTCACGGAACCAGGTATTATGCTGCCGTTCAACGGTCTGGCGCATAAAATCCCTGATTAACTGGGAGCCATTACGATCCATGCTTTTTGCAGCGGCCATAAAAGCATCCTTCAGTTCAGCGTCGATTCTTAAACTCATATTAACCTGTGCCATTTATCACCTCGTCATTACTACGTATATACACAGTATATGACGATTCAGATATCGTCACCAGGATATGCCGCGTCAGCGGCATGGAAGGCGGCACGCTGTGGTTACATATGATACCGGAGTAAAACCGCCGAAGCCCGGCGTAAGCCGGTACTGATTGATAGATTTTGCCAATCCCATCCCCGCCCTGCTAGGCCATATCCGCTTTCAGCCATGATAAAGCTTCTGTGCGCGGTCGGAGTGGTCCCGACGAGGGTTTACCCGAAGTCGGGGCGTATCTCCGCGTTAGCGGGCCGTCAGGGCCGCTTACGAGCGTGTACTCAATACTTTCAGCGAGAAGACTGACAGCCATGATTGAGTATAGTTACAACATTCATAATTAAAAGCGACTCTGTTCCGGCCCGAAGGGCCGGGGCGGGGCCGCTTTTCAGTTATGGGGGAGGGGCTTTGTGGCTTCAGTTCTGCGTGGGACCGGGGTTTTTCCTGGTGGTTCTGTTTGTGTGTTGTAACTAAAGTAGCTCTGGTCGGGGCCCGCCGCTTGCGGTGGGAGGTGCATATCTGTCTGTCCACAGGACAGGCAGTGAATAGGTTTTCTTTTTAAATGAATGTAATTAAGCAGTTTAAAGGAGATATAAACAGGTGTTTAAAAGATACATTGCACCCTGTAACGCTGACGGCTGGCGCTTTATGAGATGAACGGTTGTAACCTTATCGGGAAGTCCCTTGCAGTTTAATGTGGATAAGCAAAATTCCCCGTCAGTGAGGCGTATTTTGTATCGAAAACAGGGGGGACCGGATGCACCTGAAGGTGGATGATGAGGTTGTTTTTTGTATGTGGCGCTGTTTTTTTGTGCACTGGCGGGCTTCAGACGTGCGGATGCCTCCGGCGCAGGCCGGATTATTCTGAGGAGGTCACTTTCAGGGGGAAGCTGTGGCCAGCCGGCTGTAATTGCGGTTACGTGACAGAATCATGCGCTCTTTCACACGACGCTCCACTTCGCGTTTTACCGCCTCACGATTGGCAGTGAAGCGCCCTTCCGAGATTTCACGCGTCAGCTGCCGTTTCACCAGGGTGACGATATCCTGACGTTCCCTGTTCGCATCACGACGCGCACGGGCACGCTTTATTCCACGGGACTTAAGCTCTGTCTGGTAACTGCGGAAACGCTCACGCACAAAACGCCAGGCTTTCGCTATCAGTTCATCCATACCCAGGGTATCCAGCCCCTGCTTTTTGCGCTGTCTGTTTTCCCATTCAACACGACTGCGGCGCGCAGCTGCCACTGCATCCTCAGACACATCAAGGGCAGCAAACAGAGCCAGTGTGAACGTGATGTCGGTCGGAATGTAGCACCCGATAAGCGGGTCATATTCCGTCTGGTAGGTAATCAGTCCCAGCTCTGACAGGAACGTCAGGGCACGGGTGGCACGGGTAATGGAGAGTTTTCCGGCAGCAGACTCCGTCGCCAGTCCGCACTCAATGGCCAGCGTGGTGATGGAGCACTGGACGCGGTTGGCCAGCGGGTCATAGTGGAAACACAGCCCCTGCAGGAGCGCATCAATAGCCCGTCGACGCAGCACCGGTGGCATGCGCCGACGCAAACCACGGGAACGGGCATGCGCCACATGAATAGCGAAATCAAAACGGGAGGTGAAGCCCACCGCCTTTTCCATCAGTTTTTCGCAGAACTTCAGCGTTCCGGCACCTTTACGGGGTGTAAATACCGGATTCGGGTTCTTTACCTGGCGGTAATACGTTTGTTGAAGATCAGTCACACCATCCTGCACTTACAATGCGCAGAAGGAGTGAGCACAGAAAGAAGTCTTGAACTTTTCCGGGCATATAACTATACTCCCCGCATAGCTGAATTGTTGGCTATACGGTTTTTAGATGGCCCCGGTAATCTTTCATGTCGCCAAACTTGAAGAAGATTATCGGGGTTTTCACTTTTCTGGCTCCTGTAAATCCACATCAGAACCAGTTCCCTGCCACCTTACGGCGTGGCCAGCCACAAAATTCCTTAAACGATCAGCAATCTACCACTCACTCCTGAGATAAGCAAGAATGTGAATATTTACGAAGTCGCTCTGCGTTTCAGCTCTGATTCAATCAGTTTTTCAAGCATCTGCGCCTGAGTAATACCTTCCTCATCCGCCAGTTCACTCAGCCTGTCTTTTAACCGGGCCTGAATAACCGCATGAAAAGCCTTATGAGTGTTGCTTCTGCGAGCCAGAGAAGCTCTTTGCCTCTCTCTGGCCGGAACAGGGTTACCTTTCCGGTATGTACGCTTGGTGCCTGATGAGGAAGTCACTGCATTTTCTGTCTGCGACATCTCGCCTCCTCAATTCTCAAACAGGGATCGTTTCGCAGAGAATACTACAGTTTTTTGAAATCAGCGACTTGAAAGTTGTGACGATGATCTGTGTTGGCGCACAAATCATGTCTGATTACGACCGTTTAATGTGATTTTGATAATGAAATGACTGAAAAGCTGGAAATGCCTTAGCCAGGGTGCCGGCCCCGGGCGGGACCGGCTGTTTCTGGTATATAGGGTGTCTGCCCCTGAAATACCTCACACTTCCGGAAAGCGGGACTTCCGTCCCGCCCGGCAGCTTACTTCCGTGCTTCGTAGGCCAGAGTTACCTGCACCACTGTATTTCCTCTGTGAATATTCAGCTCACATAACCGTTCCCTGAATATCAGTGAAAAACACAACACCGTGGCGCACACGGCGAGCAACCCGATAAGGGCATATTTCGTCATAAACTTTGACCTCTCAGCAAAGAAGAGGCTACAATCAGTAGTGTTAAGGTACTTCATGCAGACCTCACGAGTTAATGGATTAACGAGTGGGGTCTTCGCATTTCTGGTACCTGCGTCTTGCCTGAACCAGAAAGGCTCAAACACCCGCCGCGATAATACCACATTCCCTGTTGCTGACTATTACCCCCATTTGCCTGTTTTGTTACAAAACGCCGGGAGCGGGGGAAAACTTACTTTTTCCCGTTTCCGGGGGGGACAACTGAGCATTGCGAACGCGTCAGCTACGATGTTCCGGTGATTGCTGATCAGCCCCTGTTGTATTCATAAACTAATTAACATTCATTCTGTCTGGTGCATAAATCTGCCCGTGAACATCTGCAGACAATACCGGCCATGAAAAGATAAATAATACCAGTGGAATATATTTCCTCATGTTATTCTCCATATCAGATAAATGGCACCTGTATTTCAGCCCCCCTGAATATCGCAGCACACATTGAATAAGACCTTATTTTGTGAAATTAATCACAAAATATAAAATCGCGACTTAATACGGAAAAAACTCTGTGCTACTCAGAACTGGCCGGTCATACTGCCCGACCGGATATTAAAAAAGCAAATCTCATAAACTCCTTTCAGCCTTCTGACTCCTGGAGTAATGAAGGCTGCTTTTTTCGTTACACCCTTCCCCGGCAGCGCCGGTGGCAGTGTTCAGCCCTTTTCCGGGCAAACTGTTGCCAGTCTGTCCGGGGAGCTATGCAGGCAGCCCGTCGCCATGCTTCTGCCGCTTCCATCCAGCGTCCACTGACCTCCAGAATAACGGCCCGCCCGCCGGCACGCTGGTAACGCCAGACCTGACCGTTCCGTGAACTGTTTCTGAATCCATTCATTTTTCTGCTCCTCCCTTTTAGTCGTCAGTATTATTGTGGTAAATAATTCAGTGGACTGGCTTCCTTTCGGGTACGGAAGTTATTTCCTTTTAAGCCTTATTGTTTCAGCCTCCCCGGTTTCCGGGGAGGCTTTTTTTATTTCCCATCAAGCACGGCCTGAAGTTCTGCCTTTATCCGGTTCTGGCGGCGAATTTTCTCCAAACGCCCTGCCGCATACGCTTCCTCCTCCTGAGAAATATGCTCCGTTACATACCCTTCCGTGTCATACCGGCAGGCACCGGCTTTCATGGCACACAGATAGCTTTCTGAACGGGTGATGGCCTTCAGCGCCCTGCGCAGTTTTTTATGCGAGAGCGGGATGTTCCGCTGCGCCACATCTTCCAGTAACACGTCCCGGATACCGCAGGCCAGAAGCCGGGGCGTGTTACCGTCAAACAATCCCGGCCACCAAGGTTTCAGAGTGTTCACCGCCTCATCCAGCGAGGGCAGCGTCAGATAAATGGACAGCGCCTGTCTGGCCTGTGCTTTCTTCGCCGCCAGCTCTGCTTCCCGGGCAGCCTTCTCCGCCAGTTTCTGCTTTTTCACCTTCCATTTTGGTGGCGTGGTGACATTGATGATGGTTTTCCGGCTCCGGGTCGGTGTTTCCCCTTCCGTTTTCCGTTTCAGTGTCAGTACCGGTCGTTTCTGCTCTGTCATGATTGCCCTGACCTTTGTGAAAATATGTCCTCCAGGTCGTTGAAACTACTCACTATGATATTAAGCTGACCTCAACGACCTCTGACATATTAATACCGACAATTAAAGATGTTTTTTAAACCATTGCGTCTGTACTGCCGCCACACGTTCAAAAAACGCGCCTTTATAAATATCATAATGGCATGCGTCAGCTTCCTCGTATAATTCCTTAGTACCAGAAGCAACAGCATCATATAAGGCTCTTCCTTGTTCTGGTGGATTAACACTATCCTGGCCGGCAATAACAACCAAAACTGGGCACTGTACTTTGGCTGCGCTCTCTGCCGGTTTATATTGCAACGTCTCCATAACCGTAAGGAAAGGTATTTTTATATCCATTTCAGGATACTGACCTTTTACCTTCTCGAAGAATACCTTTGATTCATTATCACTCAGTACCCGGGTAACCCCCACAAACATCTCTTTCCCGGTATTTTTCTTCTTTTCTGCCATTTTATTCAGCGTGGACAGAAAAGAAGCTTTCTCCAGTTCATTCATTTCTCCGGTAACCAGAACCTCACCGTCAGCAAAAGCCAGCTGGCTGACAATACTTTTCACTCTTTTATCCTGCGCAGCTGCATTGAATACATGACACCCACCCAGCGATGTTCCCCATAATCCTATACGCTGATTATCAATACATACCTGCTTTTCTGCCCAATTGATAACTGAAATAATATCTTCGGTCTGCATTGCCGGAACCAGACGACCTCGTTCCCCTTCACTCTCACCGAATCCACGATAATCAAAAGTAATCGTTGCAAACCCGGCTTCTGTAAACGCATTCGCAAAGGAAGGCAGCAGAACATTCCGGATACCGCAAAATCCATGGCATAAGAGAATCAAAGGATGTTTTATATTTCCTTCCGGGACACGAAATGTCAGGGCAATACCTTCAGGGAGTTTGTGATCCGTAATTTTCATAAATATCCTGTGTTATGTTGTTTATTAATAAGCAGAATCAGCGCCAGCATCATACCAGTCACACAGCCAGAACGCCCAGCACAGTAAGATGACAGGCATAGAACGTCGGGAAAAAATCCCCGTACCAGAAACGGGGTAGTGATTTCCCTGTACAGGACACCAGACCAACAGTCAGCACCGTCATCACAAGACCGGCCACCGCCGCTGCATCACTGGTGGCAAGGTTAAGCGCCGGAATAACAGCCAGCAGGCAGGCGACCAGCGCCAGACGTTCCGCTCTGTCTTCCGCCCGGTACAGCCGGTGGCTGACAGCCAGCATCAGCAGCCCGGCAATGCCGTAACTGGTGCCGGACAAAGGCCCCCACAGTGCCATCATGAGAATGGCCGCTGCAGTACGCCACCCACTGCGCGTTTCACACCATGTCAGCACCTGTGCCGCCACTGCAAAGGCAAACAGGATATTCCCCTCATACCAGGGAAAGCCGGCCAGATAATATGCGAACTGGGCAATCACCGCCCATCCCCACAGCCGGTTAATGGCCTCCTGCCGGATATGCGTATGACGGGACAGATTCAGCCCCCACACCAGGGCAAACAGCGGAAAGGCCCCACGCCCGACCAGAAACATCCACGACTGGTCCAGATGCAGAATGCGGTTTGCATGGTCCAGAACCATCAGCACCAGTGCCACCGTTTTGATGATATCCCGCTGTCCGGGTGACCAGACCAGCAACGACTGCAACCAGGTATCGGTCCGGGCAGCCAGTGAATCGTTACGTGTCGTGTTCGTGTTATCCGTCGTCATCAGCGTTTATCTTCCTGTATCAGTCTCCGCCCAGGGTTTTCTCTTTCTGCAGGTCACGAACCATATCCCGCTCCATCTGCTGCAGACGCTCCTGCAGCAGATTTTCCCGGGCAACCTCCCGGACCGCTTCCCGCACCCGTTGTGGTTCACGCAGTACACTCTCCGGCAGCGCGGCTTCCCGTTCAGATATGGCAGACCGGTCACGCTCCAGCCCGGCAATATCCCTGACAGCCTGCTCTGTTTTGCCGTCCGGCAGGTCAGGTTTGTTCTCTGCCATTTTACGGACAATTTCATCCGCACGGCGTTCCGTTTCACGGCGGATGGCCTCTTCAGCCTGCCGCTGTGCCAGTACCTCTGCCGTGACCGGTTCGCCATTTCCGGCTCCCGGCTGAACGCTGTTGTCCGGGATATCCCCCCACACGCGACCACCGGTGATGGTTCTGGGATTCCACGGACGACCTTCACCGGCGATTCTTACCACCACACCGCTGTCAGGATTATCACGGGCAATCCGGACACCATCCTGCATATTATCAGCCAGCAGGCTCTCTCCGTTACGGCTGCCCTGCAGGGCCACGAACTGCGCATCCCCGCTGCCTTTCACCCGTCCTTCACCACTGAATCCCCGCAGCCCGTTTCCGTCATCCGTGGTCAGTGGGTTCAGCCAGATACCTGCTGACTTGCCGTTACGGTCAAACGCCGGCAGTGCCACATACGGCTGCGGATATTTGCGCCCCGGTGCAATAAACCGTGCAGGACTGTCTCCCCCGGCAAGCCCCGCCTGACGAAGAACGGCACGGCCTGCCGCCACGTCCCGCAGCTCTCGCGCCGTACTGAACAGCCGCTCTGCATGCATGACCTCCCGGTCCGGTTTCGGCTCAAACACATCGTGGGCAGTTCCTTTCTGTACGGCATTGTTAATGGCATCAGTCCAGCCCTGACGGTTATCGGTGTACACCTGCACATGCTGCTTCATACGCGACAGGGCCACGTAGGCTGACTCAAAGCCGGCCATCAGTTTCCGGTTACCTTCCGTGCCTTCAAGCGCGATGGCAAAGGTTTCACTTGCCCCCTGCGCACCGTGAGCGGTGATGGCATAGGCCAGGTCAATATGTTGCTCTGCCCGCTCCTGACCGGGGCGAATCACCCGGGTCTTCTGTCCGTCCGACAGCGTGACACTGTCACCGGAAACCGCTGTCACCGTCCAGACGCTGTTGGCCACATAACCGCGCTCCCGGTCACTCTTCGTGAAGCGCATCCGGTCACCGGTTCCCACCCGGATGGTGTCCGGAGTGTACAGTGTGACGCCTTCAGCCACCGCCTCCCGGGGCGAAATCAGCCGCGTGTTACCTTCCGCATCCTCCAGGGTTATCAGCCCGTCATCCTTACTGATACCGGCAATCCGGTGATACACATTATCCACCAGGGCAAGTGCGTCCCGATGTGTCTCCCAGGTGGAAAGACGACGCAGTTCTCCGTCACGTATATTCGCTGTGTTCAGGACAGGCACCATGACCTGCTCTTTTCCCAGCTCACCGGCCTTTTCCCGTGCATCATGAATCATGCTGTTCAGTACGCGCCGGTCCTCATTCAGGTGCGTGACAATCAGCGTCTGCTCCCGTGCTTCCGGTGTCCTGCCGGTATAGTCGCGGACAATGGCTTCATACAGTGTCATGGGGACATCCGGAAAAGCCTCGCCTTTCAGCATCGCCTTCTGCTGCGCTTCTGCCAGTTTCGCTTCCTGGCTGTGACTGAACTCCGTCACGGAGTGCTCCGGTGCCCATGCGCCCTCCTGACGTGGCACCTGAGACGGTTTCACACTCTCAAGCCCGGACAGTGCCCTTTCCACATCCCGGTTAATCAGGCTGTATACCGCCTCCCGCAGTTCCGGCGTCTGACGCACAATCTCCTTCATGATGGCCACATCGGCAGCACTGCGCGTCTGCTGGAGACGGAAAGGCTGACCGGGCGCGATGGCCTGCAGCTGGTCCGTGTCACCACTGGCCACCGCCCTACCGCCACCGGCCGCAATCAGGGCGTATGCCCGTGCCATGTCGGTATTGCCCACCATTGAGCTCTCATCGAGCAGGAACAGCGTGTTGCTGAAATCCGGCGTTTCTCCGCTGCGCTGCAGCAGCTGCGTGTCATGCAGAAAGGACGCCAGCGTCTGTGCATCCACGCCGGCGCTGCGCATCTCACCGACCGCACGGTGCGTGGGCCCCAGCCCCACGACACGGGGACGTTCACTCTCCGGCAGCATGTTCACGGCTGACATCACCGCCCGGAACTGTGTGGTCTTACCCACACCGGCATAGCCCTGCACCACCGTGAAACGGTCGGACGTTTCCAGTATCATGCGGGTGGCGGCACGCTGTCCTGATGTCAGTTTCTCCATGAGTTCGCCAGGTACTCTCTCCATCAGCGGCGTGACCGCCTCCTTACCTTCGAGAATATGGCGAAGAATGCTCTTTTCTGCCTCATACGACGCACGGGAAACCAGCAGACCTGTGCCATAGCCTTTTGCCACATCCACATACAGTAAATCACCCCGTTTTATCTGCGCATTGATTTCCCCTCCCAGTTCAGTAAAACCGGTTCCTTCTGCAGCAAACGACTTTGCCTCTGTCAGCAGGTCCACCATGCTGAAGGCCAGGTTTTTACTTTCCACCACCGGAAGGGCAAGATGAATGGCCTGCTGTGCCGGCGTGTGAAGTGCGGACTTCTGATGACTGATAGCCGTTTCCAGCGATGTCTCACCGGCCCGCGTCTTTATCTGCTCAGAAACCACCGTAAAGGACGGATGGCGGGCAAGTTTTTCCGCAGTACGGGTTTCATCCAGTGAGGAATACAGCCGGACATCACGACCACTGCGGGCCAGACCGTTCAGGGTGGCATTGTCCATTGCCATCTGTGTGACGGAGGCAAAAACCGTCGCACTGTCGCTGACGGAATGCCCGGGCGTTTCCACCCAGCCGTTCTCCAGCTTCAGTGCCGTGAACGGTGAATCGCTCACAGGCAGGGTGGCCGGTTCAGCCCGTCCCGGCACAACAACCGTCATCGCGTCCTCACTGACGGACGACACCTGCAGGCGGTCACCGCCGGAGACGCGGAGTCCGGGAATTTTCCCTGTCACCCTCAGACGCTCGCCGTCTGCCACCGGCATTTTTTCCGGCCGGAACAGCGACCAGCTGCTGTCCAGAGAAGAAATACGCACCACCTGCGTTTCGCCCTGCGCATCCCGCAGGGTCAGGCTGTGACTCTGCGCCGTCACCCGGTCTATCACATAGCGGTCATGACTGCGTGTCTCCGGGTTCCACTGCTCCATCACCATCCCCGGGCGGTACATATCCCGCAGATAACGACTCCGGCTGTCCAGCCAGACCGGTGACAGCGCGGTCATGGTCACCTCCGGATGTCCGAGCACGCCCTGCGTTTTCAGCTCACTGCGAATGGCCTGTGTCAGTATGGCCTGTTCCCGTACCCCGCTGACCTGTGCCACGCTCTCTTCTCCGGCTTTCACGCTGGCCGCAAAATCCCCGGCCAGCCGGGCATAGCGGACATTACGGTCCGGTTCACTGATGATGGTTGCCGGTCGCTGTTCTCCCCCCTGCCAGCGATATGTGTTCACCCCGGCATCCCTCATGGCCATCAGCGCACTGCCTGTACCGGTTCGCTGCCCGCTGTCGGTTATCAGGACCTGTACGTTATGACGTGCGGCACCGTCCAGCAGGGTTAACGTCTCTTTCAGGGAGAGTTTTTCGCCCTGGTCAACGATAACGGTACTGCCCGGCGTGAAGATCATGCCCT
>ENA-OPZZ01001189-OPZZ01001189.1-human-gut-metagenome-genome-assembly--contig:-NODE-1189-length-17148-cov-4.039069_pt1 | contig 17148 bp, 16 predicted proteins | sample MGYA00242487_ERZ504511 | MGnify/ENA primary metagenome ERZ504511 (study PRJEB26092, sample SAMD00036241) | human gut metagenome | host: Homo sapiens | study: EMG produced TPA metagenomics assembly of... | reverse complement strand
CAAGGGCAACCAGTGTGTCCATATTCGGCGCTTTATGAATCAGTCCTTTAAATCCGCTGATAAAGAACTTCTGGTTGATGACCATAACAATCGTAGTCAAAAGCAACTGAGCCAGTCCCATTGCCACATGATTGTCCGCCATAAATCCTGGCAATGGCCAGTTCCACATCATATGTCCCATGGACAGATACATAAGTGGTATAAGGAAACATAAAGAAGCAATCAGCCTCCGCTTCAATACTGGTGTATCTCTGTCTTTCAAAAAATCATCATTGTTTCCGGCAGCACTGCCTGTCTTTTCATTTGCTGCACCTTTCAGCGATGCACCATATCCGGCATTTTCCACTGCTTCTATAATTTGAGCTGACGTTGCTGTTCCTTCGACTCCCATGGAGTTCGTCAGAAGACTGACCGAGCAGGATGTAACACCCGGCACCTTTGACACAGCCTTCTCTACTCTGGAACTGCAGGCCGCACAGCTCATTCCTGTCACTGTATATTGTTCCATCATTAATACACCTGCCTAACTATTACTTCATAAGTTTTTGGAGCGTGGCAACCAGTTCATCGATTGTCTCTTCTTTCCCTGCACGGATATCTTCCGCTACGCAAGTGCGGATATGATTAGCAAGAAGCACCTTGTTAAAGCTATTCAGCGCCGCATTGACCGCTGAAACCTGAATCAGAATATCCGTACAGTATGCGTCCTCTTCCACCATACGCTTAATTCCTCGTACCTGGCCTTCAATCCGGCTTAAGCGGTTCAGAAGATCCTTGTATTCCTTTTCTGTCCGCTCCTTTTTCTTATGACAACAACATTCTTTCTTTTCTTCCATAGTATGCACACCTTTCTTGATTACAGTGACAGTATATACCCCTTAAGGGTATATTGCAAGTTCTTTTTTCATAAATTTTTCTCAGTAAAGAAATCAAGATATACTTCTTTCATAAAATGCACTTAAAAGACCATCTACACTTTTTCGTAAATGATCTTTTTAATGTGAATATTTATCTTATTTCATTCCTTTTCCTTTTTCGTCACACTTACCACGTAAAGTGTGCTTCCCTCTACACGAAATTTCACCTCAAACCCAGCAAATTCCATGCCATATACTCTCTCCGGGTCATTCTGATAAGAAGGTCTTGGATCCTGACTCAGTATCTGCATCACGACTTTTCTCTTTTCTTCCGGAATCTTTTTCATACCCTCATCAGGTATATGCACTTCCAGATGATAGGTCTGTTTTTTATGCGCAAATCCACCACTTGCCTCCGGGTGTGCATCCACATACGGCAGATACGGCTTGATATCGTAAATTGGTGTTTGGTCCATCATATCTACTCCTGATACAAGCAGGCACATTCCGTACTTTTCATGAGAAATGATTCGTTCCAGTTTTACACAAGACAGTCCGATTGGATTCGGGCGGTAAGGAGAACGACAGGCGAATACTCCGACTCGTTCATTTCCTCCAAGTCTCGGAGGCCGTACGGTCGCTTTCCATGTACCGGATTCTTGTCTTACTTCCGAAAATCCCCACAGAATCCACAGGTGTGTGTATTCTTCGATTCCTCTCAAAGCATCCGGCTGGCGAAACTCCGGCTCAAATACAACAAGTCCAGTCGCATCGGAAAGCCCACTCTGTCTTGGAATCCCGAATTTAGTCGGAAAATCTGTGTGAATTCTTGCGATTACTTTTACCTTTTCTAAACCCGCAGTTTCTTTTTCCAGATTATTGCAGTCTCTCTTTTTCTTTACAACTTCATGCCCCGATATCGGTTCACGCATGCATATACCTCCTGTTTTCTCGGCATTGCCAGATTGCCCGGAACATTTCCACTCTCACAGACCGCTGCAAATCCTTCCGCTTCCAGCTTCTTCACCAGTCGTTTGATAATCTGTCCGGCTTCTTTTCTGCCGTCAAATTCCTGTTCTTCCATATAACGGAGAAGATACCCCAGGCAGGTAAGTTGTTCGGGATCTGCAAGCTGTTCCACATATCGAAGATCAATGTTTTCATGGTTCAGGACTACACCGTCTCTTCCCATGGTCTTAATCTTGATACGTCCTTTATGAACTAACCCTGCATTTTTCTTCGGGCATCGTCTGGACTCTGGTAGTTTCACATTTCCTTCTGGCAATTCCAGTGCCGGATACTGGCTGGCAGCCTCTTTTGCAAGGGCTGTAATTTCTTTCGGGACATACCGATCCATCTGAATCACCACATCTGCTACCTGAAAATATGCCCCGGAGCTTCCCGCAACTAGAATTGTGGAAATGCCCTGATTTTCATATAAATCACGCATTCTTTCAATAAATGGTGTAATCGGCTCCATATCCCGGTGAATCACTCTTTGCATCAGTTCATCTCGCACCATAAAGTTGGTCGCCGACGTATCCTCATCGATGAGAAGCGCTGCAGCGCCAGCCTCCATGGCCTCCACTACATTTGCCGCCTGGGATGTACTTCCACTGGCATCCTCCGTGGAAAATGTTTTCGTGTCTTTCCCATTTGGCAGGTCATTGATGAACATAGAAATGTCTGTGTCCTTGATACTTCTGCCGTCCTCAGCGCGGATTTTCACTGCATCTGACTCTGTAATGACATATTCCCTGCCATCACCTGCAATGTGCGGATATACGCCTATTTCCAGCGCTTTTAGAAGGGTAGATTTTCCGTGATAGCCACCACCAACAATCAAGGTGATTCCTTTTTTGATGCCCATACCTGTGATTTTGCCTGCGTATGGTAAATCCATGGTCACTTTCATCGATTCCGGCGAAGCAAATGGCACAGCTCCTTTCATCGGCTTTGCTGAGACACCCGACTCACGCGGAAGAACGGCTTTATCTGCCACAAACGCTACAAGTCCCTGTTCTTTTAACTGCTCACGGATATATTGCTGGTCTACGGATAGCTCCATGACACGCTCCACTTTTTTCTTATCTTGTCTTGCATAGAAAAGAGAACTCTCCACGCACTCCGGGAGATAATCGAATAAAATTTTTGAAAGCTCTCTTGCATTGATGGTTCTTCCATTTGCCGGAAATCCAGCCTCAAATCGCATGCGAATGTTTCCATTTGCCGGATTGATCTCACAGGCGCTCCGCTTTAGAATTTCCTGACCACATCTAGTCACAGAAATAATTCCACTCTTTCCGGATCCTTTCGCCTGAAATGAATATTTTCCGATTGCTGTGCCAAACTGACGGATCAGATAATCCTCAAGTGCGATCTGTTTCCATTTTTCGTCATAAAGATATTCTGGAAATGCAGCCACTTTTCCCGAAACTTCAATATGAAGGCTGGACGGTGCCGCAAACGGATCTCCCTGTACATGATCGATTCCCAATGCATATTTGCCAAATCGATATACTCCTTTCGTACCCTTATAAGCCGGATAACTTTTTCTATCAATATTTTGTAATAACTGTCTCAAATCGTCTGCTGATTTCATGTTACTTCTTCTTTCTTCTGTTATAAATCTACAATCCTTGCTCTGTGGTGAATCTTTGGCAAAAACTTCTGTAATAAATCCTGTGTCTTAAATTTCAAATGACTTGTATTAATTCCCGGATTGCAACCGAACCATTCACTCTCTGCCACTTCTTTATCTACAATTACCTGCACATAGTCGTCTTCGTCCACGAGAAGTCCTGCCACACTGGCTGATCCCGGTGTCGTTCCAAGATGCTTAAGCATTTTCTCCGGCGGTGCAAATGACATATGAGATACACCCAGTTTCTTACTGAAAGCTGCTGTGTCAAAGGATTTATTTGCCGGCATGACAAGCAGGAAAAATGTTGTCTTTTTCTGGTTACATAAGAACACATTTTTCCGGATTTCAGTTCCAAGAACTTTGTCCACCTCTGCACACTCCTCCATGCTCGCTGCCGGGTCATTGTCCACACGCTCATATGGGATCCTCAATTTATCTAAAGTCTCGTACATACGGCGTTCCAGCGGGCATCTTACGTCTGTCGGCGCACCGGTCTTAATCTCACTGATATACATAATCTTCCTCCATAAGTTTTCTCTTGCATCTTTCCTCTTTTCAGTTTACCATAAATATCAAAGTGAGTACTATAAAATATTTATTTAACGCAAATCTTAATTGCAGATATTTGTGGTATTTATCAGGTATACTGCAAATAGTATCCTGATATTTGAAATCAGAAAGAAATGAGGTATTTATTATGCGATATATTCTTGCATCACAGTCACCGAGAAGGCGGGAACTGCTTGCACGCACGGGTCTTGAATTTGATGTGATTCCGTCTGACGTGAACGAAAAAATTACAAAAGAAGTGCCGTCCGATGTTGTTATGGAACTGGCTCACCAAAAAGCGGAAAATGTCTACGCTAAAATTACAGATTCTGACGATTATACTGTCATTGGATCCGATACGATTGTTGTTTATCGTGATGAGATTCTTGGAAAACCTGCTGATAAACAGGAAGCCTACGATATGCTGTCCATGCTTGCAGACCGCACACATCAGGTCTACACAGGTGTTTCACTGATTCAGAAAAAGCAAGGGGAAAAGACTATTAAGACATTTTACTGCCAGACCGATGTCACGCTCTATCCGATTGATAAAGAAGACCTTCACCGCTATGTAGAATCCGGTGATCCGTTAGATAAAGCCGGAGCTTACGGTATACAGGGTGATTTTTCTATTCATGTAAAAGGAATAAAAGGTGATTACAATAATGTGGTAGGGCTTCCGATTGGACGGGTATATCAGGAACTGAAATCTTTATAATTACACCCACGAACTGATCCGTGCTTTGCACTCTGCAATCCTGCCGGAGGCTATATCAGCTGGGAGATAACTCCCAGCTGATATAAAACGGAGTGTCAAAAGACACTCCGTTTTTTGCACATATTAGTTATACTTACGTTTTCTAGCAGCTTCAGATTTCTTTTTACGTCTTACGCTTGGTTTCTCGTAATGCTCTCTTTTACGAATCTCCTGCTGAATTCCAGCCTTTGCACAGTTTCTTTTGAATCTGCGTAAAGCGCTGTCTAACGTCTCGTTTTCTTTTACGATTACATTTGACATAGTCTCACACCTACCTCCCTCCAGTCCTATATTGTGCATCATACGACTGTTCGGGTATATTTTTTGCACACATACGATTATATCATAAATTTACGTTACGTCAATATGTTTTACAATCTTTTTTATTATCATATATGCCGGCAGTCCAAGCAGCATAACAATTATGCTGGCAATGGAAATTATGGTCGATCTGTGCCCTGCCAGAAAAATCTGATTGATAATAACAAAGATTCCGCTGGCAATCGCAATGAGCGGAACAATAGGATATAACGGCACTTTATAGGTTCTCACTGCATTTGGACGGTCTTTTCTGAGTTTGATCACACCGAGAAATGTCAGTGTGTAGAATGTCCAGCTTGAAAATACCGCCAGGTCTGTCAGCAGATTGAACTGACCACTTAATGCATAAAATGCACCGATGCCTCCGACAAGCATAATTGCATTTGCCGGAACCTGTGCTCCATTCAATTTTGCAAATGTCTTGTGGAATGGAAATTTTCCTTCTGCCGCAAGAGAATATGCCACACGGGAACCGGAAAGTATAAATCCGTTACAGCTTCCGAATACGGAAACAATGATTCCGATTGATACAATCTGTCCTCCAAGTTTTCCTAAAATCTTCACTGCTACAGCTGATGCCGGTGCAGTCAGTGTTGCAAGTTCGGATGCCGGAAGTACCCACAGATATGCAAGATTAATGATAAAATAAACTGCCATGATCAGTGATACTCCGCCAACGATGGCAACAGGAAGATCCTTTCCCGGATTCTTCATCTCTCCCGCAATTGCTCCTACATTGGTCCAGCCTTCGAATGCAAATAAAATCGCGATCATAAGCTGACCGAGAACGACCATCGGACTTAGTCCTTCGCCTACCATCGGAGTAAAGACTGGATTCGTTCCTGCCCCGCGCACAAACCCGAAAATCATCAAAAGGATTAACGGAATCATCTTGCAGACTGTAAAAATGACTTGTACACTGCCACCTATCTTGGATCCCATAGAATTCAGAAAGATGATAATGATAATCATGGCAACTGCTGCCGGAGCAATATAACCGTCCCCGATAAAAAACGCCATCTGCTGACCTCCTGCCACTGCAAGGGCAGATATCATGGCCGGATAAAATAATAAAATCTGTACCCAGCCTGCCAAAAATCCAATCATCGGATTATAAATTTCTTCCAGATAGGCTACGATTCCACCTGTTTTCGGAATCATGATTGCAACTTCTGAAAATGTCAATGCTGCCGCGATACTTACAATTCCGGTAATCAGCCAGGCATGCATTCCAAGTCCAGGAGCGCCGCCTGTCGCTGTATAAATAGCCTGGGGTTTAAAGAAAACCCCAGACCCGATAACGCTTCCAACAACGGTTGCCATCGCTGTCACTGCGCCCAAATTCTTTTTTAACTCTTGTTTCTGTTCTTGTTTTTGCTCCATAAACTACCCCTGAAAAGTCTGATCAAATGTCTATAACTGGCTCTCCAGGACTTCACTTACTTTTGCAATTGCAGCGTCAATTCCGTCTGGATTCTTTCCTCCAGCCTGTGCCATATTCGGACGTCCACCGCCGCCACCTCCAACAAGGCCGGCAATGCCTTTGATCAGATTTCCGGCATGGGCACCTTTCTTCACAGCCTCATCTGTTGCCATTGCAACAAGGCTTACTTTTCCACCTGCCGCGGATGCAAGAACGATCACACCTTCACCAAGTTTTTCTTTCAACTGATCTCCAAGATCACGAAGTCCATTCATATCTACATCATCTACTTTTGCAGCAATAAGTTTTACACCTTTTACTTCTGTAACCTGATCAGATACATCTCCCATTGCCTCTTTTGCCATCTTACTCTTCACGCTCTCAAGCTCGCTGTGAAGATCTTTATTCTCAGCCTGAAGATGACGGATCTTATCTGATAACTGGTTCGGAGTTGCTTTCACAAGAGCTGCTGCCTCTTGAAGTTTCTTTTCCATATCATCATAATATTTCAGAAGTCCCTTTGAAGTCAGAGCCTCAATACGTCTGACTCCTGCTGCAACACCTGTCTCAGAAATAATCTTAAGTGCACTGATAACTCCTGTATTCGATACGTGAGTACCTCCACAGAACTCTACTGAAAAATCTCCCATGCTTACGACACGGACAACATCACCATATTTCTCACCGAAAAGGGCTGCTGCTCCAGTCTTTCTTGCTTCCTCGATTGGCATATTCTTAGCTACGACCGGTAAGCATTCTGCAATCTTTTCATTTACAATATTTTCTACTTGCTTTAACTCTTCTTTTGACAATGCTGAGAAATGTGTAAAGTCAAAACGAAGTCTCTCAGCATCTACATAAGAACCTGCCTGCTCAACATGTGTTCCAAGTACCTGGCGGAGAGCTGCCTGAAGAAGATGTGTTGCACTGTGGTTTCTTGCTGACAGATTACGGTTCTCTTTATCTACTTCCATAGATACTGGATCACCGACTTTGATCATTCCATGGCTTACATATCCCACATGTCCAATCTTTGTTCCGGCAAGGTGAATTGTATTCTCTACTACGAACTCTCCACCAGCAGTCTTAATGGTACCGATGTCACCTTCCTGACCACCCATTGTTCCATAAAATGTAGTCTTGTCAACAATAATTGTACCTTTCTCGCCATCGGATAATGCGTCTACAATCTCCTCTTCGCTTGTAAGTGCTGTCACTTTTGCATCACATACAAGATTCTCGTATCCTACGAATTCTGTTGCAAGCTCTGCATCCAGTTCATCATAAACTGTAGCGTCTTTTCCAGTGTAGCTGTGAGTACCAAATGTTCCCTCTGATTTCGCACGCTGCTCTTTCTGAGCTTTTTCAAACCCTTCCTTATCATAAGTCAGGCCCTTCTCATCCAGAATCTCGCTTGTCAGATCAATTGGGAATCCATAAGTATCATAAAGTTTAAATGCATTTTCTCCGGAAAGAACTGTCTCACCATTTTTCTTCATCTCTTCTTCCATGTCTGCAAGAATAGAAAGTCCCTGATCAATTGTCTTATTGAACTGAGCCTCTTCTTTTGCAATCACGTTGAAGATAAAGTCTTTCTTCTCTTCAAGCTCCGGATATCCATCTTTTGAACCATCAATAACAGTCTGTGCAAGCTCTACAAGGAAAGCTCTCTCGATACCGAGAAGTCTTCCGTGACGGCAAGCACGGCGGAGCAGACGGCGGAGTACATAACCACGGCCACTGTTAGATGGCATAATTCCGTCTGAAATCATAAATGTAACAGAACGGATATGATCTGTTACGACACGAAGAGAAACATCTGTCTCGTGGTCGATGCCATAATGCTTTCCTGACATAGCGCATACATGGTCACGCAATGCTTTCATTGTATCAATATCAAACATGGAGTCTACATCCTGTACGACACATGCAAGACGCTCCAGTCCCATACCTGTATCAATGTTCTTCTGAGCCAGGTCAGAATAGTTCCCATGTCCGTCATTGTTGAACTGTGAAAATACATCATTCCAGATTTCCATATAACGGTCACATTCGCAGCCTACTGTACAGCCTGGTTTTCCACAGCCATATTTTTCACCACGGTCATAATAAACTTCTGAGCATGGACCACAAGGACCTGAACCATGCTCCCAGAAGTTATCTTCTTTTCCGAAACGGAAGATACGCTCTGCAGGGACACCGATTTCTTTATTCCAGATTTCCCATGCTTCATCGTCATTCTCATATACAGAAGGATATAATCTCTCCGGATCAAGTCCTACAACCTCTGTAAGGAACTCCCATGTCCAGTGGATTGCCTCTGTCTTAAAATAATCTCCAAAAGAAAAGTTACCAAGCATCTCGAAAAATGTACCATGACGAGCTGTCTTACCTACATTCTCGATATCTCCTGTACGGATACACTTCTGACAGGTTGTCACTCTTCTTCTCGGCGGGATCTCCTGTCCTGTAAAGTATGGCTTCATTGGTGCCATACCGGAATTGATCAACAATAAACTTTTATCGTTATGTGGCACCAGTGAAAAACTTTTAAGTACCAGGTGATCCTTGCTTTCAAAGAATTCAAGGAACATTCTTCTTAATTCGTTAACTCCGTATTTCTGCATAATTTCCTCCTCAAAAATTCACTAACTTATAATTATAAGTAGTCATCTTTCGTTTGTCAACGTCCGTTGAATTTATTTCAATTCAATTTCTTCCAGTTCTTTTGGTGGAATCTCCTTTTCTCCTGGCAAACGAAATTTATCCGTTTACATTTTTATAATCTATAAAAGGATAATGTCATGCTCTCTGCATGTCTGTCTCATCTCTTCCGGCCAGAGACTTGCCTGCACCTCGCCTACATGCGCCCGGTCGAGAAGGAGCATACACAGTCTGGACTGTCCAATACCTCCTCCGATTGTGTATGGAAGTTCTCCGTGAAGAAGCATTTTGTGGTATGGAAGCTCTCGTCTGTCCTCGCAGCCTGCTTTCTTAAGCTGGGAAGCAAGAGATTTCTCATCTACCCGGATACCCATGCTGGAGATTTCAAGTGCACAATCTAATGTATCATGCCAGAACAGAATATCTCCGTTCAACTGCCAGTCGTCATAATCCGGTGCACGTCCGTCATGTGGTTCACCGCTTGCAAGCTTATCTCCAATCTTCATCAGAAATACACAGCCATATTCTTTTGTAATCAGGTTCTCTCTCTCCTTTGGAGTTTTGTCCGGATATCTGTCTTCCAGTTCCTGAGTCGTGATAAATGTTACATCATCCGGTAAATGTTTCACTGCCTGCGGGTATTTGTACCACACCTCATGTTCCATATGTTTGATAATTTTAAAGATATGACGTACGGTTGTCTTTAATGTCTCTTCCGTTCTGTCCACCTTACGGATAACTTTTTCCCAGTCCCACTGGTCAACATAGCAGGAATGAAGGTTATCAAGTTCCTCATCGCGCCGGATAGCGTTCATGTTTGTGTAGAGTCCTTCGCCTGGCTCAAAGTCATATTTTTTGAGAGCCATACGTTTCCATTTTGCAAGAGAATGTACAACTTCTACTGTCTCTCCCGGAATTCCGGCAACATCAAACTGTACCGGTCTTTCAACTCCATTCAGGTTATCATTAAGACCACTGCTCTTCTCAACAAAAAGCGGTGCTGAGATACGCTCCAGATTCATTTCTTTTCCGAATTCTCTCTGGAATGTATCACGGATATACTTAATTGCCTTCTGTGTCTCGCGCACGGTCATGTGTGGATCATAATTTTCTGGTAATATTAAACTCATGTCTATTTCTCTCCTCCAAATAATTGTTGTGCATAATAAACGGACTGCATCGCATCTTTTCCGTAGAAATCTGCTCCGATCATATCCGAATAATCCTGATTCAGTACCGCTCCGCCGACCATTACCTTGCATTCTGGTTTTTTCTTGCGAAGCTGTCTGATCGTCTCTTCCATGCTGACTACAGTTGTAGTCATCAGAGCGCTTAATCCCACCAGTCTGACATCTTCCTTTATTGCTGTCTCGACAATCTCCTCCGGCGGAACATCTTTTCCAAGATCGATCACATCAAAGCTGTAATTTTCAAGAAGAACTTTTACAATATTCTTGCCAATATCATGAATATCTCCTTTTACGGTAGCAAGAATGACTTTATCTTTAGCCTGCTCGCTCTCACCGCTCTTGGCAAGTTCATCTTTCAAAACTGCAAATGCTATCTTTGCTGCATCAGCACTCATCAGAAGCTGTGGTAAAAATACGGTTCCTTTTTCAAATCCTTTTCCGACCTGGTCAAGTGCCGGGATCAATTCCTCGTTAATGATATCCAGTGGAGCTTTATCTTTCACAAGCTCTGCTGTTATGTGATGTGCTTCTTCCTTCAGGCCTTTCTCAATGGCAGTCTTAAGCGTCATCTCCGCCTTTGTGGCAGGTGTCACAGCCTGCACTTTCTGACTTCCATACTGTTCAATATATTTCTCACAATTTTCATCATAATTCATCAGCGCACAGAAAGAATAATAAGAACGCATCATATCCTCTGAAAGCGGATTAATGATTCCCGCGCTTAAGCCTGACTGCATTGCCATAGTATAGAAATTGGAGTTCACTGCCGGTCTGTATGGAAGCCCAAAGGAAATGTTTGATACACCAAGTACCGCACAAACTCCATATTTTTCTCGTACCTGTCTCAGAGCTTCCAGCGTAGTGATTGCTCCTGTCGGCTCAGAACTGATCGTCATACAAAGAACATCAATTACAATATCTTTCTTATCGATACCATATTTCTTTGCCTCTTCGATAATTTTGCCTGCAACCTTTACACGCCCTTCGGCTGTTGCCGGAATTCCATCTTCATCGAGAGTAAGACCGACAACCACCCCGCCATATTTCTGAATCAGTGGAAATACTGCATCCATGGAACTTTGTTTTCCATTGACAGAGTTGACCATTGGCTTTCCGTTGTAAATTCGCATAGCTGCTTCCAGAGCACTTATATCTACCGTATCAATTTGAAGTGGAAGACTCGTTACACTTTGAAGCTCCTGCACCACCTCACGCATCAAAGCCGGTTCATCTATATCTGGAAGCCCTACATTGACGTCCAGGATATGTGCTCCTGCATCCTGCTGTGAAATAGCTTCTCTTAATATATAATCAATATCATGGTCTTTGAGTGCCTGTTTGAATTTTTTCTTACCTGTTGGATTGATTCTCTCTCCGATGATCATCGGTTTCCCGCCAAGTTCCACAGCTCGCCCATAGGAGGATACGATTGTCCGGTTCATAAATTCTTTTCCAGGCCGGTCTGTAATGTCCCTCTGATCTTTCGTTGCTTCCACCATGGCACGGATGTGTGCCGGAGTTGTTCCGCAACAGCCGCCGATCAGACTGGCACCACGTTTCAGGATTTCAGCCATGAATCTCCCGAATTCTTCAGGTTCTACGTCGTAATACACCTCTCCGTCTTTTTGTTTTGGGAGCCCGGCATTCGGCTTAACAATGACGGGAACAGAAGCATATTGTAAAATTTCATCCAGAATCGGCATCATCTGCTCTGGTCCCATGCCACAGTTGATTCCAAGTGCGTCTACGCGGAGCCCTTCCAGCATTGCTACAACCGACGGCACATCTCCTCCGGTCAGAAGTTTTCCTTTGTCATCAAAGATCATAGTTGCAAATACCGGAAGTGAAGTATTCTCCTTTGCAGCAAGTACTGCTGCCTTCACTTCATAAGTATCACTCATCGTCTCTATATGGATCAGATCAGCACCTGCTTCTTCGCCAAGTCTTGCCACCTCTGCAAACGCCTGATATGCATCTTCAAAATCCAGATCTCCCATTGGCTTTAAGAGTTTTCCTGTCGGCCCGATATCAAGTCCTACATAAGTCTCTCTGCCATCTTTGACACCTAGTTTAGCTCCTTTTCTCACATTTTCAATTGCTGCTTTTACGGTTTCATCTAATTTATGTCGGGAATCATGAAATTTCAGTGCATTTGCGCCAAATGTGTTACTTAGCACAATATCACTTCCAGCCTCATAATACTGTCTTGCAATATCAATCATATCATCTGCACGTTCCAGGCTCCATGTTTCTGGCAATTCTCCCGGTTTTAATCCCCGCTCCTGCAGAAGAGTTCCGGTCCCCCCGTCCAAATATCAATGAGTTCTTTCCCATTAACTTCCTACGTCTCAATATCATTCGTTAATTTCCTCCGGTAAATACAATCTTTTTTTCACTGCAGGATTCGCATCCTTCTTCATGACAGTGAACCTCTTCCCTGCCAAGTCCAATAACTGCTGTTACTGATTTCGTCGGTGTCAGCATACTGCTTTCAGTCATAGTAAGTCCGATCTTCTTTGCACAATCCAGCATTCCGAGAATATCCTTTTGGTGTAAAATGCTGAAATCACCGTATCCCGGGCTAAATCTCGGACGCAGGAAATATCCCTGTGAGGTCATCTCTTCTTTCAGACTTTTCTGCCAGTTATTTAAATATTCCTCCAGCATTGCTGCTGCACAGGCCTGTAAAACAACTGTTCTGGACATTTCTGTCAGAGAATAACGCTTCATCAGCATATCAACTTCTACTCCAAGCGTTGCACCAAGCATCACGACCTGGGTACAACCTTTCATATTCTTTGCCAGATTCCTGCTTGTAATTTCAAGTCCTTCAATATTCAAGTGTTCTTCGTCCGATACCTTTAACTCAAAGATGCGATAGACGATTCTCCTCTTAGCGACCCGTTCCAGGTCTTCAAATGAATCCCGGATCAAGGCTAACGTCTGATCGTCTACCGCATGTTTTCCATATCCAAGATAACGGACCGCTTCTAATGTCCTTTTATCCATGTTCCAACATCCAATCTAATCTTCTACTTTTAATATTGCTGACAGGTTATTCATGATTGCTGCTGCTACATCCGGTTTATTCATAGAATACACATGAATGTGATTGATACCATTGGCAATCAGGTCAATAATCTGATCTGTTGCATACGCAATTCCCGCCTGCTTCATTGCCTCAGGATCATCTCCAAACCGATCGATAATTGCCAGGAATCTCTGCGGAACTGCTGTCCCGGATAATTCCATAGAACGTCTTAACTGCTTTTTATTCGTAATCGGCATGATTCCCGGAAGTACCGGAACTAAAATTCCTTTTCACGTATACGATACAGGAAATTATAAAAATATTATTATCAAAAAACATCTGTGTTGTCAGGAAATCAACTCCACAGTCTACTTTCGTCTTCAGATTGCTGATATCGTCTTTCTTATGCTCCGTCTCCACATGGCCTTCCGGATAACATGCAGCCCCGATGCAGAAATCTCCCTGCTGTTTGATATCTTCAATCAGTTCACATGCATAACGATATTGGTTCGGAAGTGGAAATGCATTATCTTTCGGAATATCTCCGCGAAGCGCTAATATATTATCAATGTTCTTTTCTTTTAACTTATCAATGACCCGATGTACTTCTTCTCTTGTAGACGATACGCACGTCAGGTGCGCAAGACTTGTTACTCCAAAATCATCTTTGATATGAGATGCAATACTTACAGTGTTCTTACTTGTTCCACCGCCTGCTCCATAAGTTACACTAATAAACGACGGCTTTAATGCCGCAATCTTCTCAGCAGCGGAAAGCACACTGTCATATCCTGCATCTGTCTTCGGTGGAAAGATTTCAAATGAAACCTGTGGTGTCTGATCTTTTAAAATGTCTCTTATCTTACATGTCATCGTATAATTCCTCATACTGTTTTGCAGAACTCTTCCATGAAAAATCCTTACTCATTCCCCGTTCTACAATCTTATTCCAGTCTCTCTTCTTGTCGTAATATATTTTTTCTGCATAACGCACAGTTGCCATCATCTCATGTGCATTATAATTTGCAAAGCTGAATCCTGTTCCAGTCTTCTCATATTCATTATATGGCTCTACCGTATCCTTAAGTCCTCCAGTCTCTCTGACAATCGGAACCGTTCCATATCTAAGGCTCATAAGCTGACTCAGACCACAAGGCTCAAACAGTGACGGCATCAGAAATGCATCACATGCCGCATAGACCTTGTGAGACATTGCCTCTGAATAATAAATATTCGCAGATACTTTATCCGGATATTTCCATGCATAGTGGCGGAACATATTCTCATACTGCTCCTCACCTGTTCCAAGCGCAACAATCTGAATTGCATCCTGACACAGTTCATCCATCACACAAGCGATCAGATCAAATCCCTTCTGATCTGTCAGTCTGGATACGATACCGATCATCAGCTCCTTATGGTCCTGTGCAAGTCCAAGCTCTTTTTGAAGTTCAATTTTATTCTTAATCTTCTCTTTCCGGAAATTCTCTACACTGTAATTCCTGTAAATATCCTTGTCTGTCTGCGGATTATATATATCATAGTCGATTCCATTCACAATACCGGAAAGGCTTGCCGACCTGGCCTGCATCAGCCCTTCCAGCTTTTCTCCGTAAAACGGAGTCTTAATTTCCTCTGCATAGGAGCTGCTGACAGTTGTCACTTTATCTGCATAGACGATACCGCCCTTTAACATGTTGGCATCATCATAAGATGTCAGCTTGTCCGGTACAAAATAATACTCCGGAAGTCCGGTAATGTCACGCACTTTTTTTGCATCCCACATCCCCTGGAACTTCAGATTATGTATCGTCATCACAGTCTTGATTCCGCGGTAATATTCACTGGAATACCGAAAATTATCCAGAAATATCGGGATCAGTCCCGTCTGCCAGTCATGGCAGTGAATGATGTCCGGTCTGAAATCAATGACCGGAAGAGCACTCAATACTGCCTTTGAGAAAAATGAAAACTTCTCAACATCTGTATACATCTCTCCATATGGTGCAAAACCATTAAAATAAAATTCATTATCGATAAAATAAAAGGTGACTCCTTCATACTCTGTCTCCAGAACCCCGACATACTGTGTCCGCCAGCCAAGATCCATATAAAAATGCGTCTTATACTGAAGCTTTTCCTTCCAGGATTCTTTCATACACATATACTTTGGAAGCATGACTCTTACATCATATTTTTCTTTATCAAAGAATTTCGGTAAAGAACCTGCCACATCTGCCAGACCTCCGGTCTTAATAAATGGCACTGCTTCTGAAGTGGCAAAGAGTATTTTTTTCATAGTGATTTCCTCCCGATTCCACGATATATGAATCATTATACAGTATTTTTTTTCAGAAGAAAAGCCTTTTATCTATGTTTATATTCTAAACGTATCGTATCTGCGATAAGTGCGATGAATTCAGAATTGGTCGGTTTCCCCTTTCCTCCATTCACAGTATATCCAAACAGCTCGTCCAAAGTATCTAATTTTCCTCTGCTCCACGCCACTTCAATTGCGTGACGGATTGCACGTTCCACACGGCTTGCCGTCGTCTGATGCATCTTTGCAACAGTCGGATATAATACTTTTGTCACTGCATTTAATACATCCATATCTTCAATTGCCATAAGAATCGCATCTCTCAGATAATGATATCCTTTGATATGCGCTGGAATCCCTATCTCATGTATCATATCCGTTACACGATTTTCCAGATTTATCTTCGGCTCCGAAGCTTCTGCATTTCCAACCGGTGCAAATGATTTTGCTTCCGGCACATGATATTTTCCAGCTTCACGGATCTTGTCCAGCACCATCTGATTACTGAACGGTTTCAGAATATAGTAAGAAGCACCTTTACGAAATGCATCTTCTGTAATCCGCTCCTGTCCCACTGCAGTGATAATAATAAAACTTGGATGTTTTCTGATATCATGATCCCGATTGACAGTATCCATAACACTTAACCCGTCCATTTTCGGCATAATCAGATCTAATAGTACAACATCTGGCTGTTTTTCCTTAATCAGTGTATATACATCTTCTCCATTATTGGCTTTCCCAACCAGCTTCATCTCTTTGTTATTTTCAATCATTTCGCCAAGCAGATCCAGAATTCTCTCATTATCGTCTGCGATTGCAACAGCTATTTCTCCCATATTCCAAAATCCTCCTCGATTTTATTTCTCGTTGGATTTTATTATAATTTTCTCCTTTTTTCGAATCAAGAAATTGCTGTCGGAAAGTTCTATCACTTCTCGACACGGTATTTTTTATTCCGACTCATTTATCATAGATTCTGCAAAAATGCCATAACCCTTTGTCGGATTGTTGACAAAAACGTGAGTTACTGCGCCGATTAGTTTTCCGTTCTGGAGGATCGGACTGCCGCTCATTCCCTGGATGATCCCGCCCGTCTCATCCAAAAGCGACGGATCTGTCACTTCGATTGTCATGCTTTTATTTACTTCGCCCGACCACAGATTGACTTGTGTGATTAAAATATCATATTCTTTTATTTCTCCATCCACAGCACAGCGAATGATAGCAGGCCCTTCTTCTACCTCTCTTTTTTTGCCAGTTGTACTGGAGTCTGATTTGCGAACAGGACATCAACCCGGTCAATAGTTCCAAAAATTCCTGCCTCTGTATTCTTCTTTATTTTTCCAAGCACGTTATAATTTATTATAAACAATGATTCCTTCCATACCA
>ENA-OPZZ01001187-OPZZ01001187.1-human-gut-metagenome-genome-assembly--contig:-NODE-1187-length-17174-cov-4.459729_pt1 | contig 17174 bp, 22 predicted proteins | sample MGYA00242487_ERZ504511 | MGnify/ENA primary metagenome ERZ504511 (study PRJEB26092, sample SAMD00036241) | human gut metagenome | host: Homo sapiens | study: EMG produced TPA metagenomics assembly of... | reverse complement strand
GTTCCAAATGGTGAATGGCTTCTGCATCCCCTTTTGTCTTATCAGAGATTGTTTTTTCCAGGGTTTTGATAAATTCATCTGGCGTCATGCGCGACAACTCTTCCATATCAGGAAGATCTGACAAATCCTCAAAATCCAATTGTTGGTCAATTTTTGATTTGGTAACAAAAACATCCAATTTGTCTGGTTTTGGTGTCACACGAAAACTCAGCATCCCGCTATCCAGGAAGCTTTCTGGCATTTCGAGTTCATCCAAAATAGCGTAGAAAAATTCTTCTGTTTTTTCTTGTGGGACAAGGAAATCAGCAATTTCCATTCCACGTTCTTCTAAGTCTTCTAGTTGGATCGTGATCTTAATTGTTGAATCACTAATTTGCTTCATCTTCATAGCATAACCTCATACTTCTAGTCTTACTATTATACTAAAAAATTGGATAGAATTCAAAAAAAGGATGCATCGAAAAGAGGTCGGGACAAAAGTCTCCAACCTCAGAAAACAATTTGATCAAGTTCAACCGTTCTCTTAGAAAATAACACGGAAGAGTCCATACAATAGCAAGATGGAACCAAGAACGATCCGGTATTTCCCAAAGACGGTGAAATCATGATTTTTCACATAATCTGTCAAGAAGCGGATGGCATACATGCTGACCACAAAGGCCACTCCCATCGCTACCAGTAGAATAAAGAGTTGCCCCAGTGCTAGTGAATGTCCGCCAAGAGCGAATTTTCCAACCTTTAAGAGGCTAGCCCCAAACATGGCTGGAATCCCCAAATAAAAGGTAAATTCTGTCACCACTGGGCGGCTAACACCATTGATCAAACCACCTACAATCGTAGCACCTGAACGGCTTGTTCCTGGAAATAGCGATAAAACTTGGAAGAGTCCGATATAAAGAGCTGTTCGATAAGGTAGCTTATGCAATTCCGTTACTGCTGGCTCAACTTGTTCCCGTCTTTCCAGATAGATAAAGGCAATCCCGTAGGTGATCAACATAATCGCAACGGAAATCGAATTGTGGAAATGCGCCTCAAACCAATCATCTAATTTAAAAACAAAGACAAGCGGGAGGGTTGCAACCGCAACTTTTGCCCATAATTGCCAAGTTCGACGTACTTCTAGTGGAGATTTCCCAGGTTTGAAGGGATACAATTTATCGAAATAAATCACCACAACCGCTAGGATCGCTCCCAATTGGATCACAACATTGAACATCTCCATAAAGGCTGGATCTTGATTTTTAAACTGCACAAAATCCTGTAACAGAATCAAGTGACCTGTACTTGAGATCGGTAACCATTCTGTAATCCCCTCGACAATCCCAAAAAAGAACCGCCTTGATTAATTCGATCAGAAAACATCTTTTTCTCCTAAAACTTACATTTGCTCTATTATATCATAAATCTATGGACTGGACCAGGCCTTCTAAACTAGAAGGGAAAAGAGCGACCAAGACCATTCTTAGTGCTACTTAGAAGCGCCAAAAGCCTCCTCCGCCTCCTCCGCCAGAGAAAACCTCCTCCACTACCAGAGGAAAACTGTGAAAATGACTAGCTGTCGATGCTGTCGATCCATAAGTAGACATGGCATGACTTGAGTGGGTCACATCATGATAGAACGGGGTGTAAACGAAGGCGTTTAAGGCTTGATTTTCTAGATGAATATTCCGAAGTTTCATGACCTTTGTGACCTGATCGGCTACACCATACAAGGCCGCATAGACCAATAAGCGGTTCCATAGGACCAGAGACTGCAACTCTGCATCGTTGAGGTGAGCAATCTCTTTCAACATCCGACCAAAACTATCCCAGTAATAGCGTTGCTGGTAATCAGTGTAACAGAACAGGAGCCGACTTTAATAGCAGATACAATATATAATAATATTGCTTTATATCGAAAGCTTGATGTAAAATGTATACAGAGAGCCGTTGATTGCTTTGGTGATAGTATTTTGAAAAGAGATAATTGGGATTTGCAAATTAATGAAAAGTCAAGTAATATTTCCGGTGGAGAAAAGCAAAAAATTGCAATTATTCGCCAAGTAGTGCAAGACGGTCAGGTAATGATTTTTGATGAGCCTACCTCAGCTATGGATGAGAGTGGAAAAAAACAATTTTTACAGTTGATCGATCAAATTAAAAATCATAAAATAATTATTATTGTTTCACATGATAATGCAATCTTGAATACATGTGATGAGATTCTAATATTATAAGGAGATATGAAGTTTGCTAGTTGTCTTTTTAATAACAGGAGTGTTTATATTATTAGGCATATTATACATTTTTCATCTGAAGAGGGAAATTAGAAGAATTATAGAATGGATAGAACATAATGAGCATATCTACTCGGTCAATGTATTTGATAAAGATATTGAGAACCTTGCACTTAGTATCAACAAGCGAATTAAAGAAGATGAACGAAAAGAACATCAGCTAAAAAAACAGGATAAAAATTTTAAAAAGATGGTAGCAAATTTATCACACGATTTACGTACTCCATTAACTGTTATTATTGGTTACTTGCAGTTAATTAGATTAGAAAAAAATGTGAATGAACCTGTTAATAGCTATATAGAACATATTGAAAAAAAGGCGGATTATTTAAAAAAATTAGTAGACGATTTATATTTATTGTTTTGGAGTGAAGCAATAGAGAGCGAAGTTGATATGAAATCAGTCAATATTACAGAGGTAGTCACTTCTTTGTTAAAGGAATATATTCAAAATTCAAAACGTGCCTCAGAACAATTAGATATTAGACTGCCACATGGAAACATTTGGATACTTGCTCAAGAGAAAATATTAATTAGAATTTTATGTAATTTAATAGATAATGCTTTAAAGTATAGTACTGGTGATATAATGTTTTACATGTGGGGAGAATCCGAGTATTGTCATATACAAATAAGCAATCCTTCTGATTATATTAGTGATGAAGAATTAAAATCTATATTTGATTTGTTTTACACAAAAGATGAAGCAAGGATAAAAAGCAGTGGTATCGGATTGTATGCTACTAGAAGCTAGTAATACAAATAAGTGGTGATATTCAAGTGAATTATGAAGCGGGAATTTTCACTGTCAGTATAAAGTTGCCCTTAATATGAAAAAATTGGTCACAGTAGAAAAATAAAAGATATTGTTACTGCATTTTGAAACCCTGAAAGTGAAAGCACTGTCCATTTTTTGAAGAGTCTTCTGGAATACAATAGATTATTATTCCCTGCGATTGCTGTTATGCTGTCATCCTTGAGACAGAATACGTGGTAGTTCGGAGTGGTTTTTGTCATTTCACTGGGACGGCAGAAGGAAAACTTATAAAGCATAATAGAAGTGGGTATGTGAAAGTGGCATATCCACTTCTATTGTATTTAGAGAAGAAATCTAAGAGTTCTTCGGGGAAACATCTTCATTTAGGGATAATTCCTCATACGCAAGTAAATCCGGAGTAACCTTTTCTTCACCCGAAAGGTTTGCTACATTCCGGAAATATAGGCGATAATAATGTCCAGATAAAAGGCGGATATTTTTATCGAATGTAAAGTGATATTCTTTCTGGTCAGTGGAACGGAAAATAATTTTCTGTTTCTTGGTAAGTGGGCTGACTTCACGTTTTGTACAGGTTCCAGTTAATTCGGTATAGTCATGCATCTTGATGGTATGTAGCAGACTCACAATTCGTATGGCAGTTCCAACACCGATGCAAAGACTCATAAGGAGAAATATCTGGTCGTCTGTTATAAATCCGTAAATACATCCAAATAGGACACAGAAAAAGCCGATTGCCCCATGGACAATCAGCTTATTAAGAAATGGTTTTGGCATAATTTGCTCCTTCCTATAATTTTTCAAATGCAATCTGTTTATTGAGGTACAAATTACTGATGGCTTCCAGTACAGGATAACCGGCATGGGTGAATTGGATATCCTGTGCCAGGGTACGGAATGTTGCATCCGAGGTTTCATAGAGCTGCGTCAAAAGTTGCTCTGTATTTTGTGGATGGATGCCCTGTTCTACACAGGTTACAAGCTCTGCCGTAGAAATCTGTACTTTTTTTGCTATTTGGAGTACCGTGTCCTCTATAGCAGTCCGTGCCGGCTTTTTTAGATAATGGATCAGTTCCTTTGTGTGCAGTTTTTTCTTCATGCAGAGATAGATGCAGGTAAAAAGCCGTACTGAAAAACTGTCCTGCAATGGGCTGATATAAAGTTCTCCTAAGAGGCGGTACAGGGCATCCACACCAGTTAAACCATCCCCTTTTACAACCAGTCCTCGAAGCAGCAGCCGATTCAGGTAAGGTTCAATGGGGATATTTTCCGAACGGTGATGTTTTTTCAAGCGTTCGGAAAAAGCAGACTGCAATTCATGGATCTGTCGGATTTGAAATGCGAGGCTGCTCCACAGAAAGAATTCTTCTTCTGTCAGTCCGTATTCCTGCCGGTTATTGATAACAGTCGGTGTTTTATGTTCCTTTATGGAATCCTGGAATCGTAGGATTCCGACTGCAGTATAAAGTGTCAGCATAATCGTTCTCCCTTCAAGATAAAAGAGTATATAATTTGGTATCCTGCTGTAAGTATTTCCGGGCTTTGCTTTGCCATGCCCGGACATGATTCATTGGGACACCATAATGTTTGGAAATTTCTTGGTTGGTATATCCTTTTTGCTGCAGGAGCAGGGCATGTATTCCTTTTCTTAGTGTATTGCAGCTTCTCGCTTCTAAGGACTGCAGGTGCTTATAAATGGGTTCCTGGTTCATACATTGTTCCTGCCATAGTTCGGTTTTTTGGTCTACAAGCAGGGGTTCCATGTCAAATTCGGAAGATGCATACATGGAACAGGTGTATTTTCGTTCTTTTTGCAGTTTTCTCCAATAACTGTAAATGGCATTTCGTATGGCAACTTTGGCGTAAACTGCAAAGGGACGGGTGTTGTCATAGTTCATGGCGGCTTTGCATAAAGCTAAGTTTCCGGCTTGCAGAAGGTCTTGCTGCTCATCGTATGAGACATAAGCACAACGGGAAGTCAATTTTTTTACCATTTCAGGTACCAAATATAAGTACTCCTCTGTCAATCGGCGTTCATCATCTGTCATCGGGATGATCATACATATCCCCCCTTTCAACCAATGGCCCTGAGAGGGATATGGTTATTCTCCAGAATCTTCATGGATTCCAGAATTAGTTGATCACACATATAAGTGCTAAATTCTCCGATGTGTGCTTCCTTGGCAGTCAGACAGAATTTATCAGCAATCCAGCGGTAAGCCTCCGATTTCGTAAAGATGTGGTTTAGCCATATCTGGTCAAATACCCGGTGTGCTTGGATCCTTTTTTGCCGAAGCTCTTTGTTTGCCAGTTTTCCTTTGGCATTGGTAGTGCCAGGATGAACTCCTACATAAGAATTACACTGTGGGAAGTGACTGCACACATAGAGTTTTCCATCTTTCGCTTTATTTCCATATACATAGGACGCATCCCTTAAAATTGCGATGCTGCCGCAGTATGGGCAGCGGATTTGTTTCTGTTTCATAAAGATTCACCTCGCTTACGTGTTTTATACGTATATTGTAAGAAAGCAGGTGATGAATTCCCATAGGATGGGCATAGAAACTACTCCCAGATTCGGACTAAATGGCACAAAATGGCAGAAAATCTAAGAATAGAACAGTGCCTTGATAAGCGGAAAGAAACCGCTGTCTGCAAAACGTGAGTAATTTACTGGTGTAAAGATGAACCCTGCACAGAAAATCCGGATGACATAAACAGAAATCAGAGCTATACATAGCCGATACAGATTTCTGGTGCGTTTGTTCCAGGGCTTTCTCGGACGAAACTTCAGGTACAGGATTAAAAGTGCAGGAATAAAAATAAAGTTCGTAAATATTGTATCGATTCCTTGAATCATAGCAGTGAAATTCAACATAAAATCGCCTCCTTTCTTATCCTGTACGCAGAAAGTGCCAAAAGTGCAACCTTTTACCAGTGATAATGAGATGCTTCCTGGTGCCGCAGTAAAGCAAAACAAGGACATGGCTTATCGGTCAATGCTTCTTTTGCAAAGTAGAGTCCATATAAAGACTGAAATTGTTCCAGTGTTATGGCGGATAGACATTCCGTTGGTTCCGGTATGCGGGAGAAGAGCATACGGGCATCTGCCATGGGCAGGACACATGGACTGCCGTTTTCATCTGGATGATATAAGAAGTGTGGGCCATTACAATAACCTGGGGTTTTACAGGAAACACAGCGAACATAAATACAGGAATGCCAATTTCCATCACAAATATCTAAAAAATGCCGGATGTGTTTGGCATCGGCATTACAACGAGATTGTTCCATATTCATCACCTTTATAGCAGGCAGCCGTAATAAGCTGCCTGTGAGCATATCTATTGATAGTTACTTATCTTTTTTCCGCTTACGGATATATAAGATACCAAATCCTGCAGCAAAGAGGAGTGCGGCACCTGCCAGTAAAAGATAAGGAAGAACGGTTGTTTCATCTCCGGTCTTGACTGGTTTGGAAGGTTCAGGTGTGTCTTTTGGAGCTTCCGTAAGTTTTATCGTTTGTCCTTTATCGTCCAGATCCTCATGGGAAGCAATTTCAAGTGCTGTTTCTCCTTCAAGGGAAAAAAGTTTTTCAAAAACGACTACATCATGTCCAGCCAATGTGCTTCCATCAAAAGTGAAGATGACTTCGACAGAACCATTGGAATCCTTTGGTGTAAATTCTGTTTCTGCCGTGACAGGTTTTCCATCAATCATAACTTCCTTTTGGGTTGTTTTGTCCATCAGTGTGCCGACCAGTTTGTATGGAGTATCCGGAATCAGATTTTGGTAGGATACGGTGTCAATGATGGTTACTTCTTTCGTAGCAACGGCTTCCTGATCCCCATCCGCTTTGTCCTTCGCAGTAGTTCCAATTCCCGGGAAGTAGATAGACTGTTCATGGTCTTCTATATCGGCGTGAACAGCAATCTCTTTTTCCTGATACGTTAAAGACTCAAAGACAACAATTGTTTTGCCGGACAGGATGCTGCCATCAAATGTAAAGGTAAGTTCAATACTGCCAGAGGCATCTTCAGGAGTAAAGGTCGTAGTGGCAGTAATCGGTTTACCATCTGCCTGAAGAGGTTCTTTTGTCTCTTTGTCCATCAAGGTACCGGTAAGTGCATACTCTTTTCCTGGAATTAGGTTACTATATTTAACCGTGTCAACGATGGTAATCTCTTTATCGGTTTTGGTAAAATGATCTCCGTCTGCTTTATCTTTTGCAGTAGTAGCGATTTCTGGGAAGTAGATGGTCTGCCCATTATCTTCAAGATCAGCGTGTGTTGCAAATTCTTTGCCGTCATAAGTAGCAGATTCAAAAACAACTACGGTTTTTCCGGCAAGGGAAGTCCCATCAAAAGAAAAAATCACATCTACCGTTCCAGAGGATTCTTTAGGAGTAAATGTGGTTTCGGCAGTAACCGCTTTCTTATCTATTTCGACAGGTTTTCCGGTTTCTTTATCCATAAGGGTTCCAGTCATAACATATTCTTCGCCGGGCAGAAGATTTTTGTAAGCTACCGTATCTACAAGGGTAACTTCTTTATCTGCCTGGGAAAGATTCATATCTGTTTCCTTATCTTTTGCAGTGGTCCCGATTTCTGGGAAATAGATAGTCTGATCCTGATCTGTAATGTCCGCATGAACAGCCAGTTTTAAATCCTCCTGGTACAGTTCTTCAAATACTACGATTGTTTTGCCCTTCAGAGAAGAGGCATTGAACGTAAAGGTCACTTTTGCAGAACCAGAAGATTTTTTTGGTTTGAAGGTGGTTTCTGCTGTGACAGGTTTTCCATCTATTTCAATTGGCTTTCCGGATTCCTGATCCATCAGTGTGCCGATGAGCTTATAAGACTGTCCCTTCTTTAAGCCTTCGTATTCTACGGTATCAACCAGAGTGATTTTTTCTTCTGGTTTGGCAAAGTGGGAGTTGCTGTCTTTGTCAAGTGTTCATACGCAGTATCCAGCATGAACAGTGTTTTTTTGTATCCCCCGGTACTGGTAAGGAGACGGAAAGCCATATCCATATCACTGCCGGTCATGATGGCATAAACGGTAGGCGGGCCATGGTAAGGAAGTCCTTGAAGATAGTGCTGCAAAAAAGCATTGAGTCGGACTTCCGTTTTGTATTCCCATTTTAGAAGTGTATTTCCGGTATTATAAACAGCATAGACACAGTGAGGAGCCATCAGGATTCCCATACTACGGGAATTTTTGATTTTAGTAGTGGATGCTCCAAGATTTTTTATTTCCCTAGAAGAGTAAAACAGAGGAAGGCTTCGCATAGGAAACGTAGCCGCTTCGCCGGATTCAGAAAAAAGCAGGGGCTTTTCATCTGGAAAGAATGGGATTCCAGCATGGGAAAGCGTCAAATAGGTTTCTGCTTTTTGATGAAGTCGCAGCCGTCTTGGTAATTCGCTACGTATGAGGTTGGTTTCTGCATTTCCGGTTAAATAGTTTTGAAAACGACAGGAATTTTGCGAAAGCAGCAGTTCTTTTGCCCGTTTGGTAAGGCGATAACCTCGTAGGCCATCTTTATAGTGTGTTCTTATAAGCTTACTCTGCTTTAAATCTGTAACCACCTTCTCTGCATAGGAATCACTCTCAATCAATCTGTTAAGCTGTCCGGAAGGGAATTCCCCACATAGTCCAACCATTTCCAAAAGCTGATATTTTATAGAATCGGTTTTTATCAAATAAGCATCACCTCAGTTCGATTTTTACCTATGACAGCCTATACTTGGGTAAAGTAAGGGCGGTATTAAGCATAAAAAATGCAAAGAATATGGCTTCTTTGCAGAAAAATTACCTATATCGGAAAAAGAAAGAAAAATATCAGGAAATTTCCGATATGGTTTTGATAGACGATTTTCTATTTTTCAGCCAGCCAGGAAAGATTTCCGGTTCCATTACAAAGATAACGGTGTGATCGTAATTACCCAGTTCCGTAGTGTGATAGGAGTCGCAAAAGAGTCCTGTATCATCAACCAGAACATAGGAAGCGATAGTATCTAAAATCTGTTTGAACTCCAAATTATCGTAATCACGTATTCGTTGTAAAGAAAGGCTCTGGTCATAAATTTGACTGAAACAGACCACACATCTTTTATATAACGGAATAGAATGTTCTGTCACATAAGTCTGCAAGGCAAGGTTTAATGGCTCATGTAGAAAAGCGGTGTTGGTTCGCAATTTACGTTTGGGCAGTAGCCCTGGCATGGTAATGGAAAGAACACTATTTGAAAAAGAGATTTTGATTCCCTGCACATCCGCAGCCTGTTTCAGATAGTCTTTCTTTCCAGTATCAGTTGTGGTATATACCAGATTTCTGAGCTGGCAGGCAATCCTTTCAGAACGTAGGGCAGCACTGATACTCAGCTCTTCGTATTTGTCGGCATACGCTTGAATATCTGTTGTTTTCAATGCAAAAATAGTGTTGTGAAGTTTTTGGACTTCATCATCAATGCTCTGTAAACGGTCAAAAACAGTTTTGGTGTTCATACATACCTCATTTCTTTGCATAATAGCTGACAGATCCGGTAGAGGAGTCTACAAGGCAAAAGGCAATCACGCCTGTGATATGAATTTTTGCAGCCTGTTCTTCCGTTTCTAATACTACCAGCCGTTTAGCATCGCTTTTTGTCTGGCTTTCCATGACATGATTGATAAGATATTCTTGTTCCTGGGGGACATAGAGGACTTCATACCACTCATCTTTAGAGAAAAAGTTCAGTTTTACAGGAAATTCACCGTCAGTATGGTACATAATGGCTGTTTTGAAGTCCAAAAGCACCCAAAAGGATGCAATCATGCCATAATCAGGATTGTTTGCAGATTCCTGGCTGTCGCAGAGAAGCCCGTTCTCCTTATCATAGATAATGCGTTTTTGTTTTACCAGACTTGTGATCAGAGATTTGATAGACTCTCTGTTTTTGGAAAAGAGCCGTAAGACCTGTTCATATTGCAGCGAATGGTAAGTTGTAATGAACCGGAGCAGTTGGGCACCTTCCCCTTGATAGATTTCATTTCTTGTTTTCATGGTAATCTCCCTTCATTATATAATAGGAAGTTTTACTTACACTGTACGCACAGAATACGTTTTATTTTAGGGGAAGTACGCTGTACGTACTGTGTAAGTATTGGCTACTGTCAGCGAAAGGTTTACGGGTACAAAAAAAGCACCGATAAAGGTGCTGGTAAAAATAGGAATACTATAAGCAATACTTATTGTAACATGGGTAAAATTACCCTTCAATCGTAAAAGTGTGCCAATTTTGGGACATACAATTATTAATTTCATGAGTTAGGTTCTTCTGTGATTCTTCGGTTTTATCTTCCGATTTATTTGCTTATATGATAGAATGAATTGATAAAATAGTAAGAGACATCTGTAAATGATTTATTCAAAGTGTGTGATTACGCTAAGCTATTACAATATCTCAGATGTTTGAATATATACTTAAAGGCAAGTAAGGCTGTTTTACGTTAATTTATAAAAATTGATAGAAACAAAAATGAGGAAGAAGAGAGTTTATGTGTGAATATATAAAATGGATTTTCAACCCAGATAACATAAATACAAATATTTTTACAGTCATTTCTGTGGTATTATCTGGTCTTATTTCGTGGGGAATATCAGCAATTTATTTCTCTAGGGGAAACAGAAATAATCTAAGAGCCTCCGTGTTGTGTCCGATACGACGTTTATTGGAAAATAATCCAATTACGAATGAAAATTACCGAAAATTAGCGGAACACACAAAGGACTATAGCATGAAGTATCTTAAAAGTAGAGAACACCCAATTGTTGATGAACTTCTTTCAGCTTATCAAGAAGTGTGCCGTTATAAATATGAATATGTTTGTGCAGAGAGTTTGCAATCTTATTTCAATTATAAATTGAAAAAAAATGGAATAGATACGACTCCTGTACCTATTTATATTGAAGATGAACTTGTGGATGTTGAACCACCGCAAGATATGTTAAGTTTTTGTGATGATTTAGAACGGGCAATAGAGCAATTCCCACCAGAATATGATGACGAAAGATGCTTGGATGCGGTGACTAAATTATTCAGACACTACTGCAAGAGGTGCTATACGGATAAGGATATTATTTTTTTTGACGATTATACTCTTTTGGAGGTATTAGAGAAAGCGAAGAATAAGTCGAATTGGGACAAGAAATTTGAACGATATAAGAAAGCAAAAGAAGCTTTTTTGAAGATTAAGTAATATGCAGAATTGTGGAATGGATTTTCTCTTGCAAAAGTATAAAAAGGAGGAATAAAATGCAGGAAGAAATGAGGAAAAATACCCTGGGATCATTAGTGGAAAATGAAAAAAAAGGAACTATTTATGCTAAGATAACAAAAAGTCATCCATATAATACAATTCATGGAGGTTATTTTGATTATAGCTTATGGATAGGCAAAATATTGGATTGTAAAGCAACAAAAGAATTTGGTGATTCCGATACAACGATAGAAACACTAGAAACGGCAATACAATATTTTCACTATGGGGATCAAATAACAATTGTAAGCTTTGAAAAATTGGTGGATAAAGTTCAAGATTTTCGAGTTTTTCCAGGAAAGGGAGAGTGTTTACAGGTTAGTCATCTTTACGTTTTGGATGTGTTGGAATTAAAAGAAAAAAGTACAGTGGACTATATTATGGAACATATAAATCCAGAATATTGGAAGACAACGGGACTTGGATGTTCGACATATCACATAAGACAAAAAGGATTAGAGGAAATAGCAGATTATTATGAAGCTTGTGTTCGTAAATATATTGTACAAGAATCAGATAATATTATCGAAGAGGAAGTAGTGAAAACTCAAGAAATGAAGAGTAGTTGGATTCCAAGGAAGCAAAAATTAAAAGAGAGTGTGAAGCGTATAGTAAAAAGGATGAAAAATATTAAAGGATGACTGTTAGTTTGAGTTTTTCTGGAAAAGGGCAGTGTTAAGACTGCCCTTTTTTAGAAGAGTAGTTTTGAACTTTGAGTTCTCATCGGAAAGAGAGTACGGGGGGAACTACCTGCTATAAAGGTTATTTATTTTTTATCAGTTCTTCATCAGTACTATTTAATTTTTTTTCAATTACCTCTATTTTCTTTTCAAGCATTGATACTTTTTTTTCCATATCATCAAAATCTTTTTCTCTTTTTTGATCTTTTTGGATCAATGCTTGAGAGAAAATCGGGAATAATACAAGCATCAAAAATGAAAAGAAAGGCAGTATATAATTGGATGATTAATTTAAGAGTGGGTTGATTGAAATCTGCAAGAGCCAGACAGGATGCAAACCATAAGCTGGCAAAAAAACTCATTTTCTTCAAATATTGTTTTCCGTGTTTATCAAGTATTAAAATCATTACTATGAATGCAAAACTTATAGCAAACCCTATTATTTGTAAAAAAAGTATAAACTCATTATCTGTCAAGTATTCTGACGAAATCAGAAGTACAAACATAAGAATGGTTATCCCCATCATGAATGGCCATTTTTTCAATGCATTGTACATTGCTTTTAATTGTTCTGCCACACTTTTAAATTCCTTAGGCATATCTAATTCTTTCACTCCGTTAGTCATTTGAAATAATAGGTAAAATTAGAGAAATCTCCCCTATTTTGTAAAGAAATTATTGGTTTTCAACTATCATATTATAGCAAATAAATATAAATAGAACAAGATGTGGTATTTGGAAACTTATAACTACTGTAAAAGGTACAATTGGGAAAATCAATTTTTATAGGCACTCATTTTAATATAGAGAATGAGTGCCTATATGGAAAATGTCGATTTTATTTTGGGAAAAACTTATTTAAAGTTTCCAGTGTCCCCTTTGCAGAAAATCCCCATAGTATGCTGCTAAGAGCGTTAATAGCAGCCTGCCTCCTTCGGTAGTACGTCCGGTAGGAGATACTGGGAACGTGCTTTTCCAACTCTTCCAGGATTTCCTCTGTGTTTTTCAGTTCATGGGGAGACAGAAAGGCGTAATATAATATCCAGTAATATTCTTCCCCATGTTTATGATTTTTCCGGAGCAGATCCACAGAAGAGAGAAGCAGCTTTATCATTTTGTTACTGCGGGCAATGCTTTTTGCCCATTCTTCAATCTGGCTGTCTCCCAGATCTGCTCCTGCAGCATAGATGGAATCTAGAAATTCGTCTACACTGGTGTTGTATTCCAGTTGGAATTGAATTTCCACCTGCCGGACAGCAACCATCAGGCTATAAGTAGAATCCCGGTAACAACGGAGCAGTTTATAGGTATCATGGTACAGCGGATTATTTTCTACTTCAGCAGAAACAGGGTGGTGATTTTTCTTTGCCATTATACAACCCCTCCTTTCAACAGAACTTCTGGGATTTCAGCGAAGGCAGGTAAGGTATGCTGCAGAGGCGGAGTATGCCCTGGGACGTTGGTGACGGCGGGATTTTCCGGTTTTAGTTTTAACTCAAACTGATAGGCTGCTTTCCCCCAGGGGCAGATAATACGTAGTGAATATAGATATATACTATCCTTGCAGGCTGATAAAGGAGATAATATATACTTTGTTTTGGGGCATCTACAACAAGAAATGCCTTGTATTTCCAGTATTTCAGCGACTTTGCGAACAATGACTTTGATGTGTGATTCTGGAACGCAGGAGCCTTCCTGTGAAACGATGATTTGTTCGTCAGTAATAGATTCTGAAACGCATTCAGAATTGTTTTTGTCAGGCAAGGTATCTTCGGTTATATGTATTGGCAGTTGCATTTTCATGGCAATTTCCTCCTTATCAATCATGACATCACTGATATTAAACATAACGGACAGATAATTACGCAGATATACCATGCTACCATGTTTCCCGGAATAGGAAATCAGTGTGATCATGTCGGTATCTTCAAGTTTTTTAAGCAGACGGGACACAGAAGATTTCGACTGTTTCCAACGTCTGGCAAGTTCCTGATAACTGAACAAGGGATTTCCAGTCTGATTGCGAAAATATACTACCGGACCGGCATCAGAGCCTTGCACAGATGGATCAATTATAGACTGCATGAATCCAAAGATCCAAAAGAGCATCCATTTCCGAACATTTTCCTAGTCCGATTAGTTTATGAACATCTGCGATTGGAAAAAAGAAAAACCCGATGTCTTTTTTGCATGGGTAATTATAGGAAAGGGCAGTATTATCTTTTGGCCAGTCTTTGATCTTGTATTGGATAATCTTATTTTTTTCGTGTAGTGAGTAGGTTAGAAGGTTTTGCTCTACCAGGGTATCCAGTATGGATATGACCTGGTGCTGGAATTTTTGGCGGAAGTGAATCTGTAGTTCTTTAAGAGAACAGATCCATTCTCCAGGAACAACTTTGTAAGTAAGGTGTTCGATGTTCCGATAAGAGGAACTGTAATTTGCATAAGAACATAAAATGAGAAAATAAAAAAGACAGGAACCTCCGTTGGTACGGATGCTTCTGTCTTTCATAAGGGTTTGTATAAATTCCCGGTAAATCCGGCAGCGTGGAAAATCCACAATTTGTTTTAATTCTAATTGATAATTCACGATAAACCTCCATATAATATTGTAGTTGTAGTAAAATAATTGTAGACGAAAGATACTAAAATGTTTATAATATGCCCATAGGGGTGCTAAGTGGCATAGATTTGGCACAGTAAAATACCTGATATGGCATGAAAGCAACATGAAAATTAGGGTGGATATAAGGTGGACAGTTTGGAAAACCTTAGAGTTTTAGAGGGTTCCGAGGTTTTTTTCCGGGGTCTGCAACACCAGTATCCACCGGTTCAAATCCGGTCTGCGCCTCTTAAAAAGCTTTAGTTACAGATAACTAAAGCTTTTCTTTTTGCATTGCATGATAAAGACGAATCCTATACGCATTTCCATTTATGAAATACATCCTGATAAAAATTTGAAACTTTTTTGAGAAATACTCCGTCTAATCAACAGAAAGACGAAAAGAGGAGGTGACGCTGTGACAGAGCATTTGGAATTGGTAAAAAGAGCGAAGAGCGGGGACGAGGAGGCATTTATTCGGTTAATGGAGTCGCAGTCGGACTGTATGTATAAGATGGCGAAAACCATTTTGAAAAATGAGGAAGATGTGGCTGATGCAATGGCGGAGACGGTTCTGGTCTGTTGGGAAAAGCTTTCTACGTTGAAGGAGAACCGATATGTGAAGACATGGATGATACGGATATTGATGAATAAATGCTATGATCTGCTGAGAAAAAAAGAACTTTTGCTGACGGAAGATACTGTGTCGGAAGCAGATGCACGGGAAGATGGATATGGAATGGCAGAGTGGGAACAGGTGTTACAAGGTCTTGATGAAAAGTATCGCCTAGTGATGCTTCTCTATTATGTGGATGGGTTTAAGATACGCGAGGTCAGTGAAATATTGGATATTCCGGCGGCAACGGTAAAGACCCGACTGGTACGTGGGAGAAAACAGCTGGCGGATGAGATGAAGATGGAAAGGGGGAGGACTTTATGACGGAACGGGAAAAAATAGAAATTTTACAGAAGAAAGCAGAAATACCGGAAGTTGTACGGAAGAAGATGCAGCTGGCATACGGTCAGATCCGCCAGGAGAAACGGATGCATGAAGAGATAGAAGGGCAGAAAAATGAACGCGGAAAAACTGTAGTTTCGAAAAAGAAAGTGGCTATCATTCTGGCAGTTGCTACCCTTTCTCTGGCAACGGTATCTGTGGCAGCCGGGGTATATATCCGGTGGTCGGATGGATTAAAAGAAAAAACTACAGCTGACAAAGGCACAGGAAGAAGAACTGGAAGAAACAGGAGTGGCAGAATCGATAGGAGTATCCTGCACCAGCCAGGGAATCACGGTTACTGCATTGCAGAGTATTACCGATCAGAATTTCAGTCAACTGGCGTTTTCAGTAAAAGGATACTCAGTAGAAATGAAAGAACAGCCAGGATTTGAGCAGATTATTGTGAAGATAGATGGAAAAGAAGTAAATGTTTCCGGAAGTTTCCGGAATTTCGGTGAAGAGGATGAGCCGGTCTATCAGAAAGCAGATGGAACGATGGAATATCTCATGCAGATTGATACGAATGAAAAAAACGGGCTGGCAGGTAAGAAGATCCAGGTAATCTTAGAAAATTTAGGTACGGTAAACAAACAGGCAGAATTTGTTCCAGATGTAAAAGGAAGCTGGAAGCTGGACTGGGAACTTGCAGGCACGGAAAAAGAGGAAGGATTGCCGGTCAATCAGACGATCGGAGATACGGATACGGTAGTAAAATCCATAGAGATTACGCCGCTGTCTCTGACGATCCATTATGATATGCCAAGAAAGAAGATTACAAAACAATCGTATGGCGATGATGGGGTGACTACATGGGAAACGTATGAAGAACCGTGGTTTTTATATGGATTTCGTATGGAAGACGGAACTGTCCGGCAAATGGTTTTCCAGTCTCAGGAGCAGGGATATGATGATGAGACAACGGAAGCCTATACAGTGAAATATGCAACGGATCAGATTGTGGAAGCGGAGCAGATCAACAGTCTGTTGTATGTGAAACCGGGCGGAAATCTACAGGAACCGGGGGAAGAAGATCTTGTTGAGGTAAAATTACCGAAATAATTTACGCAAGTAACGAGCCAAAGTTCATGCCTACATGAGAACTTGGTGACTGCTGCGATAACGTGTAAAATTCGCGAAGCATATGTATGTTATTTGATGAATATGAAAACAGGGATTACTGGTCAATGGTAATATTCTGCGAAGCGTGTTATCAGCACGAAATGGACAGCAAAAAGGTGGCAGATTCAGTCGGAAAAGATTGAATCTGCTACCTCTTTCTTGTACACTATAGAATAGAATGACAAAGTATATGGGGTATGATGTCAGGAAGTGACTGAAAAGCTATGGGGCAGTCAGGACTAAACAATATTAGAAAATAAGTATGCGAACGGAGAAGAGAAATGGGAAAAGAGACAGAGCAGAAACAGGAAATCGCGAATCAGGGGGTTCATACATATAGTCAGGAAGAAGGCGTGATGTGTGGCCGGAGGAACCGGTTTTACGGGAAGCAGCTGGAGTGGTTTCAGGATCAGAAACTGGG
>ENA-OPZZ01001181-OPZZ01001181.1-human-gut-metagenome-genome-assembly--contig:-NODE-1181-length-17220-cov-6.718247_pt1 | contig 17220 bp, 10 predicted proteins | sample MGYA00242487_ERZ504511 | MGnify/ENA primary metagenome ERZ504511 (study PRJEB26092, sample SAMD00036241) | human gut metagenome | host: Homo sapiens | study: EMG produced TPA metagenomics assembly of... | reverse complement strand
GGATGGCACTTTGGTGAATGACGGATATCTTCTGTGCGTCTTTGGTGGATAGTGTATCACTTTTCTGTATGTCTTCCAGCGGACCCAGTATCAGCGTAAGCGGGGTGCGCAGTTCATGGGTGATGTTGGTGTAGAAGCGCAGGCGTTCGTTGTTCAGTTCCTGCTCGTGTTCGTGGCTCTGCTTCTCCAGTTGGTACAGTGCTTCAGCATCCAGTCTTTTCTTGTAGGCATAGAGTATAGAGAAAAGGATGATAAGGGACAGCAGGATATAGAATGACTTTGCCCACCAAGTAAGCCAAAGGGGTGGGGCGATGCGGATGTTCAATGAGGTGGTTGCGTCCGACCATGCTTGGTTGCGCATGCGCGTTTTCACTTGGAACTGGTATTTCCCCGGGAGGAAGATTACGAAAGGTGACATTATTGGGGTCTGTAAGCGTATACCAGGAGTTCTCGAGTCCTTTCAGCATATAGGCATATTCCACTTGGTTGACCAGGGCATAGTTCTGGATGTTGAACCGGATACTGAAACTATTCTGTGTATATTTCAGTTGCACGTTCTTCTGTCCGTTTAAGGCAATGGTGCTCTGTCCGTTTTCCGGTTTGTTCAGCGGGTCGGTAATTTCAATGTTGGTGATGAATGCGGGTGGTGATTTGCGTTCCTGCAATACAACTTCCGGGTTGAAGTAGCACAGACCGTTTATAGAGCCGAAGTAAAAGTTACCGTCTTGTCCGTAGGCTACACTGCCCCGACTGAAGCTTCCCATGGGGAGGTTGTCGTGATAGTCGTAGTTATAGAAAATGTCTTTACTGTCCACAAGACAGCTGATACCTTTGTTGGTGCTCACCCAAATATTTCCTGCCTTGTCCTCACCGATGGCTTGTATGTGGGTGTTAGCCAGTCCGCTTTCACGTTGGTATACTTTGTAGTTTCTGTCTGTCAGGGAGGGGAAGCATACCAAACCTTCACCCGTGGCCACCCACAACCGCTTTCTGCTGTCTTCGTAGAGAGCATTGATGGTATTGGAGGGGAATTTGGCCAGGACGTTGAAGAGCTGGATGCTTTGGAGTTGAGGGTCATAGAGGCCCAGGCCTCCTCCGAAGAATCCTACCCATACTTGGTCTTCGGAATCCTTCAGCACACAGCGGGCCAGATTGTTCTCCAGATTCTAGTGTGCCTTGATTGTCTTGCTGTCACAATCTATAAGATAGACGCCTTCGCTGGTTCCGACCCAAATGTTTCCCTGCTTGTCTTCATGAAAGGAACGTACGTCAGTGCGTGACTTGTCTTCGGAGAAAATCTGCCGGAAGCTTTGGCTCTTGGGGTTGTAGTAGGCTATTCCTCCATAAAAAAGCCCGAACCATAATCCTCCCTTTGAGTCGCACAAGGCTGCCTGCACCGTATTGCTTCTGAATTTCTTGTTGTCAGCATTGTATATGGCTATTCGTCTTCCCTTGTTGAATACGTTGATTCCTCCTCCATCGGTTCCTATCCAGAGGTTACCGGCTTTGTCCATACAGACACCGGAGGCTATTTTACTGTTCAGGCTGTTGTTGGTGGATGGAAAAGGAGAATATTTATAAGTGCTGAAGAGTGACGGCTCGCGTTTTATGAAGTTGATGCCGCCTCCCCAGGAACCTGCCCATACATTACCGAAGGAATCTTGGAGCAGGCAACGGATACTGGAGTTGGACAAGCCGTATTCATCGTCTCCCTCCCGGATAGAAAGCGCATGAATCTGGTCCGACGAACGGAAAAGCTGTTGGGACAAATCCACTACGGCAATGCCGCCGAATTCCATGGCTATCCAAAGTCTGTTGTCATCCAGTTGGTGTATATCATATACACGGTGCGATATGCAGTTGGTTTTGTCGTCGAAGGGGATGAAACTTTCCGCTTCCGGGTTAAACAGTACCACTCCTCTATCGGTTCCTATCCATATGTTTCCGCTTTTGTCTTTGTAGACACATGTCACTTCGTTGCCGGGCAGGCTGTTGGGGGATTGCGGCTCGTGTGTGAAGTTCTTGACTGTCTTGTCTTTTATGGAAAGTATACTGAATCCCCGGTCCACATGCCCGATATAGAGTAGTCCGTTACCGCCGTCTATGGCAGACCAGATATGGTTGCTTGCAAAACCCGGTACGGTTTCGGTATTGTAATGGGTGAATTGCCCGGTTTGCTTGTCAAAATAGTCCACGCCTTTCCAATAGGTGCAAATCCATAGGTTACCGTCGGAGGCGGCAATGATTTTGGTAATGTCGTCCGTAACCAGGCTTTCAGGGTTGTTTTCGTTGTGTCTGTAAGTGATGAATGAATCGTTGGCATAATTGTATGCATTGATTCCGGCACGCTGGGTTCCTATCCATAAGATGGAGTCGATGGGATCGTCCAGCAGACAGTTCAGTTCGTTGCCGGTGATGCTTTGCTTGCCGGTTGTTTCTTCTTTATAATAGGTAAGGAAGCGTATTCCGTCGAATTTATTTAAACCCTCTTCTGTGGCAAACCATAGAGAGCCCCGTTTGTCTTGGGCTATGCTTACCACATGGTTGTTGGACAGCCCTTCACGGATACTCAGATGTTTTATGGTATATGGCTGCGCGGATAGCAGGAATGGCAGGCATAGGAAAATGGAAAGTAGAATCTTCTTCATAACGGGTCGTTTTTCATTGCATGAGTCAAAAGTACAAATAAAATCTTTAGATGATGTGCACAAATCGTGCATTGACAGATTTATATGCCTTCTCTGCAAGATTTATACAGCTGTTGAATCGAAAATTGGCATATGTTTGCATTGCCGATTATTATAAATCGGAACAAAATGTACTTTTTTGTTTAACTTTAATAATAATATTTATGAAGAAGCATTTCTTTAACGCCACTTTCTGGGCGTTATTATCGCTGGCTTTATGGACTACTGGATGTAGTGACGATGACGGATACTCTGATGTAGACGGGCAGATTCCGACAATGACATTGGTGACGGATCATATTGAATCCGGTGCCGGCCATCGTTTTACCATTGAAGGTTCGTTGGCTGACCAGGATGGAATTGTATCCGTCAATCTGCAATGTGCCGATCTTTATCTGAACAAGACCATTGATTTGGTCGAAATCTATGGAGCTCCCCAAACGGAGTATGAGTTGAGCTATTCTTATGACCTCAAGCGTGATGAAATCGGTGAACGCTTCACCGTGAAAGTGACCGTAACAGATGCGGGCGGGCGTGAAGTGTCGCAGGATGTGTTGATAACGATGGATGGGGACTTTGAGAATCCTACATTTACAATTGCCCCTGGTAAGGAGGTTACCGTACTGATAAAGGATGAAACAAAGTTCAACCTGAATTTCACGGTGAAAGATGACCGCATACTGGATTATGTACTCATTGAGATTCCTGGGGTAGAAGGTTTTGAAAGCCGCCGTATAGAGGCTGGCGGGCAATCTACTTTGAGCTTTACGGAGAAGATTATTCTGCCTAATGAGGTGAAAAGTTACGATGTGACTTTGACGGCTGTGGATGCCAGAGGCAATCAGACAGTGACCAATAGTACCATCAGTGTATCTGAAATGCCTGACTTCCCCAAAATGTATCTGGCCGATGTGGCAACCGTAGAGGAATTGAACAGTGATATTTTCGGTGTACCGATGGTGATTAACCATACGGGCGAGTACCAATATCGTGCACGTTATTATAATAAAGCTGCCGGTACGGAAATTTTCTTCTTACCGCAAAAGACAGACTTTACTCCTATCTGTTTTGGCCTTGATCCGGAGGATAATACAAAACTGACGGATGACCCGGAAACGACTAAACCTATTGTCTTGGATGAGGCTGGTGTTTATTATGAAATAGACATCAATGTGAAAGAGTCTACTTATAGTATGCGCACGTACTCGGTGACAGAGGCTACAAATCCGATGAAATATGAATATGGAAAGCCTTGTTTTGACCGTTGGGAGAATGGGGAATCGTTCATTGATTTCTATATCGGTTGGGGAGGTTCTCCTCAGGATGCGGGAAATCAGTTGTTTGCCCAGGATAAAAATAATCCTCATCTTTTCTATTATCCGGAAAATGGAACTTGGACGCTGGAAGCCGGTGAAGAAATGAACTTCATCATATCCAATTATCATCCCGACGGATGGTGGGATCATGTGGAATGGCGGTGTGACGACTCTCAGAATGTAGAGAAGTTTGGTTACTTCAGTAAGAAAGGGGATGTGAATCCTAATTGGGAAGGCACCAATCAGCGTTGGGAAGACGGCTCGATGGTAGGTGACAACTGGATGAAGCCTACGGTTACGGTGACCGGCAACTACCGCTTTGAGTTTGACGCGCATTTGGGTCGCGGCAAGATTGTGCCTGCTAATTAAAAAGTAACATTAGATTTAAGATATGAAAAAGCAAATTCTATTATTATGTCTTGCGCTGATAAGCCTTTGCGGTTATGCGCAGCAGATAACGGTTAAGGGTGTGGTGACTTCGGCCACCGACCAGCAGCCGTTGATTGGAACTACAGTTCAAGTGAAAGGTACCGGTACGGGTACAATTACCGGTATCGACGGTGATTATACATTACCCAATGTAGACAAGAATGCAGTGTTGGTATTCTCTTCTATTGGTTTTGAGTCTCAGGAAATAGCTGTAGGTGGACGTACTACGATTAACGTGGTACTGAAGGAGGCTGCGGAATTACTGGATGAAGTGGTGGTTATCGGTTATGGTGCTGTGAAAAAGAGCGATTTGACCAGTTCTATTGCTACAGTAAAAGGCGATGAAATCACTGAAACCGTGACCGGTAATGCTATGGATGCTTTGCAGGGTAAGGTAAATGGTGTACAAGTCACCAGTGGTGGTGGCCCTGGAGCTACTCCGAAGGTGCTGATTCGTGGTGTAACTACCGTAAACGGTACGAATCCGTTGTATGTAGTGGATGGTATGCCGGTAGGTGACAATATCAACTTTCTGAATAGTAACGATATTGCTTCCATGGAAGTATTGAAAGATGCTTCGGCTGCCGCTATCTATGGTACACGTGCATCAAACGGTGTCATCCTGATTACTACAAAGAAAGGTAAGACTGGTAAAGCCCGCATCAATTGGAATTCTTCTGTTGGTTTCCAGACCGTGGCCAAACCTAATATTGCCGGTGCGGCTGAATATAAAGAAGTGTTCAATACTCGTTATACGAATGATGGCCTTTCTTCTATCTGGAACGATACGGGTGCTACGACCAATCCCGGTGGTACAGACTGGTGGGATACTGTAGTCAATAAAACAGCTTTGGTGCAGAACCATTCACTTAGTGTTGCCGGTGGCTCAGAACAGTTTGTTTATAACTTTAGCGTGGGCTATTATCGTAACAACTCACAGTTTGATGTAGGTTATTGGGATAAGATAAATATCCGTCTGAATACTGAATATACATTTAATAAGTATGTAAAATTGGGAGTTGATATTGCTCCACGTGTCGAATCATGGGATGATACCCCAAACCAGTTCTCGGCAGCCATGGCTATGGACCCGACAACTCCGGTATTCCGTCCGCAGGACCAATGGGAGGATAATGAGTACAACAACTATCAACGCTCTTACAACAACCAGGAGTGGAATCCCGCCGGTTCAATTGCCCGTAGCAATGCTCATTCTCGCGAGTTGGGTGCCATTCTGAATACCTATCTGCAGGTAAACCCGATAGAAAAGCTGACGTTGCGCACCCAGTTCGGTGCCAATGCACACTATCGCCGTTCTGATTCATTCGTTCCGAAGTTCAATATGGATCCGTTGGAGAAACAAGACTTGAACGAAATCACCCGCCGCAATCAGGAGTGGTTTGACTGGAACTGGACGAATACAGCCACTTACATGGACACTTTCGCTGAAAAGCACAACTTGAATGTAATGGCTGGCTTTACTGCCGAACGTTTTGCATGGTACAATACTCAGGCACGGCGTGATAATGTTCCCAATAATCTGGACCAGATGCAGGAAGTGAATGCCGGACAGCAGGGTACGGACGAGGCCAACGGTGAAACCACTTACAATACACTGGTTTCTTTCCTGGGCCGTGTCATGTACAACTACGATAACCGTTACTACATTTCGGCATCTCTCCGTGCCGACGGTTCCTCCCGTTTCCCGAAGGGCAGCAAGTATGCCCTCTTCCCGTCTGTTTCCGCTTCCTGGCGTGTCATCAGTGAGGCATTTATGCAGGACCAGGACATCTTCAGTGACCTGAAGTTTCGTGGAGGCTGGGGCCGTGTAGGTAATCAGAATATCAACAATAATGCTACCCTTACTTTGTTGAGCGAAACCCAATACTATTATGGCAATACGTTGGCAAATGGTTACTTCGTGTCTACAGTAGGTAACAACCAGTTGAAGTGGGAGACTGTGGAAGATTGGAACGTAGGCGTGGATATGTCATTCCTTGATTCACGTTTGGGTGTAACATTCGAATATTTCCAGAAAAAGTCCATTGACATGCTCTACCAGAAACAGAACATCCTCTCTTTGGGATATGATAACTGGAACAGCCAGATTTGGATGAACATCGGTAGTATGCAGGCCCGCGGTTGGGAAGTGGGACTTACCTGGCGCGATGAAATCGGCAAGGATTTCTCTTACGATCTTGGTCTGAACCTTTCTGCCGTGCGCAACAAGGCCATCAAGTTCTCGGGCGACGGTCCTATCAATGTCGGTGGATTCAATAGCGACCAGATTATCCGTAACGAAGATGGTGGTTTTATCTCCCGTTTCTACGGTTACGTGGCCGATGGCTTGTTCCAGAATTGGGAAGAGGTGTATGCGCACACTGACGAACACGGAACACTGATTCAGCCCAATGCAAAACCGGGAGACATCCGCTTCAAGGACCGGGACCATAACGGAGTGCTCGATGCCAATGACAAAGATTATATCGGTAATCCTTATCCTGATTTAATGATGGGTCTGAATATTGGTATGCGTTATAAGAACATTGATTTTGCAGCCAATTTCTATGGTACGTTCGGTAATGATATTTACAATGTCACCAAAGGACGGTACTCCGGTTCAGGCGGACAGAATGTTTGGGCAGGTACACTGGAGAAAGCATGGCATGGAGAGGGTACCGGCAATGATATTCCCCGTTTGTCGAGCAATGACTTGAACCTGAACTATAACCGTGTTTCCAGTTTCTATGTGGAAGATGGTTCCTACTTGCGTTGCAAGCTGTTACAGATAGGCTATACGCTTCCTAAGAAATGGGTTGGAGGTGCTGACTTGCGTCTTTCCTTCTCTGCACAGAATCCGTTTACCATTACCGGTTATTCGGGAATGGACCCCGAACGCCCGATGGTTGACGGTACTACCGACAGCTCTGGCAGTGCCATCAATACCGGTATTGACAACGTGGCTTATCCTAATCCGAGAACATTCTTGTTTGGCATTGACTTCAAATTTTAATTCTTGATTATCCATGAAACGAATATTTACAATAGTAGTTCTGATTGCTTCGCTGGTGTTTACCTCTTGCGAGGACTTCCTGACCGAAGACGTACGCGGGCAATTGAACGTGGACACTTATTATAAGTCCATAGAAGAGTGTGAATCCGCAGTCACGAGCTGTTATCAGGCCATGACATATGGAGGATGGTGGCAAATCAACACCGTGTGGTTACTTTCCGAAATGTGTGGAGATGATGCCTGGATGGGGAATACCTCTCAGTCTCAGAGTGATTATATCTCATTGGCACATTATCAGGGAAACGGTGCCAGCAATGGTCCTATCTCCAATTTTTGGCAGTACCGTTACAAAGGTATTTTACGTTGTAACATAGCCATAGATCGCATTGCGGCTCTCGAAACCCAAGAGACAGAAACCAGAGACCGTCTGGTGGCAGAAGCCCGTTTCCTGCGTGGCTACTATTACTTCGAACTGGTGAGAAATTTTGGCGGGGTGCCCTTGATGACCAGTTTCCAAATGCCGGAAGAAGTGGAGGGAACAGAACGTGCTACGGCAGAAGCCGTGTACAAATTCATAGAGGATGACCTGATGGCAGCTGCCGAAATACTGCCGCAACGCAGTACTGCGCAAGTAGGGCATGCTACCCGTGGCGCCGCTTTAGGATTATTGGGTAAAGTGTACCTCTATCAGGAGAAATGGCAGGCTGCCCATGATGTGTTGAAGACTGTGATAGATGAAGGCGAATACCAATTGCTTCCCGATTTCGGGCAGGTATGGAATGTCGACTATGACAACAGTGCGGAGAGCCTTCTGGAAATCCAGTATGAATATCATCCCACTTTGGGCTTAGGAGGGGCGCTTGCTACGGTAACCGGTGCCCGTAATGGTCCTGGTGATGGTTGGAGCTGGTGTCAGCCTACGGCAAATTTGGAGCAAGCTTATATTGAGGCCGGTGATACGGAACGTTTGAAATGGACAATAATCAAGTCGGGCTGTACAGAAATTGCCGGCGAAGACCAATTCGAAGATTTCATTGACGCAAGCAAAGCGTTGAATAAGTATCAGGAATATCTTGATAAATATGGTTGGGACCCCAATTGCTATATTATCAATCCCGCTGACCATAAGTCTGCGCGTATCATCCGCAAGTATTTCCTGCCGATGAAATATCGTGCTCAAGGCGATGCAACGGCTTACGCCACGGACAAGAGTCCTTTGAATCACCGTATTCTGCGTTATGCCGATGTCCTTTTAATGTATGCTGAGGCTTGCAATGAACTGGGTGATGACGCTTCTGCCCGTGATGCTCTCAATCAGGTGCGCAGACGTGCCAAGTTGGATGACGTTACGGCAAGTGGAAAGGCATTGCAAAGTGCCATTCGCCTGGAGCGCCGTTTGGAATTGGCTTTCGAGCAGAACCGTCTGTATGATATCCGCCGCTGGACTGATACAAATGGTAAAAAGGTGATTAGCAATATCCTGGGACCGAACGGTTCCTTTGTGAAGTGGAACACTGAAGAGGCTACCCGTGACGCTCTTGAGTGGGAAAATCAAGGTGAAGCAAGTGACAAAGGCATCACTTTCAATGAAAACCGCGACATGGTGTTCCCCATTCCTTTGTACGAAATCACGATGTCCAACGGTTCCATTACCCAGAACCCGGGTTGGAATTAAACACATTCTGATGAAAACAGATTGTTGCAGGAACTGATTATTCAATAGGTCTTTATATTCTGTCGCGGATAGTTTGCAATGGATTATCCGCGGCAGTTTTTTTAATCCGAAACAATATCATGAATTTGAGACACATTTTTATTCTTCCGGCACTGCTTGCTGCAATGGCTTGCAGCGACGATTCTCCCGTTACGCCGGATACTCCAGACACTCCTGAGGGTCCGGACATTACAAACAGCGTAGAGAAACTGGTGAGCATCGATGCCGGACAGACTTTCCAGACAATAGCCGGCTTTGGCGCTTCGGACTGTTGGTCGCCTGCCTTTGTGGGCAAGTCATGGACTTCGCACCGTGCGGGGATTACGGAACTGCTTTTTTCTTCAGAGATTGTGGGCGGCAAGCCGAAAGGAATCGGCCTTTCCCAATGGCGGGTGAATCTTGGTGGCGGCAGTGCCGCGCAAGGTGAAGCCAGCGGCATCGAGGATAAATCCCGTCGTGCGGAATCCTATCTTACGGATGACTTGACGTACGACTGGACCCGTTGCGAGGGACAACGTTACTTCATGGACCGTGCCAAGGAGCTGGGATGTAACAATTTCGTTCTTTTCAGCAATACACCTCCCGTGCAGTACACCTATAATGGAAAAGGATTTTCCGCCAGAGGGGGACTTTCCAATCTGAAACCGGAGCATTATGGTGACTTTGCAGGATATATGGCCGATGTAGCGGCCCGTTATACCGGTGAAGGCTATCACATAAGCCATATCTCGCCCGTCAACGAGCCGCAGTACAACTGGGACAGCGGTCAGGAGGGCAGTGGCTGGACCAATGACGAAGTGGCTGCACTGGCACGCGAGTTGGATATGTCGTTGGATGACCGGGGGCTTTCCACAGACATTCTCTTGGGCGAATCCGGTGATTGGGAGTATCTGTATAAAGTGAAAGGCGATGCCAACCGCAGTAATATATTCTCAGCTTTCTTTACACCCGGCTCTTCCGCCTACGTGGGTGACTTGGCACACGTGAAGAATCTCATTTGCGGACACAGCTATTGGACTGACGGCACATGGGACGGTATGCGCAACGTGCGCAAGCAAGTGGCCCAGGCTGCCGGTCAGTATAATCTGGATGTTTGGCAGAGTGAATGGAGTATGCTGGGCGATAATTACAGCAGTTCCGAATTCGTGGGCTACGAGCAGGCTTCTGAGATGGATATCGCTTTCTACATGTCGAAGGTCATCCACAATGACCTCACTGTGGCTGGGGTGTCTTCCTGGAGTTACTGGACATCGATGGATGTTTCCCGTTGGGGGCATAAGAACCGTTTTCTCTTGATTTCGCTGGTACCTGCCGGTGGCGAGTATGGTGATATAGAGCAGGAGGGAAGCTATCAGGCTACTGCCACTCTTTGGGTACTGGGCAATTACAGCCGCTTTATCCGTCCGGGATACCGCCGTATTGCCCTCGACTTGAACGAATCGCGTACTTTTTTCGGTTCCGCCTGGCTTTCTCCCGAGGGGGATAAGGTAGTGGCCGTCTATACAAACATGTCTGATAAGGCGGTTCGCTTAGGTGAAACGCATGTGGGATGGAGCAATGAAGCGAAGTCAATAGCTACTTATACAACTACCGGTAGCAAGAATCTGGTGGAAGGAACGGTGGCGGCAGGCAAGCAGGTGATTCTGGAAGCCAAGAGTGTGACAACCGTGGTGTATAGCCTGAAGTAAGGAATTAGTTTAACTTCAAAGAAAATCTATATGAAAATGTATTTTAAGAATAACAGGACTGCTCTTATCTTTTTGCTGGCAATGCTGGTCGTTGCTCCGATAAAGGCGCAGGTGGCATTTGGCGATGCCGCAAAATTCAATGACGGATGGCTGTTCCGGCTGACGGACGACTCGGCTATTGTCCGGACTGACTATGACGACAGCGAATGGCGGAAGCTTTCTTTGCCACACGATTGGTCCATAGAGGGGCAATTGTCGCCCACACTGGCCAGTTGCACCGGGTACCTGCCGGGTGGGATAGGCTGGTATCGCAAACACTTCAGGGTTGAAGACAACGCAACACGTCATTATATCTATTTCGAAGGGGTATATAACCGGAGCGAGGTTTACCTGAACGGGCATCTGCTTGGCAGGCGCCCCAACGGCTATGTATCGTTTCTTTACGACATGACCCCTTACCTGAAGGAAGGCGACAATGTGCTGGCTGTCCGTGTAGACCATAGCCGTTATGCCGATTCACGTTGGTATACGGGGTCGGGCATCTATCGCGATGTATGGCTGGTGGCTGCTCCCGATACACATATTGCGCAATGGGGTGTGGGCTGGCATGCCGCTTCGCTGACAGACAAGCAAGCCGTCGTTGCGGTCGATGTAGAGGTGGAGAAGCACAAGGCAACTTCCGACAAACTGGAACTGAAGGCTTCACTGTACGATACTGCCGGAAAGAAGGTGGCACAACGCCGTGTGCGTGTTGCCGATGGAAAAGAGGGCATTGCCAAGCAAAGTCTTGACTTGAAAGTGTCCAAACCCCATCGTTGGAATCTGGATAATCCGTATCTGTATACATTGAAAACCGAATTGCTTGCCAATGGCAAACGCATTGACGGCAGTGAGACCAAAGTGGGACTGCGTACGCTGGAATTTGATGCCAACAAAGGTTTTGCCCTCAACGGCAACTGGATGAAGGTAAAAGGTGTATGCCTGCATCATGATGCAGGAGTGCTGGGTGCAGTAGTGCCGCCGGAGGTATGGGAACGCCGCCTGAATAACTTGAAAGGGATTGGCGTAAATGCCATCCGCATGAGCCATAACCCACAAGCCCCCGTTCTTTATGAACTGTGTGACCGCCTGGGATTTCTTGTAATGGATGAAGTCTCTGACGAATGGGAGTTTCCGAAACGCAAATGGGTACAAGGCTGGAATGTGGGTACTCCGAGTTATGACGGTACTTTCGACTTCTTCGAGGAGTGGATAGAACGGGACGTAACCGATATGGTACGTCGTGACCGCAATCATACCTGTATTTTCTTGTGGAGTATCGGCAATGAAGTGGATTATCCGAACGACCCTTATTCGCATCCCGTTCTTGATGGAGCTAAAATCAACCAGCCTATGTTCGGGGGCTATAAGCCGGATGCTCCCGATGCCATGCGCATCGGAACCATAGCAAAGCGTCTGGCTGCCTGTGTACGTGCCGTGGACACTTCCCGTCCCGTGACCGGAGCTTTGGCGGGTGTCGTGATGTCGAACGAGACGGAGTATCCCGATGCTGTGGATGTGGTGGGGTATAACTATACGGAAAACCGCTACGACCAAGACCATGCCACTTATCCGGACCGCATTATCTATGGAAGCGAGACGGGTTCGGGGCTTGATGCCTGGTATGCCGTCCGCGACAAGGATTTCATCTTCGGGCAGTTCATCTGGACCGGTACGGATTATCTGGGTGAATCGGGCAGATGGCCGTCCCGCGGTTTGTACACGGGTTTGCTCGATTTCGGAAGTTTCCCCAAGCCACGCGGACATTTCCGGGCTTCGTTGTGGTGCGAGAATCCGGTCACGTATGCAGGAACATATCCGGTATATGCCCATCCCAAGCATCCCGAGCATGTATTCCTTTCGCCTGATGCATGGGACATCTGGAACTATGACGAGGGGCAGAACATACGTGTGGTGTGTTATACCAATGCTCCGCAGGCGCGTTTGCTGCTCAACGGCAGGGTGGTAGGCGAGATGAAACCTTATGATGAAAAGACCGGCATCATCTACTGGGATATTCCTTTCCGGGCTGGTGAGCTTCGTACTGAGGGCTGCGATAAGGAAGGAAATGCCTTGTCGAGCTATTCCATCCGGACATCCGGACGTCCTTATGCCATCCGTGCCACGGCGGATCGCACTATTTTGTCCGGCGACCGCGCCACTGCGCACATCACCGTAGAGGTGGTTGACGAAGAAGGTACTGTTGTGAAACTTGGCGACAATGAAATTACGTGTACAGTTGAAGGAGCGGCGCGTCTGCTTGGGCTCGAAGGCTCTGACAACAGTGACATGAGTGATTATACCGATAACCGTCACCGCGTATACCACGGGCGTTTGCTGGCCTATATACAGACTACCGGAGGAGAGGGACCGGTTAAAGTAAAGTTTGCTTCCCCCCTTCTGAAAGGAACTGAAGTAAAGTTTGAAGTAGGGCAGTAGTACACTACTATGGACTTATGTTTGTGCCATCGTATTGGCACAGTCGTGCCAGTACGATGGCAAGGCTGTGCCAGTATGGTGGCACAACTTTGCCAATGCGATGGCACGGGTTGTGCATTTCTTACAGAATGTATTGCACTTCCTTGAACAGATATTCCCGTTCACTTCCTCCTTCATCCTCCAGCACGAACCGTCCGTCTTGCTCTACACGCAGCAACCGGGCAAGGAACTTGCCGTTGGCATCTTCATAAGGGTGCAATCCCCGGCGACGGAAAAGGGAGCGGGCATACCGTGTGGATATCTCGTCGGAGTAGACGGCGAAGTCCTCCATTTGGAGGCTGTTGTAGTAGATTTGTACACGTCTTAGGATATGGGCAAGGATTTCATAACGGTCGTGCTCCTTTCCGGTGATTTGTTTCAGTGAGACGGGGTTGGGAGCATCACTGTTGAAGACTTCCTGGTTGATGTTGATACCGATTCCGGCAATGCTGCGCCTGATATGATGTCCGGAAAGGTCGTTCTCTATCAGTATGCCGCAGATTTTCTTGTCTTTCCAATAAATGTCGTTCGGCCATTTGATGGTGATTTCATCAGACCATCTGCTCAGCTCTTCCTTAATGGCGAGGGAAACGATTTGTGAAAGGATGAACTGCCGGCGGGCTTCCAGAAAAGAAGGGTAGAGTACAAAGCTGAAAAGCAGGTTCTTGCCTTCTTCAGCTTCCCAGGTGTTGCCGCGCTGGCCTTTACCGGCAGTTTGGAACTCGGCAGTCACGGTTGTTAGTTCGGCAACGGATTCTTGCAACTGGTTGCAAAGCTGGCTGAGGTATTGGTTGGTCGATGCCGTCTCGTCCAATGCCACCAGCGGGAACGGGAATGTGTCAGGGCAGGGCTTCATATTCGGTACGCATTTTTTTGGTGAACTTCTTCAATACTTCTTCCACGGAGTGGTCTATCAGTTGCTTCAACAGTTTGTCGTCGACGTCACCGTCAAGGAACACCTGGTTCCAGTACTTTTTGTTGAAGTGATAGGCACCTTCGATGGCAACATAGTGCTCCCGCAGTTCGAGTGCATATTCGGGGTCGCATTTCAGACAAATCTTGTTGGCGCTTTCCAGGTCGATAAGTGCAAACATTTTATTCATGACTTTCATCACGAGCGAGTATTCGTCAAACGGAAAGCATTCCGTGACGGCTTTTTTGCTGAGGCAATATTCGCGGGCGGTTTCGATGTCCATGATGGTATTTACGGTTTTACGGTTTACAATTTACGATTGAAATAACTCTTGCTTGTCAATTTTCAACTCTCAGAACATCGGCGGATAGAAGGCTTCTTTGAGATGCTCTATCCTGAATGCACCCGGTTCGCCTACAGCCGTTATGATGTCGAAGCGGACGGGTGCATCCAAGCAGAAGTGCTTGATATAGGCATCGGCCGCTACGACAATACGTCGTATTTTCTGCCAGTTCACGGCATCCTGCGGCTCAATGTAATCCGTATTGCTACGGGTTTTCACTTCCACAATAATCAGTTCCTTATCTTTGTCGGCTACAATATCCAGCTCAAGGTGATTCTTCCGCCAGTTACGGTCACGTATGGTGTAACCGTTCTGTTCCAAGTATTTGGCAGCGGCGTCTTCACCGGCTTTTCCAAGAATATTGTGTGCACTCATTATTCTGCGTGTCTGGCAGGCATCAGCATACCGTCGTGTCCAGGACGGAAGATAGCGGGCAACTTATAAGTTTTACCATCCAATGTATTGACCACTGCACTGCGCGTTTGGGGGGCTGGATTTGTACCGGTAATCAGTTCAATGGCCTTGGCATACAGAGGTTCTTCATTGTTTCCATAATCTTTATGAATATAGAATACACCTTGTTCGTTATAAGGATTGGTTTCATCCATCAATATATCGGGTTCAAATCCTTTTTCATACTCCCCGAATCCTTTGGCGTTATAGCTTTGGAAGGTGATAGGAACAACACGATATGTGTTATTCCGGACAGTGTACTCCTCATATTCCATACCTACGTTCTTACCAGTGGTCTTTTCACCTATAAGTATTACGTCCAAATCTATTCCTTCTAAGGAATTAATGACGAGTTCACTGGCAGAGGCCGTTCCATTTCCGACAAGGCAGTAGACGCGGGGAAGGTTGAGGCTTCCGGCTGATAAGGAAGTACCCAAGTTGGGATAACTGGAGTATGCAAATAATTCATCTTCCCGTTTGTTATTGAGTTTTGCCATTCTTTCATCATTGTATCGTAAACTGCTGAATACTTTACCTTGAGAGGCAGTACCGGCAATACAAGTTGCTATCAGATTAGCCGACATGGTATGCCCACCACCATTGTACCGCAAGTCCAGAATCAAATCTGTGACGTTCTTGTTTTTAAAATCTTTGAAAACATTGAATAATTCTTGGTCAAAGCCTGCCTCGAACCCAGAATAAACGAGGTAACCGATTCTATGTCCTTCTATATCTTCCTTGACATTACTGAAGATGACGGGGTTGTTGTATGTGGCTTTGGAAGTTATGGTGTATTCCTTTTGCCCGGTAATGGTGCCTCCTTCTACGACATCTTCTGTCAAAGTATAGTTGATAGTTGCATCTGGTGACAATATGTCGTAATAGAAGTTATTAATATTGTTATTATTTATCTTCTTTCCATTTATCAGGCTTATCATTGCTCCTCGTTTGAGTCCAGCTTCGGAGGCCGGTGAATCGGGATATACACCTTGGAGGCAGAAATAAATGGTATTTTCTGCTTGTGTGCCAATGCTTATGGGGGTTATACCGGTGATACCGAAACTATATGCCAGTTCCTTGTTTACAATTTTGGTGGTACGGGTTGAACTAATATTGGGCAATAGCTGGATATAAGAGAAAAGATTATAATATGTCTTGCCGTCGCTACCGACATATGTTTTTTTATCCAATGTATTGGTAGTCATACTTCCCAATGCATCATAGAAGAAGTCTTCATAGCCTTTGTTATGGTCAAGATTCAACGTTTTGTATTCATCGTTCCAGAGATACATTTCCCTCAGATATTCATCAACTTTTGCGTTAATCTCCATATCTTCAGTGGTTTGGGGAACACTGGTCCCCTTTTGTGTAACTTCAAAACTTGCAGGAGAATAGCCGTCTATATTAATGGAAATTCTGGCTGTCCGGTCGGTGGTGGAACTTGTACTTACAGATAATTTCAAGGTGCTTTGTCCTTTTGTACCCGAGGTCGTATTCAGTTTGCACCAATCCGCTCCTGAGGTGACGGAAGCTACCCATTTGGCTGCAGCATTGAAGCTTACAGACAACTCATTATCCTGGCTGATCTCCAGGGATTTTCCCTCTGTCCAACTCTGATTGGTTATGCCGGTATTAAGTTTATTATCGTCATCGTCACTACATGAGATAAAACTTATACTGAACAATGTGAGTAGAAAGAAACTAAGATAATTTACATGTTTCATACCTTTTAAATTTAGAACTCTCCAAAAATACGTTTTTAATTACTAAATTAAAATGTTTTTAAGAAATACTTTAAGTTTACCGGTCAAAAAAATATTTCAGTGCTATTTAAGTGTTTCCGATATAAAAATTACGTAGGTTCGTTTTGTTTTTACAGAAGTAAAAGTAATTTTGCAGGAAATATGAGAAAGAGAGATAAAACGTGTGCGAAAGCAACGCCCGAAGAACCGAAACGCGAGCAGCGCATGGTATGCCTGATGAGCGAGGAAGAGCAGCGGATTGTGGACCGTTATCTGGAGAAATACAAGATAACGAACAAGTCGGTTTTCGACAATTCCCGCACAACAGCCGGCATTCCGCCCAGAATACAGTAGTCTAAAAAGAGTTCACTGTACACCGCCATCTCTACTTCATTAAACGGCTTC
>ENA-OPZZ01001180-OPZZ01001180.1-human-gut-metagenome-genome-assembly--contig:-NODE-1180-length-17221-cov-4.594829_pt1 | contig 17221 bp, 17 predicted proteins | sample MGYA00242487_ERZ504511 | MGnify/ENA primary metagenome ERZ504511 (study PRJEB26092, sample SAMD00036241) | human gut metagenome | host: Homo sapiens | study: EMG produced TPA metagenomics assembly of... | reverse complement strand
ACAGACGGGCTGTCGGATTTTTCTTTCATCTGTAGGGTTTATTTTATTTGTGAGATATTATTGTTAATACGTTAATATACGGGAAAATATTCTTCACAAAAGTAGGGCTTTATTTGGGAATGGGAAACGTTTGGACAAATATTACTGATATGCAAAGAATCTTTTATAGAGAAATTGTGTTGTGATGTATCAAAAAATCTCCATTTCTTTCTCATATTCTATATTTTTACCTATTTTTGTAACTTCCGATAATATAGCCTTATCGGAAGTTACAAAAAAAAGACACACACATGAAACCGGAAGAAAAGGCTCGAATAATAATTGACCGTATGCTTAATGATGCGGGGTGGGAAGTAGTTGATAGAAATCATTATTCTCCTGAAGTATCTGCTATAGCAGTCGAGGAAGGCTTGCTGAAAGGTAATCGTGAAGCTGACTATTTACATTTTTTTAAATGGTAAAGCTGTTGGCGTATTGGAAGCAAAGAAAGAATCTGTGTCAATTTATTCTGAATTTGTGGCAGACCAGGCTGAAAAATATACTAGAGGTGTACCTCATTGGTGTCAGGCTTGGATGAATCCTTTACCTTTAGTTTATTTGTCAAATGGAAGGGAACTGTTATTCAGAGATACCCGTGACGTTGATTCTGAATATATTTCTTTGAATAAAATTCATTCTCCTAAAGAAATAGTAAAACTATTAGGACTTAAAGATGATTTTGCAGGACTCCCAACCTTAAAAAGGAAAGGATTAAGGGATTGCCAGTATGAAGCGATAACAAAATTAGAAAATAGTTTTCGTAGCGGGCATGATCGTGCATTGATGGTTTTGGCTACGGGAGCGGGAAAGACTTATACCGCATGTTTGGCTGCCTATCGTTTGTTGGCTTTCACTTCAATGAAGAGGGTTTTGTTTCTTGTTGACCGTAATAATCTTGGAAAACAGGCAGAAGGAGAATTTGGAACATTCCGTTTGACTGAAAATGGTGATCCGTTTAATACCATATTTGGAGTAGAAAGATTGAAAACTGCAAAAATCCCAAATGATGTCAATGTTGTTATCTCTACTATACAGCGTTTATTTTCTTTATTGTCCGGAGACGATTTTATAGATGATGATAATGAAGCGGATTATGTTGTCGACGGCACTAGAAATATGAATTTGCCAGTTCATCCTAACTTGCCCCCGGATTACTTTGATTTGATAATTATTGATGAGTGCCATCGCTCTATTTATGGTAGTTGGCGAAGTGTGCTTGAATATTTTAGTTCTGCAAAAATGATTGGGTTAACAGCTACTCCTGCTGTTGAAACATTAGCCTTCTTTAATAACAACTTAATAGTGAACTACACTCTTGAAAAGTCAATAGTTGATGGTGTCAATGTTGATTATAGGGTGTTCCGTATTAAAACACAAGTAACCGAAGATGGCGGTGCAATTCGCGAGGGGGATAAAGTACGTAAAATAACCCGCTATACAGGTAAAACTGAAAATATCGAAACACAGGAAACGACTACTTACACAAGACGGGAACTGAATAGGAGTATTATTAATCCTGCTCAAATAAAGTTGATTTTAGAGACATATAGAGATTCGGTTTATACAGAAATGTTTAATGATCCCCAAAGAGAACCTAATTTTGACTATTTACCTAAGACATTAATATTTGCTTTGAATGATGCTCATGCAAGTAATATTGTTAAATAGCGAAGGAGGTCTTTGGACGTGAAGATGATACGTTTGTGCAGAAAATCACTTATTCGGCTGGAGATAGTAATGAATTGATACGTCATTTTCGTAATGATAAGGACTTCCGTATTGCTGTAACTGTGACTTTGGTTGCTACTGGAACAGATGTGAAGCCTTTGGAAGTGGTTATGTTTATGCGTGATGTCGAGTCTGACTCTCTTTATACTCAGATGAAAGGTAGGGGAGTACGTACTATTGGTGATGAGCAACTTCGTAATGTTACTCCAAATGCTCATAGTAAAGATTTATTTTCTTAGTCGATGCAGTGGGAGTAACAGAACATGAGCATTATGTAACAACTTCTGGAGTGGGAAGCAATGCTGAAACATTGTTGTCTTTAAGGCAACTTTTAGAACGTATCTCTCATGGTGAACTGCTGGATGAACATCTGCGATTGTTGGCTAGCCGTCTGTCAAGAATACATAATAAGGCAAATGAAGAACAGAGGAATGAGTTTATAAGATTGGCTGGTACAGATATGCGGGATATGGCATCTCGTATATATGAAGCTTTGGATAATAATCTGTTGCCGGAATATGTGAATATAAACGAACCGAATAACGAACGGAAAGGCTTGGTGCGTCCTCTCGCTATTCATCCCGATGCCCGTGAATATCTGTGTATTCTGAACGCCGGATTTGTCACAATTTTAATGCCCGGTGAAGATACATTGATTGAGAAAGGATTTTCCATAGAGGAAGCTCACGACACGACTCAGGCGTTTGAACAATATGTAAATGAACACAGGGATGAGATAGAGGCTTTACGTATTATTTATAATAATAACGGAGAACCTATCACTTATGCAATGCTTAAGGATTTGGAGAATCGGATGAAAATGGAGAATTACAAGTTTAATCCTTCCCAATTATGGAATACATATTCTATTATTAACCCTTCCAGTGTAGTACATTTTGGGACGAAAGAAGAAAAAGAAGCTTTGACTAATATTATTCAGTTAGTCAGATATGCTTATCATCAGGTGACAGAACTTCGTAGCCTGTCATCAATGGCTGCCCAACGTTTTGAATTGTGGTGTGGGCAGATACAGCGTAGAATGACTGAGGCTCAAAAGAATACTATCCGTCAGATTGTGAACTATATTGTAGCGAATGGTTCTTGTACAATAAAAGAAATAAAGGAAGATGATAAAACAATAGCGCTTCAGATGATACGTAAAGTTTGGTACTATAGCAGCAGTGAAATGAGGCTATTGTTTCATTATCTCAGTTTTTAATTTATAATAGAAAAGTAGCATAAAATTAATATGGCAAAATCAAATTCGAATGAGCAAGGTCTGACTAAAAAGGTCTGGACACTTGCCACTACGTTAGCGGGTCAAGGTATTGGATTTACCGATTATATAACCCAACTGACTTATTTGTTATTTCTGAAAATGGATGATGAAAACGTTAAATTGCTTGACGAAGAATCAGCCATACCTGAAGGATATCGTTGGGAAAACTTGATAGAATTAGATGGTCTTGATTTGATAGGCCAGTATGAAAATACATTGAAAATACTGAGTGAGCAGGATAATCTAATTGGTACTATCTATACGAAAGCTCAAAATAAAATAGATAAGCCTGTATATTTGAAGAAGGTCATAACAATGATTAATGAGGAGCAATGGCTTATAATGGATGGTGATGTTAAGGGGGCTATTTATGAAAGTATTTTAGAGAAGAATGGACAAGATAAAAAGAGTGGAGCAGGTCAGTATTTTACTCCTCGTTCTCTTATATCGGCAATGGTTGATGTAACGCGTCCTCAGATTGGGGAAACGGTTTGTGATCCGGCTTGTGGAACTGGTGGCTTTCTTTTGGCAGCTTATGACTACATGAAAAAACAATCACAAGACAAAGGCAAACGGGATTTTTTGCGGAATAAAGCTCTGCATGGTTCGGATAATACTCCTTTGGTTGTTACATTAGCTTCGATGAACTTGTATCTTCATGGTGTTGGTACTGACCGAAGCCCTATTATATGTCAGGACTCTTTAGAAAAAGAACCTGATATATTAGTGAATGTTATTCTTGCTAATCCGCCTTTTGGAACCCGTCCTTCTGGTTCTGTCGACATTAATCGAAGTGATTTTTATGTTGAAACGAAAAATAACCAATTGAATTTCTTACAGCATATAATGCTTTCGCTCAAAACAGGCGGACGTGCAGCGGTTGTTTTGCCTGATAACGTACTGTTTGAAGGGGGCGCTGGAGAAGTGATTCGTAAGAAACTACTTTCAGAATTTAATTTGCATACTATCTTGCGTTTACCAACAGGTATATTTTATGCTCAAGGTGTAAAAGCTAATGTCTTATTCTTTACAAAAGGTAGTAGTACGAAGGATATTTGGTTTTATGATTATCGTACAGATGTAAAGCATACATTGGCTACTAATCCGATGCAACGGCATCATCTTGATGATTTCGTTTCGTGTTATCATGCGGAGGATATAAATGCTCGTGTAGAAACATATAATGCTGAGACTAATCTAAATGGGCGTTGGCGTAAATATACTTGTGATGAAGTAATAACTCGTGACAAAACCAGCCTTGATGTATCTTGGATAAAACAGGGGGGAGATGAAGTAGACTATTCATTATCAGAATTAATGGCTATTATCAAAGAGAAAAGTGATAACATAAGTAAAGCGGTGGCTGAACTTCAAAAATTAATGGCAAATATCGAGGACTAATGGATACAAAGAAACTACGACAGAAAATATTAGACCTCGCTATTAGAGGAAAACTTGTCCCACAAGATCCAAATGATGAACCTGCGTCTGTTTTACTTGAACGTATTAAGGAAGAGAAAGAACGTCTGATAAAGGAGGGGAAGATAAAGAGAAGTAAGAAACGACTTCTTCTGATACGTATCATTATCGGCAATTAGAATGTGTACCGTTTGAAATACCGAATTCGTGGGTGTGGGCAACATTGGGAGACATTGGTACTTGGCAAGCAGGAGGCACACCAAGCCGTTCAAATAAGACCTATTATGGAGGAAGTATTCCTTGGCTTAAAACTGGAGATTTAAATGATGGATTGATTACAGATATCCCAGAGAGCATTACAGAAGAAGCTGTTGCAAATTCTTCTGCAAAAATCAATCCAGTAGGGAGTGTTCTTATTGCCATGTATGGAGCAACAATAGGCAAATTGGGAATACTTACTTTTCCTGCAACCACAAATCAAGCATGTTGTGCTTGTATTGAGTATTATGCAGTCATTCAATCATATCTATTCTACTTCCTTTTATCACAAAGAACAACGTTTATTTCAAAGGGAGGAGGCGGAGCACAACCAAATATTTCAAAAGAAATAATTGTAAACACTACAATTCCATTACCGCCTCTTGCTGAACAACAACGTATTGTAACAGAAATTCAACGTTGTTTCGCCTTGATTAACCAAATCGAACAGCGGAAAGTTGATTTACAGACTACTATCAAACAATTGAAAAATAGGACTTTGGATCTCGCTATTCATGGAAAGCTGGTTTCTCAAGATCCGAATGACGAACCAGCTTCGAAGTTACTTAAACGTATCAATCCGAAGGCTAAAATAACAAGTGATAACGAACATTATCCCTATGGTTGGCAATATACTATTTTGGGAGAGATATTTACTCACAATACAGGTAAGGCTCTTAATTCTTCTAATAAGGAAGGAATGATGAAAAGTTATCTGACCACATCCAATGTGCATTGGGATAAATTTGATTTTACTGTACTTAAACAAATGCCGTACAAAGAAAATGAATTGGACAAGTGTACTGTAACAAAGGGAGATTTACTTGTATGTGAAGGTGGGGATATTGGTCGTTCGGCTATTTGGAATTATGATTACGACATATGTATTCAGAATCACATCCATAAACTTCGAGCAAAAATAGATTTGTGTGTAGCGTTCTATTATTATGTTTTACTGTATCTAAAAGAGAATAATCTTATAGGAGGGAAAGGTATTGGTTTACTAGGGCTATCTTCCAATGCTTTGCATAAAATAAATGTCCCTTTACCACCACTTGCAGAGCAATATCGTATAGTTCAAAAGATAGAAGAACTTTTCTCAATCCTTGATAACATTCAAGAATCCTTAAAAGTGTAAGCAAATACACTTTTAAGGATTCTTGTAAAATTATTACCAATTCACTACTTTATCCACGATTTTCTGCTGTTCACTTGCAGTTCTACGAAGATAAATGCGAGTGGTTTCTATGCTCTCATGTCCCATGAGGTCTGCCAAAAGAGCAATGTCATTGAAGCGGTCAAGAAAATTTTTAGCAAAACGATGCCGGAATGAATGGGGGTAAACAACCTCTTTGTTCATTCCATATTTTGTAGCAAAATGTTTGAGTTGTGAGGCAATACCACGAGTAGTAATACGTTGTCCGAATCGATTCAGAAAAATATACCCTGAAACAAACCCTTTTTCTTTAAGCCATTTGACAGCTTCAATACGTAAGTTCTTCGGAATGTACAAACGGCGTATTTTCCCACCTTTGCTGTAAAGATCAAGATACCCCACTTGTATATGTTCCACTTTGATATGCAGCAATTCACTGACACGTGCACCGGTTGCAGCCATAAACCATATAACGAAATACCATTCTTCATAGCCGTCTGTTTTTAATTGTGCTTTCAGAAACTTGTAGTCAGCATCGCTAATTACGTTCTCCAAGAAATTCTTCTGTTGTACCTTTACAAACTTAACTTTTAATTTGTCTTGTTTCGCAAATTCCAAATACTTGTTGATACCTTGCAATCGCAGATTAACCGTTTGTGGTCTAAAGTTCTCAACCAAATAGCCCTTATAGGCTAATAGATTCTTCTTGTTCACTTCCTTATAATGAGTAAGGAAATAATTCACAGTCCATACATACGATGTGACAGTGTTCTTAGCCAGATTTGTTTTGACCAGATAGTTTTTAAATGTTGTTACCATATTCTCTTGATTTTAAATGAATATGGCAACAATATAAGAAGATGTATCGAACATTATGAGAACTTGCCTAATGGATGGTGCTATGCATCCATAAAAGAAGTATTTAAAATCAATCCAAGAAACAAAGCTGATGATAGTTCTAAAGCTGGTTTTATATCAATGACGAATATTTCTGATGGCTATTTTAATACATTTAGATATGAGACAAGACAGTGGTATGAAGTTAAAACAGGTTTTACACACTTTGCAGATGGAGACATTGCAGTAGCCAAAATTTCACCATGCCTTGAAAATAGGAAATCTATAATTCTGAAAGACCTTCCAAATGGGATAGGTGCTGGCACTACCGAACTTTATATATTTAGATCTCAGTGTATTGATGCTAAGTATGGACTTTTCTTCTTCAAGTCAGATTACTTCATAAATCAGTGCATAAATTCTTTTAATGGAGTTGTAGGACAACAAAGAGTGAGTAAATCGATTATTGAAGATATTGATATAGCCATTCCCCCTTTGGAGGAACAAATGCGAATAGCAAACAAAGTTAGTCTACTGTTCTCTACTCTTGATAAAATAGCTGAAGAGTTATAATTCCTCGGCTATTTTATCAATTGCAACAAACAATGCTTCTATTTTCTGTAAGATCCTTTTTTGTTCTGCAAGAGGTGGTATGGGGATATGTGTATTGACTATTTTCTCCTTTGATATATTAGGCTGCGCTCCGCCACCTCCTTGCCTAAGGAATTTTTCTCTGTGAGAAAGTAAAAAATAAAACAGATACATTCTTTCTATTTCATCAAAAACATAACAAGCACAACATGCTTGATTCGTAGTAGCGGGAAATGTCAATATCCCAACTTTCCCTATCGTTGCGCCATACATTGCTATCAACACACTACCTTTAGGATTCAACTTCACAGATGTTTCATCTAAGGCTTTCTCTGTAATATATTCTGGAATATACGTGACGTATTTATCATTCAAATCTCCAGTTTTTAGCCAAGGAATATTTCCTCCATAATAATTTTTGTTCAACCTGTTTGGTGTACTTCCAGATTGCCATTTACCAATATTGCCAAGTGTAGTCCATGCCCAATTCTGAGGTACATTCAAAAGGCAAGTTCTCATAATGTTCGTTATCACTTGTTATTTTAGCCTTCGGATTGATACGTTTAAGTAACTTCGAAGCTGGTTCGTCATTCGGATTTTGGGGTACAAGTTTGCCATGAATGGCGAGGTCAAGGATTTTACTTTTTGCTTGCTTGATTGCAGTCTGTAGGTCGTTTTTTACTTGTTCAATTTGTTCAATCAGGGAGAACCAACGTTCAATTTTCGCCACAATACGTTGTTGCTCTCCTAATGGTGGAAGAGGTATCATTCCTTTACACGCATCTGCTGTGCTAAGTCTTGGCATTTTTACACCATACCCACATCGAAGAGTATAATCAAGAAAATAAGGCGAGCGTAGTACATGACAAACAAATTTATTCGACATAACTCCATAAGTGTTAAATGACATTAGCTCAGTCGTACAATATCCTTCTTTAGGTGCAACCAGTACTTTATTCAGATAAGTGCGAAGTTTAGAATACAAAATTTCACCTGTATAAAATTGATGCCGTACACCACTTATACTACGTTCGCTTTTCTTTAGGAATTGATTAATATTGGCAGAATCCTTCTCTATGTCTTCTAATTCTAATATCCAGTCATTATCTTTTATACGGTCAACCTGAACATTGATGCTATCGCCATAATTACTTATTTCTCCCAAAGTCGTCCATACCCAATTATCCGGTACCTCAAACGGTACGTTCCCATAATGATACTTATGTGGCTTTTATTTTTCAATAATAAATTATTGTATTTGATGTTTGGTTCAGCAGCTATGGTGTATGAACTGCTTTCAGGAAACTCATATTTCTTCGGGGCTTTCTGATAAAGAGGTTCTGAATCATCATTATCCGTCCATTGTTCGCATTGACGAATGACTGTTTCCAAAGCATTAGCAGCTTCCTCGGGCGGATATTTATATTTCTTCAGCAACCGCTTTATCATTTTGCGCATCCCTGCTCTGGCGGATTCTTTCTTCTGCCAGTCGATTGAAAATTTAGCAGTTTAAATCGTTAGTTTCATTGTTAGTTATCTCTTAATTTAGCTTCTATCTCTTCAATGGTAGGCATAGTACCCTCCACTTTTTCAGGATAGAACTTCTCCAGATCATATTCGGAAATACCCAAAGGTTGGCTGCTAGACTCCAAAGCATACTGAGCTTGTATGCGGTCTTTCTCTTTGCAAATCAGTAAACCGATGGTTGGGTTATCCCGTCCTTCCTTACGTAGCAGATGATTGCAAGCCACTACATATCCACCTAATTGACCGATGTCGGCAAAAGCAAATTTACCGATCTTTACCTCTACCACCACATAGCAGGAAAGCGAAAGATTATAAAAGAGCAAGTCGATAAAGTTTTCCGTTTCGCCTATTTCCAAACGATATTCTTTGCCCACATAAGCGAAACCCGTACCCAGTTCAATCAGGAATCGGGTAATGTTATTCAGTAGAGCATCTTTGAGCAACCGTTCATTGTAACGCCCAGTTATACCCGTGAAAGCAAAATTGTAGGGGTCTTTGGTCAACTCCTGTGCAAGGTCGCTCATCGCATCGGGCAATGTTTTTGTAAAGTTAGTCAGTGCCTTGCCCTGCCGCTCATAAAGGTCGGTGCTAATGAAATTGAGCAGCATACTACGACTCCAGCCGTTCTCCACCGTCTGGTGAACATAGAACAGAGCTTTGGCTATATCGTCTTTCACTTTATCCATTATCAAGCAATGGTGTCTCCATGGGACCTCAAATATTCCACCAACTTGGTGGAATAATTCCGTTTCATTTTTTCCACCAAGTTGGTGGAAAGATTTCAGAGCATCCTTATATAACAAATAAAACTTCCTACAATAGTAAATATTGCTCTTTGACAAACCAGCCGCATTGGGTATAGCTTCACGTAAATCTTTGCTCAATCGAGTGATAACACTTTCGCCCCAGCGTTCTTCTACGTGCAATTCAACAATGTCACGACCTAAAAGCCAGTTGAATTTCAACTGTTCCACATTTACTTTCACCGCTGCCTTTATTTGGCTTTGACGATAGCGACCGCAAAGGTCTTTCACCCATTGCAGATATTCTTTATCAAGTATGTTTATTGACTTGTTCATCGTAATCTATAATACTTCAGTTGCGTTAATTTTTAGTTCTCCTGACATCAGCTTCGGGAGAAGTGTGTCGCGTAGAATTGTTAACCTAATACTTTCCTGTTCATTTCTTAGTATTTGGTCGAAATACGGTTTATTTATCTGCCTATTTTTGTAAAACAGATGATTCTTATTGTTATGTGTATTGTATCTTATCTGCATTTTAATTAATGTATTAAAAGTAGAAAATAATTTCCATAGTGCTGTCGTACTTTAAATGAGAAGTAAATGTAGGCATTATTATTGATGTGATTGTTATAGTTGGAGTAAAATTTATTCTTTTGGTTGTTAGAATATGCAGAAACTTCTATTCTAACAAAAAAATGATTTGCAATGAACATTCTAATGCAAGTTTAATACTTCGCTTAACTTATCCTCAATAATTTTCTTCTCATTACTACCAATAGTAGACAATCTCACCAATGGAATTCCGTACAACTCTAAGATACGATCCTTTTTAATATCACGTTCTGACTGACTCGTCCCCGATTTGTGGAATGCATAACCATCCGTCTCAATAGCCAATACCGGTTGTTTGCTTACACGATTATAAATTAGAAAATCAATATGAGTATTTATATTTGCAGCATATTTGCTTTCCTCTTCATTCAATAGAGAATAATCCTGAATCAACATATAGAGTGGTAAATGGCAAATGATATTCAAATGACGCATATTGATATTCTCTTTCAGAATATCTTTAAGTAAGGCAAATGTAAGATTCTCGGAATCATATTCGGATATTTTTTTGTGCTTCTTCAAATAGGCTATTCGGGCATCTGTATATTGCTCATATAGATAATCGAATATAGAATGAATCTTACTGGTGGAAACAGTGCCATTGTTATATTCGATATAAGCGATCAAATCGCTGATATTGCAGTCTTTGGGTTGTTCGTTTCCCGATACGACTAAATAGAATTGTGACTTAGCCCGCGAAACAGCAACATTGAGCAGGTTTGGATCGTCGGAAAAGGAAGTGATGACATCGTCGACAGTGGTCATAATGATAGCATCCTTTTCTCTTCCCTGAAACTTATGGACTGTTGCGACATCAATATCCTCTCCAAGTGCGGATTTTACTGCATCTACTTGTTTGTTATATGGAGCTATGACGCCAATTTCATCTGTTTCATAAGATAGATTCGGTAGTACTTCCTCTTTGATAACATCTATTTCCCGTTGATTCATGTGACTGCGGGAGTGGTTACCTTTGGCTGTCCGTATGGCACAAATGATATCCTCTTCTCCTTTATCACGTGTCATGATGACGAGATCTCCACCGTAAAATTTCTGATTACAGAAGTTGATGATTCGAGGATGGCATCGATAATGTTCCCGTAACAAGGTCTGCGGTATATTCGGAATAACTTTGCAGATGGATTGCAAAAAACTCATATTGGCACAATCATATTCCGGCTTAATCAGGCAGGCATTAGCGATAAAGTTTAGCTTTTCCTTATTTTCTTCCGTGACCACATTGGGAAGTTGCATGGTGTCGCCGACAATGATTGCATTTTTAGCACATGACAAGGCTAAAGCTCCGGTTTCAACGGAAACCTGTGACGCTTCGTCCATAATGATATAATCATATACGGCATCTCGTTGCAGACTGCTTAATGATGAAAAGGTCGTACTTAATATAATAGGGTATTCTTTCTGTACCTCTCGCCAATTATTTCTTAGATCAGGGAGCGTAAAGATGGGCTTGTCATGATTATTGCCATAGGTATGAAATAACTGATTCTTTAGATATTTCATTGATGTATCGGCCATTTGTCTAGCCATTTCTGCTGCATCTTTGTTGGCAAGCTCCTTTTCTAATATGTCTATTTCGACTTCCAGCTCTGCATACTTTGTTTGGTAGAATAAGATTTGGAAGTCGGCGATAATCAAACTCATCTCCCGGTTATAAAAACTTTTATCGGGGATTTTACAAATCGCTTTGCTCCTGAATTTAAAGAAGAACCATTTCAACCGTTGAATAAAAGCAGCTATTCCCCGAAGACTTGATGATTGTTCTTTTTCTGCAAATTGCTGACATTCATTCCATAAATTCAGAAGGTCTGCCGAGCTGGAATTTTTCCGTTGTTGGAGAGTAAATTCTTTTGTTCCGAACTCTTGCAGATAATGTTGCCACTCTATTTTTAAAGCTTGTATTTCCTGTCTTGCCATGGCAAGGCGTTCCTGTTTGGAAAATATGCTTTTTAGTTCTTCTGTCTGATGATGTATCTGATTGAGAAATTGAGGTTGGTCGGCATCCGTATCATGCCATGACTCAAAGTGCTCCGGATATTGTTTTTCCTCTTCTTGAGTTTCGATGAATTTCTCTTTGTTAGCTGTGCTGCCAAGCAATGCAACAATGAATCCCATATCGTATTTGGATAACTTCTCAAGTACATTGACAATGGCGGAGTTATTATTAGATACTACCTGAACAGTCTTACCACGCACAAGGATATTGGCAATGATGTTCAGAATCGTTTGGGTCTTTCCAGTTCCCGGAGGTCCTTGTATAACACTGATTTGATTCTCAAAAGCTGCCTGGACTGCTTTTTGCTGGCTTGCATTACAACCGAAAGGAAAAATCAAGGTTGAGGCAGGCTGGGTCTGCATTTTATATTTTTGAGGATTCAGATATACAGCAATAGCTCTGTTGTTTGCGATGAAATGAATCTTTTCGTATTGTTTTGCCAATAGCTTCGTTCCGTCATCAGCTTTCAATTCGTTCGCATCGGCAACTTTCTTCAAATATTCGAATATACTTTTCGAACGACTCTCTCCCAAGCATGATTCGATAATTTCTAAGTCCTTTTCTCTGTAATCATACTCTTTACCATTCAGAAAACGAATGTGCCAATAGTTGTGTGATCCGGCCTTAAAAATAGATAAGGCTTTGATGTTTGATAAAGTTCTCCCTTTACTGATTATTTGATAATTATTGGGGTCCGGTTTGTCCGGATCAGTCAGCCAAAGGACATTTTCTTCTTTGTAAGTATACGCACTGGGAACATTCCGGAATACTACCTTATAGTTGCCATTATGATTTTGGCAACTTTCTATTTCAGGAGTCTTGATTTGACCTTTTATAATAATCAGATTTTCGGAAGTATCTATCATAGGCTTGTGTGTAAATATAATAAGTCATGCTGCTGTTTTTATTTATTATTTAGGATATAAAAGTAAGAATATTTTCCAGAATATCAAAGCTGAAGTAGAAAAAACAGTGAATGACTTTATTCAGCTTTGTATTGTTATAAATATAGAGTGAGATTCGGTTTGGGAGTATTGAACGTGATAAAAGAGATTTGTTTTGCCAATGAAATCATTATCTTTGCAAGGTATATATTAATGAACGAGGAGGATATTATGCTTGCATACACATATATTGAACACGGAAAGTTTGAATTGCAGGAGAAAGCAAGACCGGAAATAAAGGATTCACGGGATGCAGTCGTGCGTGTAACACTTGGTAGCATCTGCACCAGTGATCTTCATATTAAACATGGCAGTGTGCCGCGTGCTGTGCCCGGAATAACTGTCGGGCATGAGATGGTAGGTGTGGTAGAACAAGTAGGGGCTGATGTCACTTCGGTGAAGCCTGGTGACAGGGTGACTGTGAATGTCGAAACTTTCTGCGGTGAGTGTTTTTTCTGTAAGCATGGATATGTGAATAACTGTACTGATCCTAATGGCGGTTGGGCTTTAGGTTGCCGAATTGATGGCGGTCAGGCGGAATATGTCAGAGTTCCTTATGCGGATCAAGGTTTGAATCGTATTCCGGATACAGTGAGTGATGAACAAGCTTTGTTTGTCGGTGATGTGCTTGCAACAGGCTTTTGGGCAACACGCATCTCGGAAATAACCGTGGAAGATACTGTTCTTATCATCGGTGCCGGGCCTACCGGGATTTGTACTTTGTTGTGTGTGATGCTGAAGAAACCAAAACGCATTATTGTCTGTGAAAAGTCTCCTGAAAGAATTCGGTTTGTCCGCGAGCATTATCCTGATGTGTTGGTGACTGAACCGGAAAACTGCAAGGATTTTGTTCTCAAGAACAGTGACCATGGTGGAGCAGATGTTGTTTTGGAAGTGGCAGGGGGTGACGATTCCTTCCATTTGGCTTGGGATTGTGCCCGTCCTAATGCTATTGTCACGATTGTAGCCCTCTATGATAAACCACAACTTCTTCCTTTACCTGATATGTATGGCAAGAATTTGGTTTTTAAAACAGGTGGAGTGGATGGCTGCGATTGTAACGAGATTCTCATGCTGATTGAGGAAGGGAAAATTGATACTACTCCTCTTATTACACATCGATTTCCGTTGAATGAGATTGAGGAGGCCTATCGTATCTTTGAAAACAAATTAGATGGAGTTATTAAAGTAGCTATATCAGGAAATAAATAAAAATAGAATTTGTGTATGAAGCATATACTTATAGTAAGTAATAATGATATGTGCCGCAGTCGTATGGCACAGGAAATTTTGAACTCCTTCGGTAGAGGGATGAAGATTAGTACTGCCGGTATTTTGGCTGGAAATTCTGTCCCTGACGTTGTTTGCCAAGTGATGGAACAAAATGGATATGACTTTTCGCGTAGAAAGCCCTGTGACGTTGCGACATATGCCCAACAGACGTGGGATTATGTCATTACCCTTTGTTCGGAAGCGGAGGAAGTGCAAAAGGAAATGCAGGGGGTAGTGAGAAAATACGTTTCTTTCAACTTTACAGATCCCTTTCAGGGAGGAATTCATGTAGAAGATGAGCAGGAAGAACGGGTTAGGGCACTATATGACATCATGCATAAAGAACTGTATGAGTTCTTTCGAAGTGAATTGATGGAAAAGTTGTTGCCTCGCTGTTCCTGTGGCGCAAATACGTATTGTAGGTGTGAGTAGGAATATAAGTAAAATCATATATGTACATCATCCGGTAATGGTGGCAGAATTGCGTCATTTTGAACGCGAAGTTGCCAGAAAGCAATAGCGGATGCGGCGGCTACATTGAGAGAATCGACACCGTTTGCCATAGGAATGCGGACTACATAGTCCGCCTCATTAATTGTTTCGTTTTGAAGACCATCCCCCTCTGTTCCCATTACGATGGCTAACTTGGGTTCGGTTGCTAAGATAGGATTATCGATAGAGATTGATTTCTCCGTGAGTGCCATAGCGACTGTACGGAAACCCAGTTTGCGCAACTCATTGGGAGAACCGTCCAACCAAGTCCATGGTATCAGGAAGACAGAACCCATCGAAACCCTGACTGCACGTCGGTTTAACGGATCACAAGAATTGCGTGTTAATAATATAGCATCTATCCCCAAGGCGGCTGCGGAACGGAAGATGGCTCCGATATTAGTAGCGTCTACCACGCCCTCAATGACTACGATCCGCCGGGCTTTCCGACACACCTCCTCTACACTTGGTAGTGCCCGACGACGCATGGCACAGAGGACACCGCGCGTCAGTGTATATCCGGTCAATGTGGCAAGTAACTTTCTTTCACCGGTATAGACAGGTATATCACCACAACGTTCAATGATGCCAGCGGCATCACCAGTGATATGCTTCTGTTCACACAAGAGGGCTAAAGGCTCATAACCAGCATTCAGAGCTACATGGATAACTTTGGGGCTTTCTGCAATAAGCAATCCCTTATCAGGCTCGATACGATTCCGTAATTGAGCTTCGGTGAGGGTACTGAATATTTCTACTCCGGAGTCTGTTAAGGATGATATTTCTATAATGGGCATAGTGATTTCTTTAAACGATCTATTTTATTGCAGCAATGATAGTATGCGCTTCTTACTTACCAATACAAAAATGTTGAAAGATATTTTGAAGCACCATATCATTCGTAACCTCCCCCGCTATGTCCGAAATAAAGAAGATACACTCTCGTATGTCTTGCGAAAGAAAATCCCCGGAAATCTGCGAATCAAGTCCGTTTTGTACTCTATGAATAGCTTCCAAAGCTTTGTTTAAAGCTTCGTAATGTCTTACGTTTGTCACAATAATATCATTCTGTGTCACTGTAGGCAAGTGTGCGGCATCAATAAGCATTTTTTGTAGCTCACTTGTATTCTTCCGTTGTTTGGCCGAGATGAAAATAGATTCCGTAGATTCTTTGGGGAAGTCTTTTAATAAAGATAATACATTCTCTTTCTGTTTATCTTCAATCAAATCAGCCTTATTGAATACAATAATCAAATGTTTTCCTTCGCAACGTGGAATTATTTTCTCCGATAACTGTTCAATTTGAGAAGCGGCATTCACAGCATCTACCATCCAAAGAACAATCTCCGCCTGATCCAACTTCTGAAAAGTACGTTCAATACCCAAACTTTCAATCGTGTCATTGGTTTCCCGGATTCCGGCGGTATCAATGAACCGGAAAGTGATTCCTCCGATATTGACAGTATCTTCGATTACATCACGTGTTGTCCCGTGAATATCACTGACAATGGCTTTATCCTCATTCAATAATACATTCAGTAAAGTCGATTTTCCGGCATTTGTTTCACCGATGATAGCTACGGGAACACCATTCTTAATGGCGTTCCCGACACTAAATGAATGAGCCAACCGCGAAATGACCTGTTCAATTTCATCTGCCAGTTTCCTTAATGCCGAACGATCGGCAAATTCCACATCCTCTTCGCTGAAATCCAACTCCAATTCAATCATGGAAGTGAAATTCAACAACTTGTTGCGTAGATCTGTCAGCTCTTTACTGAATCCACCCCGCATCTGGCTCATTGCCAATCGGTGAGTGGCAGCAGATGAAGAAGCAATCAAGTCCGCCACAGCTTCTGCCTGACTTAAATCCATTTTTCCATTGAGGAAAGCACGTTGCGTATATTCTCCCGGCTGGGCCATGCGGCAACCGTTTTTAATAAGCAACTGCATTACCTGTTGAAGAATATAAGTGGAACCATGACACGTGATTTCCGTACTGTCTTCTCCCGTATACGAATGAGGAGCACGGAAAAGGCTGACGAGCACTTCATCAATCATCTCGTCTCCGTCATAAATACGCCCGAATGTCAAAGTATATGGTTTTTGTTCGCTCAATAATTTGCCAGCTTTGGCTGGCTTGAAGATGCTGCCGGTAATAGAAATAGCTTCCGGACCGGAAACGCGGATGCTTCCGATAGCACCGCCTTGAGCGGTAGCGATGGCACAGATAGTATCTTGAATCATTGTTTTTTCTTTTTGGATGAGCAAAGATAATTGTTTCTAAGTAAAAAACAGAAAATTGAGCAC
>ENA-OPZZ01001171-OPZZ01001171.1-human-gut-metagenome-genome-assembly--contig:-NODE-1171-length-17340-cov-2.579155_pt1 | contig 17340 bp, 18 predicted proteins | sample MGYA00242487_ERZ504511 | MGnify/ENA primary metagenome ERZ504511 (study PRJEB26092, sample SAMD00036241) | human gut metagenome | host: Homo sapiens | study: EMG produced TPA metagenomics assembly of... | reverse complement strand
CAAAAACAGCATTCATTCTTTTATTTTCTGTTTTCCTGGTAGCGGCAGTGACAAAAGCAAAAGCTCGCTTCCCGATATCACCTGGAACAGGCAAAGAAATTAATGCTGATAACACCGTTATTTTCCTTTTCCGCCATGGAGAACGTTGCGACCGTTCAGATATGCCATGCTATTCGGATAAAAGCGGAATCACTATTACCGGTACAGAGAAAGCACAGCAGGAAGGTATTAAGTTCGCAACAATCTTCAGTGAATATGATATTTACTCCAGCAATGCGGTAGAACCATACAAACTGCAAAATTCTTCTCCGGTAAAGAACCCGTCGTTATGGACAGTTTATCAGACTGCAATAATGATCTTTATAAGACGCTTGAATCAATCGCAAGAGAATCTCATAAAAGGAACATAGTAATAATGACACATAATCATTGTTTATCATTTCTGGCCAGAGATGGCTCGGCAAGAAATTCAAACCGGCGTACCTTGATGCCCTGATCATGCATTACGATGGTACCCGGCTCATACTTGACTGGAAAATACAACAAAGAGGCATAGAGGATATTTGAATTTACATAAATTCTGATATACTCAGTAAGATACAAGAGTGTACGGGCACATGTGCCTGTCTGAATTGCAGGTTATCCGGACGAGGGCCGGGAACTGTTTCAGGGACAAGCGCCGGTACGTTCGATTCATAAATCGTCGAGTCATCCATCATGGATCGATTCGGCGCGGAGCGTTAAAGATTACGCTCATATTCGTTTTATGTCTGACGACACATCAACCAGCCAGTATCAGGAATAATCACCTTCAGTAAACTATGAGGCTATTTACCTGGCCACACTGGCATTTATTTCCGGTAACGCAAGTATAGCCGGAAACAAACATCATCCTGTCTGTACCGGAGCACCGGTATATCCCATTCTGATTTAACTGCTCAGGAATTATTATGAACCGTATTATACCTGCGGGGTGTCTTGCCGCCCTTTTTCTGGCTGGCTGCAACTCCCCTTCTCAGCATACTCCTGTTCCGCGTAACTACGGTGCTGCCTCTGATGTGGCGGTTACCCGGCACACTCAGTACACATTATGGGACAAAGGTGTATTTTCCGGCCAACTTCCGGTTTCAACGGGGTCTCATCTTCTGACAGCTAACAGCGATCGCCTTTCCTTTGACTGGGAAGGTGATGCAATTGAATTACTGAACGAACTGGCCAGAGTCAGGGGGATGCAGTTTAACTACAATGGTGTCCGCCTGCCGTTACCAGTCAACCTTCACGTCCGGGATATGACGTTTTCCAATACGTTGAGACTTATTGAAGCCCAGACAGCCTGGAGAGCAACAATCCATCAATATCCGGGCTTGTTACAGGTCAGCTTCATGCAGCCGGAGAACCGGAAAAAATGAAAGCACTCACCTCTCTCCTTTTGCCAGTAATACTGCTTACTGGTTGTTCTTCTTCCCCTACCATCTCGCCAGGTGGTGTCAATACGCCACCACCTGACATTAATGCATGGCTTAAACCACGAAGTGAAAAGCCGGATAGTCTGTCAGAAACACGCTGGAAAATGCTGACAGACGCAGGTAAAACGCTTGGATTTCGTGGTGGCAAGGCTCAGCGTTCATGGGAGCTGATTCAGGCGCTCAACGCCCGGGAAAGCACACTTAATGCCTTATACGATTTCCGGCCACTGATTAGCCCGGAAGGCTGGCTACCACCGGTTATTGATGAAGCACAGGACGTAGCTCATATCACGCCAGATCAAATCCGGACCTCTTCCCGGGTCTGGACCATCATTCGCCCTGAACGCTTTGTCAGCAATCCACCGGGCTGGCGTGACTGGCTTCTCCGGGGGCTTTCAACAACAGCCACTCCGGGTACAGAAGGCAGCGTCGTTCCAGAAGACAGCGTGCAACGAAAAGTGTGGGAAACCGCATTACGGCAGGGATGGCAGGAAGGAAGACAAAACGCCGACCTGACGCTTGAAGCCAACCAGAAAACCCTCACCCGTGATTACCGGGGCATGATGCTGTACTCACTTCTCTGGCGTCAGGGCATGATCACCCGTCCGGATGTTTCTGATCAAATGCAAACCGTTACAGGTGACGGGAAAAAACCTGGTCACTGGAGATCGTGTTCGTCGCCTTAAAAATCATGCGGAATTCAATCTTCAGAAATCTCACTGGCGTCCGCTTATAGGCACTGAAGGAGGCTCCCGATGAATATTCCTGATGAGTTTGGTCTTTTTCCGTTTCAGCGTTTCACTGCAGATGAACTACGGCATTTCTTTGTCTGGTGTGCCGCACATAAAGTCAGTGATGTGGATCTGACCGGCGGGTCACCTGTATCTGTCAGTCGCTTTGGCCGACGGGTGCGTTGTTCCAGTGCAACGTTACCAACCACACTCATGTCCTCCCTGATTGATGAACTGTTCGGTCGGGAAGTCATTCCCCGCGTTCTGGCAGGCAATCCGGTTGACAGGACGATACAGATTAACGGGGATGCATCCGGGCGCTATGGTCTTAAACGCGGAGAACGCATCCGGTTACGCTCTCACCTCATTCAGGGCACATCTGGTGCGGAGGAGAAAGCAATCTCAATAACCATGCGTGTCATCCCGACAGAAATACCGGACATTCTCTCCATGAACATTGAACCAGACCTGCTTGAAGCAATGGTCTGCAAAAGCGGTCTGGGATTTGTATGTGGTGAAACCGGGTCAGGAAAATCAACGCTGTGTTCAGCACTGTACCGTTACATTATGGACAATTTCCCCGACGCCAAAATCGTGACATATGAAGACCCGGTGGAATATATCCTGGGAAATGAAAACGATCTGCTCCCACCGCATCAGGCAGAAATCGGGCGTGATGTGGTCAGTTTTGCTGCCGGACTGCGTTCTGCTGTACGACGTAATCCCGAAATTATCGGTGTTGGTGAGATCAGGGATAACGAAACCGCCGACGCAGCGGTACAGGCAGGCAACACCGGGCATTACTGCCTGAGCACCATGCATACGAAATCTCCTGGTGAAACGCTGGCACGTCTTCTTGGGCTGTTTCCCCCTGTCATCAGGGATTCGATGGCCTGGGCTGTCCTGTCACTGTTGCAGTTCATTCTGGTTCAGGTTCTGGTCAGAACAAATGACGGTGGTCGTAAAGCCGTCCGGGAATATATCGTCATTAACGATGAGCTTCGCGACAATCTTTCCGGAATGCCGCATGCAGAGTGGGGGCATCACATTGATGCCATAATCCGGCAGGAGAAGCGCCGTATCCGGGACCAGATTCTGGAAATGTATATCCGGAATGAAGTTGACCGAAGAGAAGCGATTCTTTTTATCCCGCCAGGGGAGTTACGGTCATGAAAAGAGAAGGTTTCTGGCGATATGCAACACCGCCAGTCAACATCCAGGGCGTACCTCTGCCGTTCACCATGATTTATCTGTTTATATGCCCCTTTCCCTCCAAAACAACCTTCTGGATTTGCACCGGCATCATTTTATTTTTCGTTATTCTCGACCGTTCAGGCTGGACTGTCAGGACTATCTGTACACGCATTTTCAGCATTCTGAGAGGGGCCATCGCCTCCGGTCGTCCATGGTGGTATCGCCACCATACGGAATCACCACGAGACTGGACTGGCCTCGATTAAATTCTGGAGTCTTTATGTCAGGTAAAAAAACTATCGTTACTCTGCTCCGGGTATCGCTACTGGCATGCCCGTTACTGTTCACGACACCATCGTTTGCAATGATCGACACGCCATCCGTGAAGGTCGGCTTTTCTCCTGAAGGAAGCGCATCCGCTCTGGTGCTTGACACAATCAACAGTGCGGAAAGCTCCATCAGGATGATGGCATATTCCTTCACCGACCCGGATGTAATGCATGCGCTGGCAAAAGCGAAAAAACGCGGAGTGGACGTCCGTATTGTTGTTGATGACAAGGGGAATACGAACCGGGCAAGTCAGGAAGCGATGAAATATATCAACCTGCTGGACATTCCTCTCCGGACTGTAGATGCCTTCCCCATCCATCACGACAAAGTCATCATTGTTGACGGAAACACGGTTGAAACTGGCTCCTATAACTTCTCTCGTGCTGCTGCACGCAAGAATTCAGAGAATGTCGTTGTGCTCAAGAATATGCCGGATGTAGCCGCACAATATCTTGAACACTGGCAGGATCGCTGGAATAAGGGTACAGACTGGAAACCCTGACAAACATTTCTCCCCCGATTTTCTATCCCCCCAGCCACCCCCGGCTTCCGGCGGTGGTTTTTTCCGTCTTTTTTCAGGAGAAGCACTCATGCCGTCTGTATCCCGCTACCGCACCTGGCTTGCCGTGCCTGCAGATGAAATAGAAGATCTCAAAAAAGCACATCCCCCGATGAACGGGCACACGCCCGTCATCTGGGACAAGGAGCACAAACTCTGGTTCGCCCGCCCGGGGGCGGACCTGTCCAGGCTGGACCGCTGGCTGCCCCGGCCACAGGACGTCTCCATGAACGGCAGTGATCCGGTCACCGAGTTTGCCCAGGTTCTGGAGAATGCCGGACTGGTTCTGAAAGAACTGCCGGTCATGGACGGGAAAATCCACCGTGTCCCGACTGCCGATGACAAAAAAGGACAAAAAAGTGGCGCATATCGCGGATTCCTGGACGGCAGACCTGCCGGCTGGTACAGGGATTATCGCAGCGCGGATGATTCGCCGATCACCTGGACCTTCTCCGGCGGAGAACAGACAGATCCCCGCGCAAGACTCCACCTGAAAGCGCATTCAATGCAACGCAGGGAGGACGCGGAGCGGGAACTGAAAGCACAGTACAACCGACAGGCCGCGTATGCCCGCCGCTATGTCAACAAATGGCCGCAGGCCACAGCACATGAATACCTGACCCGGAAAGGCATTCAGGCTGCACCGGGGGTGCGGGTAAACAACAAAAATGAACTGGTTATTCCCTTCAGTAACCGTAACGGCGCGATACGCTCTTACCAGCGTATTCCGGTCACCGGGGGGAAGGATGCCCGCATCCTGAAAGATTCAGAGAAAACCGGTAACTGGTTTGCGCTGGGCACACCGCGCAACGGTCAGCCGGTACTGTTTGCCGAGGGCTATGCCACTGCGGCCTCCCTGCACGAAGCCACGGGCCTTCCGGTACTGATGACGGTGGATGGAGGCAACATGATTGCCGTTGCCGAAAATGCCCGGCAAAAGTGGACGCAAAGCCCCTTTATCTTCTGTGCCGACAACGATCATGCAATCCGGGTTAACAAAGGTATCGTCAGTGCAACAAAAGCCGCAGAACTGACAGGAGGAACGGTCATCTTTCCTGCGTTCACCGATGCCGAAAAAGCGCAGGGGCTGACCGATTTCAATGACCTGGACGCAAGCCGGGGACGGGCCGCTTTTCAGCATGTCATCAACGCCCAGTTAGAACACATCGGGGTTTCCACCCCCAACAGTAACACCCCGGAAATCCGCGAGGCACTGGTGATCGGCAACCTCGTTTTTACACCGGTCCACACTGAGGAAAAAACCATGACTCCGACAGAATATCCTGAAACATCACCCAGATACAGGGCACAGCCATGACCAGGGACCTTCTCTGCCGTCCGCCACGCAGCAGGAACAACCAGCTGCTTCCAGCAGTAACATTGCTGACGAAACACAGTCATTTACCAGTCACGCCACTGAAAATAACGGCAAAGATGAGCGGCACGCTGATAACGTTCAGGCGCAAACGGAAAGCTCTGTAGTTCAGGACTCCCCTGCAGAATCACCGGCGTCCCCGGAAAGTACAACGGCATCTGCCCCTGATGAACCCGCTCATCCGGCGGAACCTCCGGAAAAAGTTGTCTCGGTGGCCACAGATAAAGACTGGCGTGAATTTGAAGCCGAACTGTCACAACCGGAAAAAAACGAGTCACACAGGAATCCGGCACTTCACCTGAAATACCGGCCCCTGCTGCGCCCCCGCATCCCTGAAGACAGTCCCTCATCTGAAACCATGAATGAATCAGCCGAGCCATCACCTTCCCCTGATGCAGTCAAAGAGGAAATGACCGTGATGACGGAGCCTGATGACAAACAAAGCACCGGAATATCCCCGGATACTCCCCGGGAAGAGGCGGTCAGCCATGTAACTGAAGACATTCCCCTTCAGCCAGAGCCGTTCCTTCCTGAGTCAGATGGCCCCGAAGAATACGAAAACTACAGCGCATATCAGGAGCTGATGAACAATGAAAATCCTGAGCATCTGCAGGAAAACAGTGATATGCCGTCGCAACCGGACACAGACCACGTTCAGGCAGATGAGTCAGAACTTCAGGCCACAACAGATACTGCAGAACCGGCTGTCCGGGATGAACCCAATCCACAGCAACCTGTTCAGAGCACATCACCTTCTGATAATACTTCATCGTTTCTCGACAAAGCGCGTGGCTTTTTTACGCGTAAAAAAACGGATTCACAGGCACATGAGAACAGTGATCCCACGCCCTCACCGGAAACCACGACGACCACACCGACACCTGACAGTATTGTCTACGCCCCGGAACGTCCTGATGCACCGATATCGCTTAATCTGGACGAAATCATAAAATCACTGAAGGGTGAAAAACGAGCAGACAGAACCGTCCTGTACAAGCTGGATGGCAAACCAGCCTTCATTGACCGGGTAAACCGGCTGGAAATGGTCGACGGTGCCAGCAATGACGATCGCAGTGTTCTGGCCGCACTTGCTGTGGCCACTAATTTCTATGGTGGCGTCATTGAGCTGACAGGCAGTGATGCCTTTAAGCAAAAAGCGATGCGGTTGATTATCGAGCACAACATCAATGTGCGCATGAAACACGCTGATCAGCGTCTGGAGCTCGATACATTACGTAAGGAAATGGCTGTCGGTAAGGATGCTGTTGTCACCCATCAGCCAACGCCGGAACTTAACCGGAATACCCCTGAACAACCGGTTGTCCCTGACCCCGTTCAGGAAAAAGAAGCCACACAATCCCCGGCGTCCCCAGTTGCCCCTGAAGCATCAACCGTCAGCACCGTCCCTGCATCATCACCGGCTGAACCTGGCAAAACGGCAGATGCGGCACAAGGTGAAGAACCACCAGGAAAACTTCGCCCGGGAGAGAGCGTGACTGCCGTACTGCACAATTTTGGTCGTGCTGAATATGCACCCGGCAAAGGAGAGAGTTTCTTTGTTGAGCTTAAAAACCGCAGTGGCAGCAAACTCTACTGGGGGGAACAACTGGAAAGTCTGGTCAAAAACCATCAGAAAGGTGACGTGGTGACACTGACACTTCAGAACCGCGAACAATTCATTCTCCCTGGTGAGCAAAAAGCACGTTTCCGGAATAAGTGGTCCATGGAGTCAGTTACCAACGGGATCTCGGTATCACATGATAATCCGGATAAAGGTCAGCGTATTCAGGCGATTCCGGTCGAAACCTTTATGAAAGTGGCTGCGCAAATCAGCCAGGGGTGGCCCGAAGAGATGAAAGCGTTACGTATGCCAGAAAACGTCGGCTCACATCTGTTTATCGGTGAAGACCGACATCCGGTCTCCGCGCCACAGAACGCAAATCAGGTAACAGAAATAACAGCGCAGCCCCTGACAAGCTGACACCTGTTCTGGGATCAGTGGATAAGGATACGCGTGAACTCAACCTGCTACTTGTCCAGAGTGCCGATGAACATCTGCAGGGTGTGGTCCGGCTGAACGGCACATTGTATCCGGCACTGGCCACCCCATCGGCCGACAACAGTCAGTTGGTTATCAATGCGCTGACCGACAAAGGTTTACGCTTTGCAGGTTATGGTGAAGCGGTAAACCACGATGCTGACAGCACGAATCGCCCCGCACCGGAGCTTATGCAGTTTCATCTGAAAACCCGGGAAGAACCGCTTTTTGCTGCTGTCTACACGCCGGAAAAACAACCTGATGCGTTGTACCGGAACCTGGGCTTCGAGCAGTCATGGCAGCAGTGGTCCAACAGCCAAAAGCCGGAGGACAGGCAGGAAAAAACTCTGCATCAGGATCTCTCCCACAGCCCCGGCCGATGAGCCGGTAAGGAAGCCATATGAACATGCATAAGTCTCTGGTTGCCGTGCTCGGCCTTATCCTGATTTCATCCACGGCAAGTGCTGCAACCTGTCGTGCGGGTAGCGCGGCACAGGCCGGTAGTAATACAGGATATGAGCGAGCACGTGCAGCTGCGGATGCATGGTCACAACGTGAAAACGATGTTTCCTCATCCCTGCAGTCCTGTCTGTCACGAATCAAAAAAATCAGCATAAACCTCCCCCAGTTCCCCAGCCTTGACGACATTCTGTCGCAGCTGGAAAACCAGGTCTGCGACGCGGTCGTGGACAAGGTGAATGAAAAGCTGCCGGGGAATATTGATCCCTGGAAGGACTACAACCTATGACCGAAAATACCGAGCTATCCTCGCCATCACATCCGGCACCTGACCCGGAAATACTGAAGAGCACAATCAGGGCTATGAAGCAGTCAGAACAGCGGGCAAATAATGTCCCTGCGCTGATAAAAGCGCTTTTATGTACGGGCACATGTCTTCTTATCAGTATTACTGGCAACGCCATTCAGTACTGGCACTCAACGAATGTGGAGCGCGAATATTTCGCTACAGACAATGGTCGTCTGGTCAGGCTGGCACCAACAAATCAGCCAGCATGGAGTCAGAATGACGCAATGGCCTTTGGCAGCCAGGCACTGGCGACCGCATTCAACCTGGATTTTGTGCACTATCGTTCACAGATTTCCTCCCTGTCTCCGCGTTTTTCTGACGAAGGTTTTGCCGGATATGTGAATGCATTACAGGCATCTAACATTCTGGAGACGATCAAGAAAGAGAAGATGAATCTGACCGCCACGACAGGCGCTGGCGTTCTGGTACGACAGGGACAAATGTCCGACGGCGTATGGTTCTGGACATTTCAGTATCCTGTCCGTATGCGTCTGGTCGGCCAGACAACCAGCAAGCCAGAACAGTCTTTTGTTTTCGAAATCACCATCCAGCGTGTTGACCCCAGACTGAAACCATCCGGTATGGAAATCCGGCAGATGATCTCCCGTAACGCCGGACCGAACTCCTGAGATAAGTAATATGCAATCACGTTATTTACTGAGCACACTGCTCCTGGTGTGCAGCGCCGCCACGTCTGCCGATAACGCAGGATGGCAGAACGCACGCACACCACAAACGACAAATTCTGCCAGCGATCACGTTCAGAACGCCTCCCAAAACACCGGAGGTGTTCCGGCAACACTGGTAAAAGGTGAGCTGCCTGCCCCCGGGCAGGCCAGCCCGCTGGTACAGGATGCGGCAAGACTTGATTCTGAGCTCTCCGCCGATGAGATTCGCTCACTACGCAGTCTCATGGCGGATAACGAGCGGGCCATCAATGCGCCCATCACCAGTGTTGTACCCCGTATCAGCTCTCTGACAGTTAATCTGTCCCCCGGTGCCAGCCTTCCTCTTGTTCGCACAGCCATGAACAACCTGAGCGTAGTGACATTTACCGATATCAACGGTTCACCATGGCCACAATCCGATCCTCCTTATAACGCGGCACCAAAACTCTTTGATGTGCAGTACAACGAGAACATGGTGACAATCACACCATTGCGGCCATGGGCATCCGGAAACATTTCTGTCTACCTGAAAGGTCTGTCGGTACCGGTCATCCTGAACGTAACCAGTGGCGAAACAGATACGCCGTCATCCAGTCAGGAAATGGACAGTCGTCTGGATCTGCGAATACCACGGCAGGGACCAACCAGCCCGGTTGTCTCCATCCCGACGGATAAAATCGCCCTGCATGATGCAACATTACAGGCATTTCTGGATGGTATTCCTCCCCGGGACCCTTCAGTTAAGAGGCTGAAATTCACAGGTAATGTCCCGGATACAACGATCTGGCAACACGGCGATGACCTTCTGGTTCGTTCCCGGGCGATATTGCGCGATGAATTTGAACAGACCTTGTCCTCTGCCGACGGAACTCATCTCTGGAAGCTTCCCGTCACCCCACTACTGACTTTCTCTGTGAATGGCCAGTCCGTTCACGTGACACCAGAACTGGAGTAATCATGAGTGCTGAACAGGATGCCGGTAAATCCGGAAAGAAACTGGCTGCCCTGCTTGGGCTGAGCAGCATCATCTTATTTGGCGGCAGCTATATCGCGTTTTCCAAAGTATCAGGGAGTAACAGCGATATGCAGTCAGCCGTGAACATAAACAGTGCTGCAAGTGGCGGTACGCGCAGCGTTACCGAAACGCCTCACTATCGTGAACTGTTAAGAGCGGATAATGAACGAGGGGCTGCGGCGGCAGCCCGCAATAATCAGACGTTCATTGCCAGTCTTCCGCAGGGGCTTGATATTCCGGACACTCCGGAAAAGCAACAACAGCCTGCAGCAAAACCGGAAAACTATGCTTATCGCCAGGCTTCCGGCACACCACAGGAGGATCGAGCAGCCAGTGAAAAGCGTATGGAACGGCTGCAAAAGCTGATTGTAAGAATAAAAGATCAGCATCCTGCCGGTAGTACACCAACCATAGCAACGACTATGTGGAATAAATCTCCGGCAGAAACAACAGGGCAGAATGGTACGCAGCAATTCGCATTACAGAATGCCAGCCTGTCCACGCCTGTAGCAGAAAAAGGGATACAACTGATACCTGCCCTGACCCGTATACCGGCATATATTGATACTGCAGTGGATTCTGATAACCCGTCATCCAAGGTTATCGCAACCATTCCCGCTGGCCCCTGGGCAGGGGCAACGCTGTTCAGTCCGGGAGTCAAACTGGTGGGTAACGGCGTGGAGATCCATTTCGACCGGATGAGCTGGAACGGCATGGACCTTAAGGTCAATGCATATGCTCAACGGGAAGACAACCTGATGTCATCCGTGGCCAGCAATGTGAATACACGCTGGTTTAAACATATCATTCTGCCGTCAGTGTTAGGAGGTGTGGGCAGTATTGGCACACTTTATAAAGATGCCAACACGCAGGTTATTCAGGGTAACTATGGCACGGTTACCGGACGCGTGGGAATGCCCAGTGGTGAAGCTGTTGCGGGCGTTATTGCCGGTGGTATGGCGGAAAGAGGAAGTCAGATATTAACCCGCCAGGCAGAAAGTGAGCCCTATAAACAGGTAGAAGTGTATCAGCATGAAGTCGTATCAATTCTGTTTGTTGACCCGGTAATGACAAACGACGCCAGGTCATCTTCCCTTTCCAGTGGCATTTCCCCTTCAGTTAATCGTACATCACAGGCGGAACAACGCTCGCAGGCACGAATGCAGACAGCCATGGAGCAAAGAAAAGCTGTGATGCAACGTCGGTATGATGAACAACCGGAGACACCATAATGAAACCTGAAACAGAAATAGATGAAACCGGCAGCTTCGGTGAACCCGAAGAGAAACCCGCCCCCTTCTGGAAACGTTCCGTCTGGGGGATATCTGTAGCAACATGGGGGCTATGTGCAGTCGTGTTGCTCGCAGCCATATGGTATCTGTTCCTGAGAGCGCCATCGGAAACAGGCATGCCTCCGTTTAATGATGCGGATGCTGGCGTACAGACCTGGCAAACCACACAAGAATCATCACCTTCCGTTCAGTCCACTGAGACTATGACTGTCCGGACAGGAGAAGATATGAGCCAGCTTGCCCGGGATGTAAAAACAGAGCTGGATAACCGCGATGAAAAAATTCAGGCAACACTGAATATGCTTCACGACAGCATTAACAAGCTGGGCGAAGCTATAAAAAAGGATGAAGAATACGCACAGGAAACACGCCGTCAGCTGGATGATATCCGGAGCCGCCTGAACGGAATAATGACACAGAAAAGCGTCACTGAATCCTCTTCCACACCGCATCCAGCAAAGAAAAAAACGTCGTCTGTACTTAACGGAATGAAAATCATGTCGATGGAAACTGGTATGGCCTGGATTCGCTGGCAGGGTAGTACCTGGGCTGTCAGAGAAGGTCAGACGCTGGGCAATGTGGTGATCCAGCGGATTGATCCGACTACCCGGACCATCATCACCAGTGCAGGGACGTTACGCTGATGAACATGGATGCCCTGACCGCCATTGAGAACTTTGCCAGCAGTATTTTCAGTGCCGGAATGGATTTCCTGTTTACCTGGGGAGAATTCATCGGGGTGATCAGCATGATTACCCTGTTTGCCCGCGCCCGTTCAGCCGGTCCGGTAAAAATGTCTCCCGGAAAATTTATTGCGGGGATGTTAACCAGCTGCATGCTCGTATCACTCCCGGCAATGATTAACGCCGGAGGCGTACAAATGGGATTCAGGGCTGACTCATTTGGCCCGATTGCATATGTACAACCTCAGACGTTTGGCGCTGCTGCTGGCGCAGCAAATGCAGTTCTGTCGCTGGCCAAGCTGGCCGGTGTTGGATTTGTAATGAACGGGATATCCATCTGGCGCAAGGCCGGACTCGATGGACATACCGCACTGAGTGCCAGTGAATCCGTCAGTAAGGGAAACGTCAAATTTATTGCCGGCGTCCTGCTGGTCTTTATCGATCGTGTCCTCAATGCCCTGCTGGCAAGCATTTGGAATCGTCTTCTGATTTTTTTTCACCTTCATATAAACCACTGATATATCCATTTAAGGAGAAACTATGTCACGTATTCGTGTCGTAGCGGCCCGTCTGTACGCCGCATTTATCCACGCACAACTGTTTGTAATGTCATGCCGGAGCAAACTGACTAAGTTCCTGCTGCTCATTCCCATGATGTTGCTGCCCAAAGCCGTTCTTGCCGATGGAGATCTTGCCGATATGGTTCGCAATGTCGAACAAGGTGCCAAAACAGCACAGTCATCATCACTGACTATTGCGCAGTTCATCGGCGTAATTGCGTTTCTCGGGGGCCTGATTGGGCTGAAAAAAGTTGGGAAACAAGGGGGATGGGACTGGCTGGTTGCATTCTATCTATCGTCATTGGGGCGCTACTTGCCGCCGGACCTGAAATGATGAGTCGCAGCCAGAAACAGTTGGGGATTTCCTCAATTTCCATTGGCTAATCCTGTCCAGGGCACTGGCATTTATCCGGTGCCCTTCCTGTTCGGCAATACAAGGAGGCACATATGTCTGCCTGGAGCCCGGAGCACATAACGTTACGACGAACAGAAAACGGCAATGTGATTGCCCACGACAGTCGGGACGATCAGGAATTCATTTTTGCAGAATGCTGTTCCGATGAAATCGCAAACATCATTCTGGAAGCCGTGAAACGTTACACCAGTACGGAGCCTGCTCATGCAACACAGCATTAAAGACTTGTGGTTGTATCCCTTTCCAGAAATTGATGTGGTTCATACACAGGAGCCACTGTTACCGGAACCGGAATTAACAACGCCCGGTCGATGTATCTGCTGCCGGCAAAACGTCAGGCACCGTTTCAGACTGGATGACTCATGGCCACTCAGACAGCTTACCGACACAATCAGTGACACACGAGTTCGTCTTAATAAGGCCACAGAACATCTGGATAAGTTAAAAAAGCGTGGTGAACCAGTCGCAACCGGCGAAAAGGAAAAGTACAACACGGCAGTAAAAGCCGCTGAACGGGCGCTTGAGCAGGCCCGTCTGTCTGCCAGACGTCTTTCACTCCGCCATGTACAGAAAGCTGAAATCACCAGTACAGAGTCGTTGTCAGAGAAAGAGCAGGAACTGTTTCATGAAGACGGCCCGCCTTACAGCTTATGTGCTTTCTGCCACGCCTGGCATTCACTGAATGGTTATGCCGCAGCACAGGGCGTTATGGTGTGGCTACCCGACCTTCATCCATCCACGGTCGTGGCCCTTAACCGTCGTTCATTACAGGAAGTTTTCAGTAATGATAAGTTCCGGGTCCGGCGGGGACGGGAAGCGCTCTCTGCACTGATGCAAAACAGACTGGCGGTTGAGGATAAATTCCGCAGTTTCCGCCCGGCCGATTTCGCTGACGTTTTTCGTCGCTATCCACCTTCCGGTCGTTCGCCCCTGCGTGAAAAAATGAACGGGATTGCCCTGATTCTGACACCAGATTCATTCATCAAAAAAGAATACGTTGATTGATTTTTCTTCATGCCACTCCAGCGCGGGGTGGCATTAAAAAAATCAAACTGCACAAACCTCCCTCCTGTAAGTCCGGAGTTCCCTCACCTATGAACATAAACCGTTTAATCTTCACTATCGAAGACTGTCTGAACACGCTATCCCGTTTCTCTGTCGCAAGCAGTTTTGTTGAGTATTGCGATTTACGTACTGTAATAGGTCTGGACAGACAGGATCGTGAACGTCGCCCATGGCTGAATTCGCCCTATATTGCAGCCACAAAGCGTGGAGAATATCTCTCTGTCTTTGAAGTCAGCGGTGCTTTCAGGGAAATGGATGAAGCATCCGACCAGACTGGCCCAGGTTCACTGGAATCGCTGATCACCAGCATGAGTGACAGCCTGAATACGGCATATAAAAACAGCGGTCATAAAATCAGCTTCGTTTTTGAGCGTGATCCTGACATGGGGAAAGAAGAAATCGAAGACATGGTCGCCCCACAAAAGCGCTCACTGGCTAATACAGGTATCCAGTTACAGGATGTGGTCGATGAGAAAGTCACAACACTGTCCCCATGGCTGGTCCGGGAGCGTTGCTGGCTGGCGATCTGGAGTGGACCCGACCTTATCAGCAACAGCGATCGTACCGCCCATGATGAGCTTGTCAGAAGACTGGCTGAACGGGTACCGAAAGCACGCTTTGCCCAGTCCCCCTGGCAGTGGACCTTATCTGCACTGAAAATCCGCCACGAAGCTTTTCTTGATAATGTGGAACAGGCACTGAGACATTCATCTGATGGCCTGATTCTCCGGCTACTGGATATACACGAGGTCGGGCGTGAAATACGTCGTCAGACAGAACGGCACAGCACACCGCGTAACTGGCAACCCCACCTGCCTGAAGATGCCCAGCCAGCGGGATATCGCTGGACTGACGATGAATCCGTACTACATGCTCCTTCATTGCATTTGCAGTTATTCAACACTCAGGTGACCACACAGGGCAACCTGGTTCAGGCGGGCGGACTCTGGCACGGAATGGTATCGATTACTTTACCTCCGCAAAATCTGCAGACGTTTAACGAACTGGTCCGTGCCGTCCCACGCGCAGTCCCCTGGCGCATCAGAATGGATCTGATGCCCGGCGGGATGAAGGCTCTTAATCTGAAGAAAACGCTTCTGACTTACAGCAGTTTCATTTCTGCCGTTCGTCCAATGTATGAATCCGTTATGGCCCTGGCGGCAACGGATGAAAAAGAACCTGTCTGCATAATGACCATCATGGCCTCCACGTGGGGAAAAACACGTGAAATATGCACACGAAACCAGGCCATTCTGAAATCAGCCATTGAAGGCTGGGGCGTATGTGGCACCACGACAACATTTGGCGATCCCCGACGCGCCTGGGTGAATACCATTCTCGCGGCATCCGGAGGCTCCGGCCCGGTTCCCCTGTATCCCCCGTTGTCACATGCCATCTCGCTTTTCCCGCTTAACAGGGCAGGCTCTGTCTGGCGAGGCAAAGGGAATCTGATGTTACATACAGAAGACGGTTCCGCAATTGAGGTTGGTCTGGCGTCATCCCAACAAAATAAACATACAGAACTCGCACCAGGCGATCCGGGACTGGGTAAATCAGTTCTGATTAATACATTGTCGGAAATACAGATATCATCTGCTCAGAAAAACCTGCCCTTCATTGCCTATATCGATAAGGGATACAGTGCTCAGGGACTGGTTCAGCTTATTCGCGACAGTCTTCCTCCGGAAAGAAAAGACGAAGCTGTCGGTATTATTCTGAGCAATGATCCGGAATACACCCGTAACCTTTTTGACGTGATGTACGGCGCTAAAAAGCCTATTACGCCGGAAAAGAATTTCATGTCATCGGTGCTGTGTGCTCTCTGTGTCGATACCGGTACCGGTCAACCCTGTAACCCCGGAGACACCCGACAAATTATCAACCAGCTTATCGAGCTGGCTTTTAAAGAGTACGGTGAAAATAATCCGCGACTTTATCGCGCCTCAACGGAAGAACTGGTGGATTCAGCACTGCAGGACTCGGGACTGTATGAAAAACATGATGCAACCTGGTGGGCCAGATCAACCTGGTTCGAAGTCCGGGATATGCTCCACAATGCCGGGTATATCATGGCGGCTCAGCGGGCACATTATCAGGCAATGCCCCAGCTTCCCGAAGTGTCCTCGATGCTGGGCCATACCAGTCTCAGGGATGTTTTCGGTACTGTTCAGCGTGATGGTTCAAACGAGCTTCTGCTGGACTACATCCGCCGCGCCCTGGAGCAGGGACATAACGACTACCCCATGATATCCGGGTATACCCGGTTTATGATCAACCCGGAAACCCGGGTCATCGCTGTCGATCTGAATAATGTTGCCGGTGACAAAACGCCTGCAGGCAGGCTTAAAACCGGCATCATGTACCTGCTTGCAGGTCAGATCGCCGGTGGTGACTTCACCCTGCCACAATACAGGGATGAAGTGTTAAAGCAGCTTCCACGGGAATACCATGAAATCGCTCTTAAACGTATTAACCAACTTGATCAGGAGGTTAAGACAAAAGTTTATGATGAACTGCATAACGCCCGGGGCATTGACTTCATCTGGGAAAATCTGGATACCCAGGAGCGTGAGCAACGCAAGTTTGCTATCCGCACGGTTCTGAGTACGCAGTATCTGAGGGACTACCCGGAAAGCGTTCTTAAGTCAGCAAATACTCTCTGGTTACTGCGCTACAAACCCGAAGATATCCCCGTACTGAGGGATAACTTCAACGTTCCTGAATTTATGCTGAAACGCTTCCTGAAAATGCCGGAAGGCCCGGCACCAGATGGTAGTGGTGTTCCTGTTCTGGGAGTATTCAGGGTAAAAAGTGGCACGCTTGCGAGAATACTCAAATTTACCGTCGGTCCACTGGAGCTATGGGCGCTGAACTCATCGCCAAAAGACAGTGCCCTGCGTAAAACACTGACAAATAAGTTAGGTTCAGTTCGGGCACGTAAGATTCTGGCCGAAAACTTCCCCAGAGGTTCTGCAACGTCATTAATTGAGCACCGGGCGGGCCAACATAACAGTGACAATGTTATTGAAGAACTGGCCTCGGAGCTCATCCGAAAACAGGGATACAATCTCTGATGTGTACAATTCATATCACCCCACGCTGCCGGAGACCTGCCAGAGGGCAGGTATTTCTTAAAAAACT
>ENA-OPZZ01001169-OPZZ01001169.1-human-gut-metagenome-genome-assembly--contig:-NODE-1169-length-17374-cov-4.665043_pt1 | contig 17374 bp, 10 predicted proteins | sample MGYA00242487_ERZ504511 | MGnify/ENA primary metagenome ERZ504511 (study PRJEB26092, sample SAMD00036241) | human gut metagenome | host: Homo sapiens | study: EMG produced TPA metagenomics assembly of... | reverse complement strand
GGGCATTCAGCGCACCGTTGGCGGCGGAAAGCATGGTTGCTTTTGACAGCCATTTTCTGTGCGGGAAACTGGAAAGGGCGCCGCCGAGCAGAGACAAGAAAGGATATACCGGGTTTTCATATTTTATTGTATATTGGTTTGATTGGATTCAAAGAATATTTTCAGGTTATAGGTGGCTTCTTCCGAGCCTTCGGCTTTGGCTGCTTTCAGCAGGCGAATGCCTTCGTAGGTGTTGTTGCACAACAGTTCGTAGGCGCCACGGCAGTTCTTGTAGGCAAGCGTTTCATGGGAAGCCATTTGCAGATAGCGGCCGGCTGCCTGTGTGTTGCCCCGTTCGATGGCGGCAGCAGCGGCGTTGAGGTTGGCAACGGGGCTTGCCGGATATATCTTGACACTGATGTCTATGATTTGTAGAACTGTTCCGGAGTGTTCTTGTAGCTGATGGCCACGGTGTAAAGCTCGCGTAACGAAAGCATCTGCGGATTGATTTTGGCTATGACACGCGCTTCGTCCAGACTGAAGTTCAGCTCTTTCTGGTTGCGTTCATCGGTGGCATCGCTTTCGGGAGATACATAGCTTCCCTTGAAATACGGTTTGGCAGAGGGTGCGGGCGGAACAGGGGAAACAGAATGGTGTTCCGGAACAACGGGAGCAGAGGGGGAGGAGGCTGCCATAGGAGTCTCCCGGTTCCTGTCCCGTTGGGGAACGAAATGATCTGTTGCTGTTGCTATATGGGGTGCTGTGTCCGGAATGGGGATATTTTCGCTTTGTACTTTCTCTCCGCTGCCGTTGATGACTTCCTTCTTGAGGTTCAGGGTGGCGAACTGTATCCAGTCGGCTGCCGGAAGGGAAGCACGGTAGTGGATAGTCTGATCGCTGTCTGTCAGGAGGATAGCGGTAAATACGGGAGTTACATCTGCCTTGCCTTTTCGTTTGTTGAGCGCCAGGGTGCGGCGGTATAGCCGGTGTGCACGTTCTCCGTTCAGCAGGATTTGAGGGAGTTCTGCCGTGCGGGTTCCGTCTGTGAGGACAGGAGTGAGGCGGATATGGCTTTTGGTGTCCATTTGGGGAACATTGAGAGTCATTTTCATGAACACTGTGGCAGAGTCCTGTCCGAGAGTAACGGAGGGAGGCAGGATATCGAGTTTCAGGTTTTGTGCAGTGGCAAAGGTGCCGCATAATAAAAGACTGAATAGTATGTTTGTCTTGAGTTTCATGACTGATAGGGTATATTTGCTTTTATATTTATTGAATGAAATAAATGAATGATATGCCTAGCTGGGTAGGCCCGACATAGTTGGAGTGGGATTTCTCAATGAGTGCGTCCTTTGGCGGGACCGTATTTATCATAGGTGAGATGGGCGTATCCGACAGATATGCTTGCTTCAAGACTCCAGAATGTGCTGAGCAGCCATTGGTGTCCATAGGTAACGCCGCAACCTATCAGATTACCCTGATAACGGTTGTTCTTGACCGTGGTGAAAGGAGTGGTTCCACCGAAATTGTATTGGGCGAAATGGGCTTGCACCCCGAAAAAACTTCCTATGAATGTTTCATTGAGCCACCAACGGTATTCGGGCTGGATCAGAATGTGCTTCATTTTTTTGTTTTCTCCCAGATTCCAGGGATTATAGTTGACACTCAGATTGAATGAATGGGTGTCGTCACACCTTATTTCTCCTCCCAGGTTGAGAGTGCCGGTAAGGTCATAAAGAATATTGCTTTTTACAGCGATACTTTGAGCCGGGGCTATACGCGGAGTCATAACTGCCAGCATGATTGCTATTATAAATAAGTAAGAATGTCGCATTGTCAATATTTTATTTTGTTTTTTTCTGTTACTTTAGAAGTAAACGGAAGGGGAGGAGGGAGGCGAAAAAAACATGAAAACAGCAGTAAGATAAAGATTTAGTGGCTGTTAGAGAAGATAAAAGACCGGAAATGTGGCTTCACTCATATTGACAATCGGAGTATGGGTAGGGAGAGGTATATGCGGAATAAAAAAATTTTAAAATAAAAACGAAAAAAAAGTGTAGAAATCTTGCATTGTATTTAAAGTTTGTATACTTTTGCTTCCAAAATCTGTTCCGTTACTTCTAAAGTAACAGTCTTGTAATTTGTTGTTTTATAATGTAATGTGAAGTTTTAAAATTGATTATATAGAAATATTAATGTGATTAATTATTACTTTGTTTGCTCTGTCTAATTCATCGTTTTTAAAGCTTTTCAAGTAGGTTTCGGTCACCTTTGTGGAAGAGTGCCCCAGGGCATCACAAATCAATTGTTCCGAAAAGTGACAGTATTTAGCCAAAGTGGCCCAAGTGTGGCGGCTGGTGTAGGAACTGACGTTGAGTTTGATTCCGCAGTATACCGCCAGTTGTTTCAGGTCATAGTTCAGTTTCCGCAAGGCATGTTGGTATTCTGCATACTCTTCTTCGCTTTTCCGGTTTCCACTGAGAATGGGAAGCAGGTAGGGGGAGGCGGAGTCTGTATTTTGATACCGTTTGATAAGGTTCATGGCAGCGGGAGGAATCTCGACGGTGAGCAGGGCTCCTGTTTTGTGGCGGCGGTAGGAGATAACGGAATCTTGCAGGTCTGTTTTGCGCAGGTGTGCCAGATCCACAAAGGGCATTCCGCGTAACAGGAACATCAGGGTAATCCATGCCCGGCTCTCTTTCATGCTTTGCGGCAGGGGGCGTGGAAGGGAGGCGCTTAATAATTTGCTCATGTCTTTGGCATCGAGGGCACGTTTGGTATTGGCTTTTACGCCGGTATATACGTGACGGAAAAGACGGGGCTTTTCTTCCGCCAGACCATCGTCCACGGCTTTGTTGTAGATGCTTCGCAAGGTACGCATATAAGTGGAGACAGTGTTCCAGGTACATCCCTTGTTGCGCAGGTGGTTCTCAAATTGTTTCAGGCGTGAACGTTCCATCTGGTTGAACCGGATGGCATCGGTCTTGCAGAAGAGCATGAAGGCGTTCAGGGTGCTTTGGTAGATGTGGGCGGTACTGAAACGCTCTTCTTCTTTTAGCGACCGGATAAGTTGTTTCATAAATAGGGTCAGGTTAGATTTCTTTTTCATTGTTTTTTTCGTTTTTAATGTTAGGTAATTCTGTTCCACAATACATTTCCTTTTAAAAGTTGGGTTTGCCCCCGTTTGTTCATCAGCTTTTTTCCTTTTTGTGATAGCTTGTGCTTTTTCTTCGCTTTTTGACGATTGGCGGAGGTCTTGTGAGTACGTCTTGTCGTTTTTTTCGTCTAACTGTAAATAATTTATATGAAAAGAATGAAAAATATCAGGCTAGGAATACTTGTCGCATGTATGTGCGTGTTATGGGGGTGCGAGAAACCCAATGTGAATATTGTGATGCCGCAGGAGGCGTCGAACCGGGTGCTGTTTGCAGGAGAACATTTGAAGAAAGCGCTGGAAGATGCGGGGTATTCGTCTGTTATGTTGTCGGATACTGCCGGTATGGATAAAGATGAGGTATGCATCCGTCTGGAACAGGCTGCTGATACAGCCGGACTGAAAAAGGAGGGGTTTACCATTTCTACCCGTGGAAACATGACTACGGTGACAGGAAACGACGGAAGCGGTGTGATTTACGGCTGTCGGGAATTGATAGATCATGTAGGGCAATACAAGGATTTGAAGTTTCCGGCACAACTGACGGATGCTCCGGAAATGGTGCTTCGCGGAGGTTGTGTAGGGATTCAGAAAATGGAATACCTGCCCGGAAGAGGGGTGTATGAGTATCCTTATACGCCGGAGAGCTTCCCTTGGTTTTATGACAAGGAGCAATGGATAAAGTATCTGGATATGCTGGTGGAGAACCGCATGAATTCCTTGTATCTGTGGAACGGGCATCCGTTTGCTTCCTTGGTGAAGCTGGAAGAGTATCCTTTTGCCGTAGAGGTGGATGAGGAAACTTTCAAGAAAAATGAGGAAATGTTCTCGTTCCTGACTGCCGAAGCGGACAAACGCGGTATCTTTGTGATCCAGATGTTTTATAATATATTGTTAAGCAAGCCTTTTGCCGAGCATTACGGATTGAAAACACAGGATCGTAACCGTCCCATTACTCCGCTGATCAGTGATTATACACGTAAGTCGGTGGCCGCGTTTATAGAAAAATATCCCAATGTAGGTCTGCTGGTTTGTTTGGGCGAGGCTATGGATACCTACGAGGATGATGTGGAATGGTTCACCAAAACCATTATTCCGGGAGTGAAGGACGGACTGAAGGCACTGGGACGTACGGACGAACCGCCCATTTTGCTGCGTGCGCATGATACGGACTGCAAGATGGTGATGGATGCGGCACTGCCGTTATACAAGAACCTCTATACCATGCATAAATACAATGGTGAGTCACTGACTACTTACGAACCGCGCGGACCTTGGTCCAAGATACACTCGGACTTGAGTGCCTTGGGAAGTATTCATATCAGTAATGTGCATATTCTGGCAAACTTGGAACCGTGGCGTTGGGGATCTCCCGACTTTGTACAGAAGGCGGTGAATGCCATGCACAATGTACATGGAGCCAATGCCCTGCATCTGTATCCGCAGGCTTCTTATTGGGACTGGCCGTACACGGCGGACAAACTGGCGGATGGCAAACGGGAGTATCAGCTGGACCGTGACTGGATATGGTACAAGACGTGGGGACGCTATGCATGGAACTGTCATCGGGACCGTTCATCCGAAGTGGAATATTGGGACAAGCAGTTGGGCGATTTTTATGGTACGACTCCTGCCGAAGCCGGAGATATTCTGGAGGCATACGAGCAGAGTGGAGAGATTGCTCCGAAGTTGCTCCGCCGTTTCGGCATCACGGAAGGGAACCGGCAGACTTTGTTGCTGGGGATGTTTATGAGTCAGTTGGTGAATCCTTATAAATATACCATTTATCCGGGATTTTATGAGAGTTGCGGGCCGGAGGGCGAGAAGCTGATAGAATATGTGGAGAAGGAATGGAAGAAACAGCCGCATGTGGGCGAATTGCCGCTGGATATTGTGGCGCAGGTGGTGGAACACGGTGACAAGGCGGTGGCGGCCATTGACAAGGCTGCCGCAGCGGTGACTCGTAATAAAGAGGAGTTCGGACGTTTGCGGAATGACATGCATTGCTATCGTGAATTTGCTTATGCCTTTAACCTGAAAGTGAAAGCTGCTCAGCGTGTCTTGAACTACCAGTGGGGAAAGGATCTGAATGAACTGGATGCCGCTATTCCATTGATGGAACAAAGTCTGGATCATTACCGCAAGCTGGTGGCATTGACGGATAGTACTTATTATTATGCCAACAGTATGCAGACCGCGCAACGCCGTATTCCTATCGGTGGTGACGGTGGCAAGAACAAGACCTGGAAAGAGATGCTGGTGCATTATGAAAATGAGCTGGCTAATTTCAAGGCGAACTTGCAGTTGCTGAAAGATAGGGCGGCAGGTAAGGTGACGGAAAGTGCAGCTGAGATAAAACCTTTGTCCGCCGCAAATGTGAAGATTCTGAACGGACTGGCTCCGGTGAAACTGGCGACGGGGGCAAGCCTGTTCTCCAATGTACCGGGCAAGGTGGATGCACTGGCCGCCGAGTTGGAAGGGCTGACTGCTTATAGAATGAACGGGGATGTGCAGCGCAAGGAAGGTACGACAATAGAGTTTGAAGCGGCTGCTCCGGTGAGTTTGTTGGTAGGTTATTTCCGTGATGACCAGAAGAAGTATGCGAAAGCTCCGAAACTGGAAACGGACGCTTCTGCCAATGATTACGGTCAGGCGGAACCGAAACTGACCAATGCCGTACGCATAGCGGGTATGCCGCTGGCGAATGTACACGCTTATCATTTTGAGGCCGGAAAGCATACCTTGTTGCTGCCGAAAGGATATACGATGGTGCTGGGATTTACGGACGCGCAGGTAACTCCGCGTAATGCGGGACTGGCAGGTGCGGAGGAGACGATGGACTGGATGTTCTATTAAAAAGATTATAGGGATAGGGTAGCCACTTTGTCTATGATAAAGCTTTTTATCCTATCCCAATCTATTGCAACAAGCATTTCGGGCATGAATTGTTCTTCAGCATCTTCAAAATAAGTTAAACTCATCAAAGCGCGGAATTGGGAATTATCGGGATATTTATCAGCATAGAATTTTAGAATGTTTTCCAGTGAATAGTGTTGCAGTAGGAAATAAATATCTATAAAGTCTTTTTTGGTTCCCCGTCCCTCTATTGCATTTATTTTCATTGCTGCAATATCTCTGGGGGAGGCTAGTCTTATACCATTTTCTTCAATAGCAGGATCCAGCCAATTATATCTGTAATTGACAAAATCTATTTTAATATCATCAAGTATGTATATCTTGATGTTTTTAGACTCTTTGATAACAGATAATTTCCCTATGTTGATCAGTACTTCTTTTATAGTTTCATTATCTTCCTCTATATTCCCGAAAAAATCTAAATCAATTGAAATACGATGGCCGTATTGAAGTGCTAAAGCTGTTCCACCTACTAATCTGGCTTTTGAAAGAAATTCTTCATTGGTCAGCTTTTTTAGCAATTCCAAAGTGTGGGAGTTGACTGTTTGATATGATAACATCTGTATTGTTCTTTAGAGGTGTTTGAAATACAGCAAATATAAGACAATGCTTTTTTGTCCAATGTGCGTAATGATTGGCAAATAGAAACGATTCTATCCAATCCATAATATGATAATATAAGTTGCCAGTCTTTTAAATTGCCATATTCCAGTACACGTTGGATAATTTGTGCCGGGCAGGTATCTAAATTAACTTTATTTACGTCCATATCCCAAAATAAATGTCGGGATAATAGAGAAATATATTCTTTTTGTGACATTACATTCATAATAACTTTAATTTTTTGTTGGTTTCTTGCTCTAATATTTCATAACCAATTTCTTTTTGACAAAAATAGCTGTTTTGCTTCGGAATATCAAATATTACGGCTTAATTTTGTATGCTCAATCCTAGTACATTTTACTTTCTTATCCGTCTTGCTTGTATATAAAAGGTGATTATGAAAAAGATCTTAATATTAGCATTTTCTTTGTTCACGTTGGGAACATACGCCCAACGTGAAGTTCCGCAATCGCGCATGGAGCAGATTTATGAGGAAGCCAAGACTCCTTATAAATATGGGCTGGCTGTAGCTCCTGCCGACAACAAGCATAAAATAGACTGCCCTACCGTGTTCCGCGAAGGGGATAAGTGGTATATGACCTACGTGGTTTATAATGGTAAGAGCGGACTGGACGGGCGTGGATACGAGACATGGATAGCCGAAAGTGATAATCTGTTGGAATGGCGTACATTGGGACGTGTCTTGTCTTATCGTGACGGATTCTGGGATTGCAACCAGCGTGGTGGTTTCCCTGCATTGCCGGATATGGAGTGGGGAGGAAGCTATGCCCTGCAGACGTATAAAGGCAAGCATTGGATGACTTATCTGGGTGGGAAAGGGACCGGATATGAATCGGTGAACAAGCCGCTGTATATCGGTTTGGCCTGGACAGACCGGTCTTTGGGTTCCGCCCATGAGTGGCAGGCACAGGACAAGCCTGTGATGAGTATCCATGATAAAGACGCGCAATGGTGGGAAAAGCTGACCCAGTACAAAAGTGTGGTCTATTGGGATAAGGAGAAAACACTGGGCGCTCCTTTCGTCATGTTCTATAACGCGGCAGGACGGCATCCGGAAACGGATTTGAAAGCGGAACGGGTGGGTATCGCCTTGTCAAAGGATATGAAGAAGTGGAAACGATATCCGGGCAATCCGGTCTTTGCACACGAAGCGGACGGAACCATCACGGGGGATGCGCATATCCAGAAAATGGGCGATGTGTATGTCATGTTCTACTTCTCGGCTTTTGAACCGAGCCGCAAATACAAGGCATTCAATACATTTGCTGCCAGTTATGACCTGGTGCACTGGACCGATTGGAAAGGGGCGGATTTGATTATCCCTTCCAAAGACTATGATGAATTGTTCGCTCATAAAAGTTATGTGGTGAAACACAATGGGGTGGTGTATCATTTTTATTGTGCCGTGAATGACGCGGAACAACGTGGTATAGCCATTGCTACCAGCAAGCCGATGGGACGTTCGCAAGTGCATTTCCCGGAACGGGAGGTGAAGAACCGCCGGATGGTGATGGAACTGGATAAAGGATGGAAAACATGGCTTTGTGATAAAAGTGCATACGGGCAGGCGGACAATGCCCCTACAGTGGTGGATATCCCTCATAACTGGGACGATTATTACGGTTACCGCCAACTGACGCATGGTAACTTGCACGGTACTGCCATGTACGAAAAAACCTTCACGCTGGATAATTCTCAATTTCCAATTTCCGATTCTTCATTCGGAAAACGTTATTTCCTTCGTTTTGAGGGAGTGGGAACGTATGCCACTGTTACATTGAATGGAAAGGATTTCGGCCGTCATCCCGTAGGGCGTACTACGCTGACATTGGATGTGACGGAGGCGTTGAAGCCGGGAGAGAACAGACTGGTGGTGAAAGCGGAGCATCCTGAAATGATAGCCGATATGCCTTGGGTATGCGGTGGTTGTTCTTCGGAATGGGGATTCAGTGAAGGTTCCCAGCCTTTGGGCATTTTCCGTCCCGTGGTGCTGGAGGCTACGGATGAAATACGCATCGAACCTTTCGGAGTGCATATCTGGAATGATGATAAGGCGGGAACTGTCTTTGTAGAAACGGAGGTGAAAAATTACGGGAAGACTGCCGAGACGGTGGAAGTGGTTAATAAATTCAGTAATGCGGATGGCAAGCAGGTGTTCCGCCTGACGGAGAAGGTGACTTTGCAGCCGGGTGAAAGGAAGGTGGTGAAGCAACAATCACCGGTGCAGAATCCTGTCTTATGGAGTACGGAGAATCCTTATTTGTATAAACTGGCCAGTATGATAAAGCGTGGCAAGAGTACTACGGATGAGATTAGTACGCCCTTTGGTATCCGTACCGTCAGTTGGCCGGTGAAACGGAAGGACGGTGACGGACGGTTCTATCTGAACGGACAGCCTGTCTTTATCAATGGGGTATGTGAATATGAACACCAGTTCGGACAAAGCCATGCTTTCAGCCGTGAGCAGGTGGCAGCCCGTGTGAAACAGATCCGTGCGGCGGGCTTCAACGCTTTCCGTGACGCTCACCAGCCCCATCACCTGGATTATCAGAAATATTGGGATAAGGAAGGGGTCTTGTGGTGGACTCAGTTTTCGGCCCACGTGTGGTATGACACTCCGGAGTTTCGTGAGAATTTCAAGAAACTGCTCCGCCAATGGGTGAAGGAACGCCGCAACTCGCCCAGTGTGGTGATGTGGGGATTGCAGAACGAAAGCACGCTGCCTAAGGAGTTTGCCGAGGAGTGTAGTGAGATTATCCGTGAAATGGATCCTACGGCGCGTACCATGCGTGTGATTACCACGTGTAACGGTGGTGATGGAACAGATTGGAATGTTATTCAGAACTGGAGTGGAACTTATGGTGGTGATGTGAATAAGTATGGCCGTGAATTGTCACAGAAGAATCAGTTGTTGAATGGTGAATATGGGGCATGGCGCAGTATCGGACTGCATACGGAACCGGCAGCTTTTGATGCGAACGGCGTATGGAGCGAGGAACGTATGTGCCGGCTGATGGAAACCAAGATCCGATTGGCGGAACAGGCAAAGGACAGTGTGTGCGGACAATTCCAATGGATATTCAGCAGTCATGATAATCCGGGACGCCGCCAGCCGGATGAAGCGTATCGCCGGATAGATAAGGTGGGACCGTTTAATTATAAAGGACTGGTGACTCCGTGGGAAGAACCGCTGGATGTATATTATATGTATCGTGCCAACTATGTGCCGGCTTCCGAAGATCCGATGGTCTATCTGGCATCCCACACGTGGGAAGACCGTTTTGCAACAGGCCGCAGACGGGCTACCATTGAGGCGTACAGCAATTGTGACAGTGTGTTGCTGTACAATGATGCGGTGGATGCTGAATACTTGGGACGGAAACTGAATCATGGGGTAGGTACTCATTTTATGTGGGAGAACCGTGATATCCGTTACAATGTGCTTCGTGCCGTGGGATACTTTAAAGGAAAACCGGCAGCGGAAGATGTGCTGGTGCTGGACGGTTTGGAGAAAGCTCCTCATTTTGAGGCTCTTTACCGTGGTTCTGTTATAGTGCCTGTTGCTGCCGACCGGTTGAACGGAACAGATTTGTTGAAAGGAGCTGAGGGATATACGTATCTTTATCGTTTGAATTGCGGGGGAGATGCTTATACGGATACGTATGGTCAGGTCTGGGCGCAGGATAACAGCCGTTATTCTCATTCGTGGGCGGAATCGTTTATCCATCCGTCGGACAGTGTGCAGTTATTGAGCCCTTATCAGGCGAGCCAGCGTACCACGAATGATCCCATTCATGGCACTAGGGATTGGGAGCTGTTCCAGACTTTCCGTTTCGGACGCCATAAACTGAATTTCCGCTTTCCCGTTCCGGATGGCGAGTATCGTGTGGAACTTTATTTTACAGAGCCCTGGCATGGTACGGGAGGCGGCGTACAGACGGATTGTGAAGGCTTGCGTATTTTTGATGTAGCGGTAAATGATAAAGTGCTTCTGGATGACTTGGATGTGTGGGCTGAAGCGGGGCATGACGGCGCTTGCAAAAAGGTGGTGAATGCTGTTGTGAAAGGTGGGGTCTTGAAGATTGATTTTCCGGAGGTGAAAGCGGGGCAAGCTCTGATTTGTGGCATTGCGATAGCTTCGGCCGCTTCTGTGGAGCCTGTTGCTAATCAAGGGGCTGATGACCGGAATGTAAGTTTCAGCTGGGCTGCCCAAGACAAGGATGTGATGGAAAAGACTCCCAAAGAATTATTGCCTGAAGATAAAAATGCCCGTGCCAATGTGACTTATCAAGCCGAGGACGCTATGTTGAAAGGCAAGTTTATAAAGAAAGAGGTCAAGAAACAAACCGGTGTCTTCTTTGGTAAAGGTGAGAAAAGCAGTATTACCTGGAATATCTCTACCGGTCTGGCACAGGTCTATGCCCTTCGTTTTAAATACATGAACGCTACGGGGAAGCCTATGAAGGTGCGTATGCAGTTCATCGACTCCAAAGGGGTGGTACTGAAGGAGGATCATCTGACTTTTGCCGAAACTCCCGGAAAGTGGCGTATGCTGAGTACAACGACGGGTACATATATCAATGCCGGCTATTATAAGGTGGTGCTTTCCGCTCCGGATATGGAGGGGCTGGCACTGGATGCGCTGGATGTGCAATAGGAGGAATGGTTTCTGCAAATAGTAAGGGGAAAGTTTCAGCATTTGGCATTTTTACATATCTTTGTGCTCTGAAACTAACCTCTTAAAAATATGTTAATTGATTTACTGCATTCTTCTTATTTCTCGCTCTTCCTTATTGTAGCGTTGGGTTTTATGCTAGGGAGGATTAAGATAAAGGGTTTGTCGCTGGATGTGTCGGCCGTTATCTTCATTGCCTTGCTTTTCGGACATTTCGGTGTGATCATTCCTAAAGAATTGGGGAACTTCGGTCTGGTGCTTTTTATCTTTACCATCGGTATTCAGGCCGGTCCCGGATTTTTCGATTCTTTCAGAAGTAAAGGAAAGACACTGATTCTTATCACTATGCTTATTATTTGCTCTGCCTGTCTGACGGCGGTAGGACTGAAGTATGCTTTTGACATTGATACGCCCAGTGTGGTGGGATTGATAGCAGGGGCATTGACCAGTACGCCCGGTCTGGCGGTAGCTATAGACAGTACAAATTCACCGTTGGCTTCCATTGCATACGGTATTGCTTACCCGTTTGGAGTGATAGGGGTGATTTTGTTTGTGAAGCTGTTACCCAAGATTATGCGGGTGGATCTGGATAAAGAAGCGCGCAGGTTGGAACTGGAACGGCGCAGCGGTTTTCCGGAACTGACAACTTGCATTTTCAGAGTGACCAATCAAGCGGTATTCGGACGTACTTTGGCGCAAATAAATGCGCGTGCCATGACGGGGGCCGTCATTTCACGGGTAAAGCATGAGGATTCTATATTGATGCCTAAAGCGAATACCGTGTTGCTGGAAGGGGACTATGTGCAGGCGGTGGGAAGTGAGGAAGCGCTGAATCAGTTTGCCGTATTGGTTGGAGAACGGGAGGAAGGTGAATTGCCTCTGGATCAGACACAGGAGATTGAATCTTTATTGCTGACAAAGAAAGATATGATAAACAAGCAATTGGGGGATCTGAATTTACAACGTAACTTTGGTTGTACGGTAACCCGTATCCGTCGAAGCGGCATAGACTTGTCACCTTCTCCGGATTTGGCCTTGAAATTCGGTGATAAGCTGATGGTGGTCGGTGAACGGGAAGGACTCAGAGGCGTTGCTCGTTTGTTGGGGAATAATGCCAAACAGTTGTCTGATACTGATTTCTTCCCGATAGCTATGGGGATTGTATTAGGTGTATTGTTCGGCAAAATAAATATTTCATTTTCAGACAGCGTTTCCTTTTCACCCGGATTGACCGGAGGAGTGCTGATGGTGGCATTGCTGCTGAGTGCCGTGGGAAAGACAGGACCTATATTGTGGTCTATGTCCGGTCCTGCCAATCAGTTGTTACGTCAGTTGGGCTTATTGCTGTTTTTGGCTGAGGTCGGTACTTCTGCCGGTAAGAATCTGGTGGCTACTTTTCAGGAGAGCGGATTGTTATTGTTCGGAGTGGGGGCGGCCATTACTGTCGTGCCTATGCTGGTTGCCGTTGTGGTTGGCAGGTTGGTCTTTAAAATCAGTTTGTTGGATTTGCTGGGTACCATCACCGGTGGTATGACCAGTACGCCCGGTCTTGCGGCAGCCGATTCCATGGTAGATAGTAATATTCCGAGTGTTGCATATGCTACGGTGTATCCGATTGCAATGGTGTTCCTTATTTTGTTTATACAAGTGATCGCTTCGGCGGTTTATTGATATATCAAACAGCCGGGTGGGTATGTGCCAAAGGTAGTAAATACTTTTGGCACATTTTTTATTTGGATGAATGTTGTATTTTTATTTATCGATATGAGGAGAAAAAAATATTCATTTTGTTTCTTTTATAGATTTTAATTTATATATTTGTCACAGCCTTAATATAATACGGAGAAAGATTAGGCTTATTCAGTGACAGAATGACGATTGGAATATGGTATGAATAAGCTGAACTCATATATGGTATTTATAAATATACTCAATTTTATGAGGAATAAAGACACACACTCTCGAAGTACAGACAAATGCAGATGTTTGTTTGTAGTTGCCTATTCGGCAATGTCTATTACAGGATTGAGCTCCGTGCTCGCAGTGGAAAACCATGCACTATCTTCTCCGGTTTCAGATCGTGTGGAAAGCGTACAGCAGAAAAAACATGTTTCAGGTAATGTGCAGGATGCTAACGGAATGCCTTTAATCGGGGCGTCCGTAATCATCAAGGGAACCAATACCGGTATGATTACCGATATTGAAGGTAATTTCGCTCTTGATGCTAAACAGGGTGATATTATCGTAATCAGTTACATCGGTATGAAATCGGCGGAGGTGAAAGTGCCTGCTAACGGGCAAATAAGAGTGATGCTGAAAGAGGATTCGCAGTTGATGGATGAAGTGGTAGTGACCGGTTATGGTGATTTTAAGAAGGCTACTTATACGGGGTCTGCTTCTGTTTTGAATACGGATAAATTGGAGTCATTGCCTGTTGTGTCTGTAGCACAGATGATGGAGGCTAATATTCCGGGGTTAAGTTCAGTAGCCAGTTCTTCCCAGCCGGGTTCTAAAGCTACAGTGCGGGTGCGTGGAATTGCTTCTATGAATGCTTCTACAGAACCTCTTTATGTATTGGACGGCGTGCCGGTAGCGTCTAGGGATATGAGTGGTCTAAGTGCCAATGCCAGTGCGGGAGGACTTGGTTTGATCGAGACATTAAATCCTGCGGATATTGAAAGTATAACCGTATTGAAAGATGCCGCTTCTGCTTCATTATATGGAGCAAAAGGATCTAACGGTGTAATCCTTATTACTACTAAAAAAGGGAAGGAAGGTAAAATGAGGGTGAGTATGCAGGCTACTTACGGTATTACGGATATCGCTTACAATTATCGTCCGATAATGGGGGGTGAAGAGCGTAGGGAGTTGATTTATGAAGGATTTGTTAATTATCGTTTGAATCAAGGGGATTCGGAAGCCGAGGCAAAGGCTTATGCGGATGGACAAATTGACAATTATGCTGCACGCCCGGCCAACGGATATGCTGATTGGGAAGATGCTTTATTGAAAAAAGGACATCAGCAGGACTATAGTTTGTCTGTAAGCGGAGGTAATGAAAAATCGAATTTTATTGGTACGTTAGGATACACCAATCAGACAGGTATAAGCATAAATTCAGGAATGGAACGTTTTACCGGTCGTATTGATGCAAACAGTAAATGGAATAAATTTGAGTATGGAATGAATGCTACCTTTTCATGGACTCGTAATAAACATACGCCGGAGGGACAGTATTATGCCAGTGCGCTTTATTCTTCAAAATATCAATTGACCCCTTCCATACCTATTTATAATGAGGATGGCAGTTATCATACGGGTTTCCAGAATAATGGAGGTATTAACCCGCTGTATGAGAATTCTGTAGATTCAAATTATGCACGTCTGGCACGTACAATGGCATCCGCCAAGGCTGCTTATCATATCTTGGACGGGTTGAAGTTATCTACTATCTTTACAGTAGACTATTCTTTAAATAAAGACTTTTTCTTTTACTCGCCTGACGGTAAGGATGGGGAAGCTACACAGGGATCCGGACAGATGATGATGATTGAGAGAATGAGTTATACTTCACAAACGAATCTGGCATATAATAAAACGTTTGGCAAACATAACATTAATGCGGTCTTAGCGTATGAGGTTATGAAATACGATTATGAGGATATGTATGGTGAGAAACAGGTTTACGGGCAAACACTTAATCCGTCGTTGGATAATGGCGCCAAACCTGCTGATCTTACTAATACGAGGCAGGAAGATGCTATGGTGTCGTATGTAGGAAGCTTGAATTATGGATATAATGATAAATATTATGCAGGTTTCAGTTTCCGTCGTGATGGCTCTTCCCGATTGGCGCCTGATACCCGTTGGGGGAACTTTTGGGCTGTTTCCGCTTCATGGAGACTCTCTCAGGAAAACTTCATGAAACCGTGGGAGAATGTGGTGTCGGATATGAAATTAAGAGCATCGTATGGTGTGAACGGTAATCTGCCGACCGGTTATTATGGTTATCATGGAACTTATACTACCGGAGCATTTTATAATGGAAAACCTGCTCCGTGGGAAGATGCTATTGCTAATCCTGATTTGACTTGGGAAAAGAACTATGCATTGAATCTGGGGGTTGATTTAAGTCTGTTCAGACGGGTTAATTTGACTTTCGATTGGTATACCAGAACGACTAAGGATTTATTGATGAGTAAGCAATTGAATTCTATCAGTGGTTTTGGCAGTATTCTTACGAATGTGGGCGAAATGAAGAATACCGGTTTTGAAATAGAGGTACGTTCAAGTAATATTCAAACCAAAGATTTTAGTTGGACAACTTCTTTAAACTTGTCACATAATAAAAATAAGATTGTAAAACTGGCGGATCTTCCGGAATTTATAGATGGAAATTATATCAGAAAGGAAGGTTGTTCGTATGCGACAATTTATTTGAGAGAGTATGCCGGAGTGGATCCTAATGACGGACGCCCGATGTATTATGACAATAAAGAAGACGAAAATGGCAATAGAAGCAGGAATATTGTGTATGACCCCAATGATGCCGACCGTGTGGAGTTGAAAGATATATATCCTAAATTGACCGGTGGATTGATGAATACGTTTAATTATAAGTTTATTGATTTATCTTTTAATTTGTCGTTTCATTTAGGTGGATATTCTTACGATGGTGCCATGTATGCTTTGCAGGATGACGGTTATACGGCACAATACAATAAGAGTACAGAGTTACGCCGCCGTTGGAAACAACCGGGAGATATAACAGATGTTCCCCGATATGTGTATGGACAAGAGTATGGTGGCTGGTGGAACTCGTCACGTGGTGTTCATAGCACAGATCATTTGCGCTTGAAAAGTTTGATTGTTGGCGTTTCTGCTCCTCAGTCTTGGTTGAGAACCATAGGTATTAATTCTGCCCGTATTTATTTTTCGGGTACCAACTTGTTGACGTGGGCTGCATACGATCAATATGATCCGGAGTTGAATGGAATTGTAAGTTATTTTACTCCTCCTCTTAAAACATTCGCATTTGGACTTGAACTTAAATTCTAATCAATTAACACCGAACTGTTTATGAAAAAAAATATAATTATATTAGGCTTGATTTCTTTATTGGCCGTATCGTGCGGGGATGATTTTTTAACTACTCATCCTGGTGATAGCGTTTCTACGGATTTGGCACTGAGTACAGAGCAGGATATAGATAATGCTGTGAATGGATTGTATGATTTGATGTCCAGCTATGGCTATTATGGCGGAACCATGTTTTTTTATGGGGATATGAAAGGGGATGATATGCAGAGTTCTTATAATAGCGGGAGAACTTGTAACCGGTGTTACTTATATGATCATCGCTCTACAAGCTTAAATGCCGGATATTTATGGGGACGTCCTTTTTATATTATCCGTAATGCATGGAATGTGATCAATGCGATTGATGATGGAAAAGTGCAAGGTTCAGAGCAAAGATTAAAGGAATTGAAAGGTGAGGCGATGACTATCATGGCACTTTGCCAGTTTGACTTGACCCGTTGTTTCGGTTATCCTTATACTAAGGATAAAGGGGCCGGTTGGGGAGCTCCAATTGTAGATCATGCAATTACATTAGATGAAAATCCGCCACGCAGCACTGTTGCAAAGGATTATGAGTTCATAATCAGTACATTGGAGGAGGCTATACCTTTAATGAGTACTTCTAAAAATAACAGCCGGATGAATGCGTATGCTGCAAGAGCATTGCTGTCTCGTATTTATCTGTATCATGATGATAACGAGAAAGCGTTTCAAATGGCAAGCAACTTGATTGAAGAAGTGGAAGGAAATGGAATGTACCGTCTTTTATACACGTGATGAATATGTTCCGGCATGGGATTTGAAAAATACGTTTGGTACGGAATCATTATTTGAAATTGCTAATAGTACAGATGATAATGGAGGACGAAGTTCATTGGCATATCTGATGCATTGGAATGGGTATCGTGAGAATTTTTGCCACTCAGAAATTTGTGGATGAGTTATTGAGT
>ENA-OPZZ01001167-OPZZ01001167.1-human-gut-metagenome-genome-assembly--contig:-NODE-1167-length-17408-cov-4.771599_pt1 | contig 17408 bp, 13 predicted proteins | sample MGYA00242487_ERZ504511 | MGnify/ENA primary metagenome ERZ504511 (study PRJEB26092, sample SAMD00036241) | human gut metagenome | host: Homo sapiens | study: EMG produced TPA metagenomics assembly of... | reverse complement strand
ATTGCCCGAACCGATCTGGCCATTTTATTCTATTCGCCGATTGCATGGTTCATATTGATTGTTTTCTCATTCCTGACAACATCAAGTTTTACGTCATTAATGGAGAATATAGTGACCGACTATGATCTGTCAGGAGGCAAAGAAGTTTCTTTGAGCGGTATCTGCTTCTTAGGTAGTTACGGTTTTTTGTCCTCCGTCGTATCAAACATATACATCTATATTCCATTGTTGACAATGGGACTCATCAGTCGCGAAACGGCATCGGGTTCAATCAAACTGGCATATTCATCCCCAGTCACCAGTGGTCAGATCGTATTGGGTAAATATCTTGCAGCCATCGGATTTGGTTGCTGTCTGATGCTTGTCCCGATAGCCAGTGCTATTTATGGCAGTTTGGTAATCCCTTCTTTTGATTGGGCTCCTGTACTAGTCGCCCTTCTAGGACTCTATTTATTAATATGCGCCTATTGCGCTATCGGGCTCTTTATGTCCTCACTCACGACTTATCAAGTAGTAGCAGCAGTTGGGACACTTATTGTATTAGCCATACTGAATTTTGTAGGAAATATCGGCCAGGAATACGATTTTATACGCGAACTGACTTATTGGCTGTCAATAAACAGAAGAACAATCGATATGCTGAATGGAGTAATTCGGAGTGAAGATGTGATTTATTTCGTGGTCGTAGTAACCCTTTTCCTGACATTTACCACTTTCAAACTTACATCCGACCGACGAACTATCAGTCGTTTCCGGCAAGCAATCAGTTATCTGGGATTTTTTGTCGCAGCAATGGCAATTGGCTATTCACTTCACGTCCGGGAATGATCAAGGTATGGATACAACACGCACAAAACTAAACTCACTTACCGAAAATAGCCAACACGTATTAGCTAAATTGACAGGACCGGTAACTATTACCAATTATGTTAACCTACTTGATAACAAATCATATCGCTACCTCCCTATCATGAAGAAAGCGATGAAACAATCTTCGAACCTTATTGTCTCGCTAAACCGGACCTGCAAGTGAAATATGTCTATTATTATGATTTCGCCCCCAACGGCGTTGCAAATAATCCTAAGTTTCAAGGCAAAACAGTAGATGAGATGCGTGATTATATGACCATGATTTATAACTTGAATCCTCATTTATTCAAATCTCCGGAAGAAATCCGCCAAATCATCGACCTGCGTGAAGAACAAAATACATTTGTTCGCATTATGGAAACGCAAGATGGAAAACGTACCTTCATCCGTGATTTTGAAGATATGGATGCAACGCCATCCGAAGCGGAAATTACAGCAGCCATCAAAAAGATGATTTCAACTCCTCCCACTGTTGCCTTTATCAAAGGAGACGGTGAACGTGAGGTGTCCAAATCCGGTGACCGCGATTATAGCAACTTCTCCATTGAGAAATATTCTAGAGCCGCCTTAATTAATCAAGGCTTTGATGTCTGCGAGATCGACATTTCTCACGGAGACACCATTTCTTCCCTAATCAATATCGTGGTCCTTGCAGAAATGAGAACCCCGCTTACAGAAAAAGGAGAAAATCAACTGGAGGCTTACCTGGCTCGTGGAGGTAATTTATTTATTCTCACCGATACAGGCAGGCAAGAAGTTATGAATCCTTTTTTAAGCAAATTCGGTATCAAAATGGAAGAATACCAACTGGCACAATCTTCCGCTGATTTCTCTCCTAATCTGATTCTAGCCAAGGCAACCCATGAATCGGGAAAACTTACATTCGGATTCAAAGATGATTTTCCCAAATATGATTTACGTGTCTCTATGCCCGGATGTGTAGCCCTTACATGCTCCAACAACGATTACGGCTTCCAATATACTCCGATTCTTGAAACAAATGCCAAAGGTGTATGGATTGAAAAAGAACAAACAGATTTACAGGAATCACCAGTAGAATGTAATGCTTCGGCAGGAGAGAAAGAACAAACCTATATCACAGCCTATGCCCTTTCACGCCAACTGAAAGATAAAGAGCAGCGTATTATCATCTCTGGTGATGCGGATTGCATAAGCAACACCGAACTGACTCTTTCACGCGAAGGATATAGATCAGGAAACTTTAATCTGATTATCGAAAGCTTCCGCTGGCTTTCCGGAGGAGAATTTCCAATCGACATACGCCGTCCCCATTGTACCGACAATAAACTTTCGATCGGAGTGAAAGATATTGGTACAATGAAAACTATTTTCATAATCATTATACCAGCTATCCTCTTACTTATAGGAGTTGGCATCTGGTTTTTCCGCAGAAGAAATTAATAAGAGAAAAAGATGAACTTAAGACTTATACTTAGAATAGCCCGTACCGAACTAGCGGTACTCTTTTACTCACCGGTCGCATGGTTGCTACTGATTGCATTTACATGCCAGGTAGGATTCGATTTTATGAATATCCTGACGGAAATAGTAAAAATAAAAGCATTGGGCAACACGATCACTTTCAGTGTCACAGCCGGTTTTGTCCTTGGTCTCAAAGGAATATATGAAGTAATTCAGGAAACGATCTATCTGTATATTCCTTTATTAACCATGAACTTGATGAGTCGTGAATATTCATCAGGCTCTATCAAACTACTTTATTCATCACCGGTAAATAGTATCCAAATCATTACCGGCAAGTTTGTATCAATGGTGGTATTCGCCCTGATCTTTGTCATCATCCTTGCCCTACCGACAATCGTAATGTTTATCTCCGTGCCGCATGTCGATATTACACTTATCTTGGCGGGATTGTTATCCATGTTTCTGTTGATACTGACCTATTGTTCTATCGGTCTCTTTATGACCACACTCACATCTTACCAGGTTGTGGCAGCTGTCGCCACCCTTTCCGCATTAGCATTTCTCAATTATGTGGGAGGAATTGGGCAGGAGTCCATACTCTTTAGAGAAATTACTTATTGGCTATCCATTAAAGGACGTGCCAGTGAGATGGTTGGAGGATTGATATGTAGCGATGACGTTATCTATTTCCTTGCCGTAATTTTATTATTCCTCTGGCTATCGGTCATTAAACTGAACAACGAAAAAACACACCGTTCACTCCTTTCAAAAACAATGCGCTATGCCTTAGCTGTATGTACCATTATAGTTATCGGCTTTGTCAGTTCCCGTCCGGCAATGATGGGCTTTTATGATGCTACCCGCAGCAAACAACGTACACTTTCGGAAGAAAGTCAGAAAGTGATGAAGCAATTATCCGGACCTATGACAATCACAACTTACGTCAATATTTTCGATAAAGAATTTGATGTCGCTTCTCCAAAAGAGCAAAAAGAGGATATGGCACGCTTCAAAATGTACACACGTTTCAAACCGGAGATAAAGATGGAGTATGTTTACTATTACTCCACACCGAAAGACAGTGCCCTTTATCGCCAATATCCGAATAAGAACATTCGTGAGATAGCTTATGAAGTTGCCAAGAAAAAGAACTTCAATCCCCAAAAGCTGAAAAGTGCCGAAGAACTGAAAGAAAAAATAGACTTGGCAAAAGAAAACTACCGATTTGTGCGTGTTGTTGAGCGTGGATCCGGTGAACAAGCCCGCCTTCGCTTGTTCGACGATATGGAATATCACCCTTCTGAAACAGAAATCTCCGCAGCATTGAAGAAAATGCTTGTTACTCCTGTGAAGGTAGGCGCCATCACAGGACATCAGGAACGTTCCACCACTAAAAAGGGAGATCAGGATTACTCACTTTTTGCCACACATGGACGCTTTCGTTATTCCATGATTAATCAAGGTTTTGATTTGGTGGAACTGAATCTGAAGGATATGAATGATATACCAAGTAATATCAATATATTACTTATCGCTGAAATGCGTTCTTCCATGAGTTCCAAAGAACAAGAAATCATAGATCGTTTTCTTGAACGCGGAGGTAATATGATGATTATGGGAGACGTCGGACGTCAGGAAGTAATGAATCCTTTACTCCGGAAAGTTGGTTTAAAACTGTTGCCGGGAATCATTGCACAACCTTCTGATGTTAATCCCGGAGACCTCGTTCTCGCGAAAGCTACCCAGATAGCCGCCGACAGTATAGGAGGCTTCTACAAACGTATGGTTGACAGGCAGACGCATAGCGCAGTCACCATGCCATCGGCTGTTGCTCTGGAAGTTGTCGATACAACAAAATTCCATCCAATAGTTTTATTACAAAGCAACGCTCAACAAACATGGATTGAGTATCAAACAAAAGATTTTGTGAATGATTCCCTTTCTTTGGACTCTCTTCAAGGTGAGAAGCTAGGAGCCTATCCCACGGCAATAGCGTTAACCCGCAAGATAAAAGGCAAAGATAAAAAACAACGGATCATTGTGTTGGGTGATGCAGACTGTTTCAGCAATGCCGAACTACAAAAAAGCTCAAGACCGGGTATCTATTCATTCAACTTCAATATGATTCCCGGTTCATTCCGTTGGCTATGCTATAATGAATTTCCGGTATCTTCTTCCAGAGCCCCTTATCTCGACAAAGATATCAGCCTGACTCCTATGGATCTATCCACTATCAAAATTATCTATTGCTATGGCATTCCATTTATTATTGGTCTGTGTGGCATTTGGATATGCTGGAGAAGAAGAAAACGATAAAAAGAAAGAATAGAGAAACTTCCGGCAAGCAGATTTTGTGCCTGTCGGAAGTCTAATTCTTTCATAAACTCCTTCAAAACTATGCCTTCAACCGCATCACAAACCGGCTACCCTTACCCAATTCACTCTCTACTGTCAACGTACCACCATGAGCTTCCACAAAATCCTTGGAAATAGATAATCCCAGACCACTACCTTGTACTTTCGTACCCGGAACACGGAAGTAACGATCGAATATACTTTGATGATAACGCGGATCAATGCCTTTTCCAAAATCCTGCACATACAATTCGATTATATTCCGTCTTGTCTGGCACCGATAATCACACGACCGTTCTCTTTTGAATAACGTATGGCGTTACTCAATAAGTTTGTCAATACCCATGCTATTTTTCACTGTCAACAAACAGTTTGCCGATTTTTTCTTCCGGATATTCCACTTCAATTTGAATATTGAATTTGTCAGCTTGCACCTGATTAGCCTTAATTGCATATTCAATCAATTCAATCGGTTTCGTAATCTTTGGCATCAATTGGAGCTTACCGGCTTCTACCTGAGTCATATTCAGCAGTTCCCCCGTAATGCTAAGCAGACGCTCACTATTCTCTTTAATACTTCTGGACAGTTGCTCCTGCTCATCATTCAAGGCTCCTACCCGTTTATCTTCCAATAGGTTAAGACTCATCATGATAGCAGCGATCGGAGTTTTCAGTTCATGTGAAATCGTAGAGATAAAAGTAGTTTTTGCCGAATCAAGCTCTTTAAACTCGGTTATATTCTTCAATAAAATCACATCTCCTAACTTTTTTTGATTCATCCTTCTTCGCATCTGTATTGTTAATCGGAATGTAGGAAGCCTTGAAATAACTTTCCTTATTATCTGCATAAATCTTTAAAGGCTCTTTCTGATCACTTGGCGTCACCAACTCACGAATTAGCCGGCGGAGCAAGTCATTCTTCAAAGAAAGTTCCTCTGCCGATTTACGAATCACATTTTCCCGTTTCATATTCAGGATACTTAATGCTTCATCATTGATAAACAAAATCTCACGTTCCGTATTCAGACCGATAATCGGATCGTCAATACTATTAACAATAGCCTCTATAAACTTTTTAGCTGAAAGAATATCCGACAAAGTACTGGCACGATATTCGGTCAAACGCTCCGCCATCCGGTTAAAACTATCCGCCACATCCCGGAATTCTTCATTATTATTCATCTGCAGACGCTTCTCATAATTATGATTGGCTATTTCAAGAATTCCCTCTTTCAGTTCTTTAATAGGCTTACTGATAGTACGGGGCAACCAATAAAGCAATATCAGTCCGGTCAAGATACAGATTCCTCCCGTTACGGAAATCCATAACAAAGCACGTTCCAATCCGGGCGTAGCAGCAGGACTATCAGGTTCTGTCGCTGTCAGAATTTGAAGATTCACAACTGAAAGTGTTACCAGCAAAATAATCATTCCGGCCAGCATTCCGATACCGAGAATCAGTTTCGTTTTAATATTCATAACGTTCATACGATTAATATTATGCAAGTATAATCAAATCTACATTAGCTTGTGACAAATTATTTAAAAACTTTCTATATCCCAGTATAGAACAAATAGCGTATGGCAACCTTAAATTAGGAGTTCCCATGCAAACAGTCGATATCTGTTTCTCTTTACAAACCTTGACGATGCTCCCCAAAATATCCTTCGACTGCACCTGCACCACCTCTCCCCCAAGTTCCGCCACGAGCTTAAAATGGTTCAACAGATACCGTTGACTGGCTAGATCAATTCTATCCATACTCTCTTTCGGAGTCTGAACATACAGGGCTATAAAAGTAGTATTATACCGGGTTGCCAACTTTGCCGCCTTTCTGATAATCCGCCGGGGTGTTTTCTCATGACTACTGATACAAGCCATAAACTTCTCATGCCGGAGTCCGACGGCTACTCCCATCACCACCTCATTCTCCACCTTTTTTTCTACCCGCAACGCTACTTCCTTCAAAGCCAACTCACGTAACTGAAGAATATTCTCTGTCCGAAAGAAATTATCCAATGCCGTCTGAATCTTTTCCGGACGATATATCTTACCCGCTTTCAAACGTGCAATCAGCTCCTCTGCCGTCAAGTCAATATTCACCACCTCATCCGCTTCCTGAAGCACACTGTCGGGCACCCGTTCTTTCACTTCAATACCCGTAATCTCCTGCACTTCTTCATTCACGCTTTCAATGTGCTGAATATTGATTGCCGAAATCACATTGATTCCCTCATCCAGCAAAGTTATCACATCCTGCCAACGTTTCTCGTTCAAGCTACCTTCTACATTGGTATGAGCCAGTTCATCCACAATTACAATTTCCGGATGGACACGGATAATCGTATCCAGATCCATTTCCTCCAATTCTTTCCCCTTATAGAAGATTTTACGACGCGGAATGACAGGGAGCCCTTGCAGCAATGCTTCCGTCCCGGCGCGTCCATGAGTTTCGATATAGCCGATTTGCACGTTCACACCGTTCTCCAGCAGTTCATGTGCCTCCTGAAGCATACGATATGACTTTCCCACACCGGCTATCATACCGATATAGACCTTGAATTTGCCCCGGTGGGACTTCTTTATCAGATCCAAAAAATACTGTACACTATGTTCTCTATCATCCATTACGTCAATCTGTTATTTTAAACATCCTAACCCGTAGTAATCATCACGATCACCACGGGTTTCACAAAAATTCATGAGTTTATTTTATGGCCTTAAAGTTACGCCAAATACTAAATGGGCGTCCTCCAAACGTGGATTCCATATAGCCTGTACAAATATAGGCAATGAAAACTTATCATTAAAATTTATTGCTTTCGTTGCTTTCAAAGCTAGGTTCGTCACTGCAAACCCATTCACATTATACTGCGGAGTCTTATAAGGAACCACTCCACAAGTAGCATTCAGATCAACTCCTTTCACACTGAACGGATAATTCAGTTCTACGTAAGAAGAGTATGCCTGCTTTTCCTCCCCCTCATCAGTCGTTTTTCTGTCAGCACCGGCAAACATGGTATACCATGCGATAGATAACGGGAACTTTTCAATAGGAAGCGTATAAGCTAACCCTGCTTCAAAATGATGTCCGGTGTCTCCACTTTTAAAATGGAAATAATTATTGGTAAGTTCTCCATTAGCCACATCAGCTTGTCCGTCCCACCAAAGAGTGGCTACAGAAAGTGTCGGTCCCGCTTCACCAAACTTATAAGCTGCGGTTAGGTCAATTTCTTTATTACTCTCACTCAAACTGGTTGAGCCCCATGCAGTAAGCGAGAAATTACCTACGCTAAATCCCAAAGTCGGCTGAAAGGAAGCGGCTCCCCCCTGATAAATACCACGCCATACATACGAACTTACCAAATCACCTTGTATAGTAAACTCTTGTGCTTGTGCATTGCTAGTTCCCAACATACATACGGCTGCTACAGCCATTGTTCCTAAAATACTCTTTTTACTAAAAAAACTTTTCATACTTTTTATCTAATTCTATTTTATGTTCCTGTAAAAAAGCAGCGCCCCATCCAACCCTGTTAATTTGAACCGCGGCATAACCCAAACGGTCCGGACAGGAACGCTGCTCAATCTTCATCTACTTATTGCTTTCCTCTAAAGCGATATTCAATTTCAAGACATTCACCTTTTCTGTTCCCAACAACCCCAAAAACGGTTTTTCTATGCTTTTATCAACAATCGCTCTTACTTGTTTTTCTGTTAATCCACGTGCTTGTGCTACTCTCTTCACTTGTACATACGCACATTGAGGAGTTATATTAGGATCCAGTCCCGAACCACTGGCCGTAACCATTTCGGCAGGCACATCCGCACGATTCAAATAAGGATGATGTACAAGGAAAGTATCAATACGCGCTTTCACTTCATCCAGATATTCTTGATTCGTAGGCCCTTTATTACTACCTGCGGAACTCGTCGCATCATACCCGTCACCGGCAGAAGAAGGACGTCCCCAGAAATAAATATCTTTTGTAAACATCTGACCCACATTGGCTGCTCCCACTACTTTCCCATCCAGCGTAGCCACCTCGGCATTTCCTTTATTAGGACCTGCTACCTGTGCGAACACCCACAGGATAAGGATATAGAACACGGAGAAAAAGACACAAAAAGCAAGTGTTATTTTTAAAGACTTCAATAAAGTTTTCATTGCTATTGTTTTTTAATTAAAAGAATAAACCTACTACTAAATCTATCAATTTGATTCCCACGAAAGGAGCAATCACACCACCCACACCATAGATCAGCAGATTACGGCGAAGCAAAGCACTTGCACCTATCGGTTTGTATTGCACACCACGCAAAGCCAGCGGAATCAGAATCGGAATAATAATCGCATTAAAAATGACTGCCGAAAGAATGGCGCTTTCAGGACTATGCAGATGCATGATATTCAGAGCAGCCAGTTCAGGAATAGCAATCATAAACAAGGCAGGAACAATTGCGAAATATTTGGCCACGTCATTGGCAATAGAGAAAGTAGTCAGCGTACCACGTGTCATCAACAATTGTTTACCGATTTCCACAATCTCGATCAATTTCGTCGGATCGTTATCCAAGTCGACCATATTACCGGCTTCCTTTGCTGCCTGTGTACCACTATTCATGGCTACACCCACATTGGCTTGTGCCAGAGCAGGAGCATCGTTCGTTCCGTCTCCCATCATTGCAACCAATTTACCAGCCTGCTGTTCCTTCTTGATATATTCCATCTTATCTTCCGGTTTAGCTTCAGCGATAAAATCATCCACACCGGCTTTTTCAGCAATATATTTTGCAGTTAACGGGTTGTCACCTGTCACCATTACCGTCTTCACTCCCATCTTACGCAGACGTTCGAAACGTTCCTGAATACCCGGTTTGATAATATCCTGCAGTTCAATAACACCAGTCACCTTTCTGTTTACACATACTACCAGCGGTGTACCACCATTGCTTGAGATAGAAGAAATAATCTCTTCCACTTCTTTCGGAAATTCATTCCCGTCACCTTCCACCATCTTGCGGATGGCATCAAAAGCACCTTTACGAATCTGCGTTCCATCTGCCAGGTCTACTCCCGAACATTTGGTTTCAGCCGTAAACTTAATCATACGTGCTCCTGTTGTATTCAGATTACGCATACGAATGCCCGACTCACGTCCCAATTCTACGATAGACTTACCTTCCGGCGTTTCATCGGATAAGGAAGACAACAGACAAGTCTCCACAAAATCGTGCAAATTGACACCCGGAGCCGTATGGAAATGAGTTGCTTTACGGTTACCGATTGTGATAGTACCTGTTTTATCCAGCAACAACGTATCAATATCACCGGCAGTCTCTACTGCTTTACCGGATTTAGTAATCACGTTGGCACGAAGCGCGCGGTCCATACCGGCAATACCGATAGCAGAGAGAAGTCCACCGATAGTTGTCGGAATCAGACACACAAACAAAGAAATAAGCGAAGCAATGGTGATGACCGTATTACTATAGTCGGCAAACGGTTTCAAGGTAACACACACTATGACGAAAACAAGCGTAAAACCTGCCAACAGAATAGTCAACGCAATCTCATTCGGGGTTTTCTGGCGGGAAGCACCTTCTACCAGTGCAATCATCTTGTCGAGAAAACTTTCTCCCGGTTGAGTAGTCACCATTACTTTTATATGATCGGACAATACCTTCGTACCACCCGTTACAGAACTCTTGTCGCCACCTGCCTCACGAATAACCGGAGCAGACTCGCCGGTGATAGCACTTTCATCAATAGAAGCCAAGCCTTCAATAATCTCACCATCGGAAGGAATCACGTCTCCGGCCTCACAAACAAATACATCTCCTTTCTTCAACTGTGAAGAACTGACAGTAACGATTTTATTGCCTTCCACTTTCTTAGCCGGTGTCTCTTCACGAGTCTTACGCAAGCTATCGGCCTGTGCTTTACCACGTGCTTCGGCAATAGCTTCAGCAAAATTGGCAAACAACAAGGTTGCAAACAGAATGATAAACACGGCAATATTGTAAGCAAACGAACCTTGTGAAGAGTTTACAATGGAGTAGAGCGTTACGAGCAGCATGACCACTGTAGCCACTTCTACTGTAAACATAATCGGGTTCTTTATCATCATCCGCGGGTTCAGTTTCACGAATGACTGTTTCAAACTTTCTATAACTTGCTCCTTTGGAAACAAAGAAGCTGATTTATTATCTTTCATATCTTCTCTAATTCAGTATTACAAACTTAAATGTTCAGCAATTGTGCTCAATGCATGTACCGGGAAGAATGACAGCGCAGCAATAATGAAGATAACCACAAATGTCATGACTCCGAAAGTCAAAGTATCGGTCTTCAATGTGCCGGCACTTTCCGGAATGAATTTTTTCTGTGCCAGTAACCCGGCAATGGCAACCTGTCCGACGATAGGAATAAAACGGCTCAAAATCAGAACGATACCACACGTGTAATTCCAGAAATAAGTATTATCTCCCAAACCTTCAAAACCGGAACCGTTATTGGCAGCACAAGAAGTGTACTCGTAAAGTTGCTCACTTAAACCGTGGAATCCCAAATTGTTCAACCATCCACCTTCACTTTCCACAAAATCAGGGTGGTGCACATAAATATAACTTGAGAGTGCTGTAAATACCAAAATTACAAACGGATGAAGCAGAGCTACAATCGTAGCGATTTTCATTTCGCGGGCTTCCACTTTCTTGCCGAGAAATTCCGGCGTACGTCCTACCATCAAACCGCTGATAAACACTGTAATGATAATAAATGTATAGTAATTCATCCATCCTACACCTACACCGCCAAACCAGGTGTTAATCTGCATATTCAGCATCTCCATCATTCCGGACAGCGGCATAGTAGAATCATGCATACCATTCACAGAGCCATTAGAGGTTACAGTAGTTACAATACTCCATAATGCCGTTGCTCCGGCCCCCAAACGAACTTCTTTACCTTCCATCGCACCATTATCCTGCGCAATTCCCAATTCATCAATGCGTGGATTACCGCCCATTTCCTGACTGACATTAATACATACACCTACCAGAAAAGCGAAAAGCATTACTCCGAATATACTGTAAGCCAACTTCTTTCTGCGGGTATAGAATCCTAGCGCAAATACCATTGCCATCGGGATAATCAGGATAGACCAACATTCTGCCATATTAGTAAGATAAGTCGGGTTTTCCAACGGATGAGAAGAGTTTACACCAAAGTAACCACCACCATTCGTTCCTAATTGCTTGATAGGAACAATTGCAGCCGTAGGACCTTGAGAAACCATTTGTTCCTGGCCTTCCATCGTAGTCACTTTCATCTTACCATCAAATCCCATCGGGGTTCCCTGAAGAATCAGGATAAAACCTACAATCAGAGAAAGAGGCAATAAAATACGTGTACAGCTTATTACCAGAAATTGCCAGAAGTTACCAATCGTTTTGGTTGTTTTTGCAGCAATACTCTTCATAATACCTGCCATAGCAGCCATACCTGTTGCTGCGGTAATAAACTGGAATAGCATGATGACGAACAGTTGAGTAAAATAAGTAAGTCCGCTTTCACCGCTATAGTGCTGCAAGTTACAGTTCACCATAAAACTGATACAGGTATTGAATGCCTGATCCGGAGTCTGCGGTCCGTTGCCGTCCGGATTTAAGGGCAACCATCCTTGTGAAACTAAGAGTACCATTCCCCAGAAAAACCAGAAAGCATTCAAAATCAACAATGCTTTCAGGAATTGTTTCCAGTTCATTTCTTCATTGGGGTCGATTCCACAAACTTTATAAATGACTCTTTCGATAGGAGCCATAAAATCAGACCAGGTCTTTTCTCCTCTGTAGACCTTAGCAATGTATTTTCCCAGTGGATAAGCCAGAATCACCATCAAGGCTATCTGAACAACCACGCCTAAAATTTCTGTATTCATATACTTTTTACCTTAAACTGTGTGTGTTACTTTAAAACTTTTCGGGTTTGACGAGCACGTACATCAAATAACCGAAGATCGCAATACCTAATACGAATAATGCTGTGTACATAATCAATTCTCCTTTTTCTTTAAATATTTTCAAACCAGTCTACACATTTCCAAAATAGCCAGAAACAAGCGAAACCGCTTAACAGGCAGAAAATAAATGATAGTGTTATTCCCATGTTTTTACCTTTTAAATGATTACTATTATTTTTTTACTCGCCACCCTTCATGCCAAATGCGTGCCACAAAAAACGCACAACAGATAACAGACTAATATTCAACAAAATACACATCACAAGAAACTTTCTATCCATCCAACATACCCTTCCATTTTGAAAAAAGGATTCTATTTTGAAAAGCTTTGTACTTTTCCGGAATTTCAGAAGAGAAAAAATAAGCAAATTATCACTTTGAAAGGGGGATTTTCATTTTGAAAAGGCAAGAGAAGGAAACATAATACTTATAATACACTGATAATAAGAGATTAACAACTAATATAGGTCTATTGGTATATGCTTTGCAAAGAGATAGATATGAAACTTTATATTATTGCAAACAGATTACCTGTCAAAGTAGCCGGCACAAACGGTAAATTCGCATTTTCGCGTAGCGAAGGCGGACTGGCAACAGGTTTGGATTCTCTTCAGACTTCTTATGAGAAGCACTGGATAGGTTGGCCCGGAATATGTGCCAATGAAGAAAAGGACCAACAGGAGATTAACGAGAAACTACAGGAAATGAATTTTCATCCGGTCTTCTTGTCGGAAAAGCAAATTGAAAATTACTACGAAGGATACAGTAACAGTACTATCTGGCCTTTATGCCATTACTTTTATGCTTATACCTTATATAAGAACTGTTTTTGGCAATCCTACCAGCAAGTCAACCGTCTTTTCTGTGAGGAGATTTGCCGACTGGTACGTCCCGGCGACAAAGTATGGATACAGGATTATCAGTTGATGCTACTTCCGGGAATGTTGAGGAAAATATATCCGGAACTCTGTATCGGATATTTCCATCATATCCCGTTCCCTTCCTACGAACTTTTTCGTATTCTGCCGGAGCGCGCCGAGATACTGAAAGGCTTATTAGGAGCCGACTTCATTGCTTTCCACACCCACGACTATATGCGTCATTTCATCAGTGCTGTAGAACGTGTATTACATCTCGATTTTAAATTGGATGAAGTACAGATCAACAACCGGGTGACCAGAGTAGAGGCATTACCAATGGGAATCAACTATGAATCTTATCATAAGGCCTCGGAAAATAAAGAAGTGCACCAAGCTATTGAACGTACCCGGAAACTTTTCGGTGAGCATAAACTGATCCTGTCAGTAGACAGACTGGATTACAGCAAAGGCATATTGCACCGTCTTCGTGGCTTTGCCACCTTCCTCGAACATCATGCTGAATATCACGGTAAAGTTACATTGGCAATGGTCATTGTCCCTTCACGCGACCATGTAGGCAGTTATGCGGAACTAAAAACAAAAATTGACGAAGAAATCGGCTCTATCAACGGACGTTACTCCACAATGAACTGGACTCCCGTCTGTTATTTCTATCATGGCTTTTCACTGGAAGAACTGACTGCCATGTACTATGTGGCCGACATAGCCCTCGTCACTCCACTTCGGGACGGAATGAACCTGGTAGCCAAAGAATACGTAGCTACCAAATGCGACAATCCCGGTGTACTTATCCTTAGCGAAATGGCAGGTGCCGCCGTAGAATTGACGGACGCTATCCAAATCAACCCGAACGATACAGAACAAATAGAAAATGCTATTTGCCAGGCACTTGAAATGCCCGAAGAGGAACAAAAACAACGCCTGCAACGTATGCAAAGCATTCTGTCCGTACAGACAGTCAACAAATGGGCAGCCGACTTTGTCAATGAACTGAACGCGACATGTATGAAAAATGATATGTTACGGAAAAAACGCATCGTAGCTGCCACCATCGCACAAATCAAGCTCAAGTATAACCAAGCCAAACAACGCCTGATTCTGCTGGACTATGATGGTACACTGACGGCTCTCAAACCACGTCCCGAGGATGCACAACCTACACCGGAACTCATTTCTATTCTACAACAACTGGCTAGCGATCCCGCCAATCATATTGTTATCAATAGCGGGCGGGATCACTTTACATTAGAAAAATGGCTTGGCTCCCTTCCTGTGTCTATGGCTGCCGAACATGGGGCTTTCTACAAAGAGAACGGGGTTTGGCATAAAAACATAAAGAAGATAGAATGGGGAGCAGGTATTCTCTCTATTCTTCAAATGTTTGTAGACCGTACTCCCCGTTCCCATCTGGAAGTGAAGGAAACTGCCCTGGCATGGCATTATCGTGAAAGTGACGCATGGCTCGGCACATTAAGAGCCCAACAACTCGTCAACACACTGATTTCGCTCTGTACCCGGCAGAAACTACAAATTCTACAAGGAAATAAAGTGATCGAAATCAAATCACCGGATTGCAATAAAGGTTCCGAGGTGGGGCGTCTGCTAGCCAACAGACGTTATGATTTTGTTATAGCGATGGGAGACGACACTACAGATGAAGATATGTTTCAGGCATTGCCGATGAGCGCTATCACCATTAAAATAGGTAGCGTATCCGAAGCCGCCAACTATCACCTGTCTGCCCAATCTGACGTACTTCCTTTCTTACGGTCTTTACTAGGCAAACAAAAAACTGCCACAAAAGAAGGAAGTATTAAGAATCGCCTGACTTTCGCTTTCGACTTTCTCAAAGATCTATTAAAAACTCAATAAAAAGCAATCAATATGAATAATTTAAATTATGGAGTGATAGGTAACTGCCGAACGGCAGCTCTCATTTCGCAGAACGGAAATATCGAATGGCTCTGTTTTCCCGATTTCGATTCTCCTTCTATTTTTGCCAGTATGCTCGACCGGGAGAAAGGAGGAGCTTTCGGATTCGAAGTTTCCGGAGACTATCGCATCACACAAAATTATGTCCCCCACACCAATATTCTTTCTACCCAATTCTCCTCCGATGAAGGAGAATTCGTAGTGCTCGACTATATGCCCTGCTATCGTTCACAAGACGAAACAGGGCATTATTTACCTGCCGAATTATACCGCTACATACATTGGATAAAAGGGAAACCGCGTTTCAAGATCAACTATCATCCGGCCCCGAACTATGCGCAGGGACAAGTGATCCTTAATATCACTCCACAGTATATCGAATCCTACTGCTCCTTTGACAACAAGGACAGACAATATTTATATGCTTCCCTGTCTCTTCAGGACATCAAAGAGAAAAAAGAAATCATTCTTGAGAAAGACGAATTTCTCCTGCTCTCCTATAACGAGAAAGTGATCCCAATCGACATAGAAAGGGAGAAAATAGAATATTGCCGTACGCTGGTATATTGGCTGAACTGGACAGACAGAAGCAAGAAATACACTCTATATAATGACGTAATCGAACGGAGTTTATTGGTTCTGAAACTAATGTCCTACCACAACGGAGCTGTGCTGGCAGCACTAACGACAAGCCTTCCGGAAGCTGTAGGAGAAGTGCGCAACTGGGATTATCGTTTCTGCTGGCTTCGGGATGCTTCCATGTCCATCGAAACCATGTTTCAAATCGGACATACCGGTGCAGCCAAACGCTTTATGAAATTTATCCAATCCACATTCGTTTCCAAACATGATTATCAAATTATGTATGGCATCCGGGGCGAGCACCAACTAACCGAAGTGATACTCGACCATCTATCCGGTTATAAGAACTCCAAACCTGTACGAATAGGAAATGATGCATACCATCAGAAACAAAACGACTCTTTTGGTTACCTGATGGACCTGATTTACCAATATTATCGCCTCATGCCCGGCACACTGGATGAAATTGAAGACATGTGGGAAATGGTAAAGACCATTTTAGCAAAAGTAGTAGAAAACTGGAGAAAGCCCGATAAGGGAATCTGGGAGATCCGGGGAGAAGGACAACACTTTGTTTCTTCCAAAGTGATGTGTTGGGTAGCTTTAGATCGCGGAGCTAAAATCGCCCAAATGCTTAACAAATATAATTATAGCGAACGTTGGCAACTGGAAGCCGAAAAAATAAAGAAAGATGTGATGAAATATGGCTGGAATAAGGAACTTCAAAGCTTCACACAGACATATAATAATCAAGCAATGGATTCCTCATTACTATTGATGGAACCCTATGGATTTATAGAAGCAGATGATATACGCTATCATAAAACAGTGGAAGCAGTCAAGAAAGCCCTTTTCCATAAAGGACTTATGTATCGCTATAACAGCAAAGACGATTTCGGGTTGCCTACTTCTGCTTTTACGATTTGTACATTCTGGCTTATACGGGCATTGTTTGTAACCGGCCATAAAGAAGAAGCACGCTGCCTGTTTGACGAAGTTCTGAAATACTCCAATCATCTCGGATTGTTTAGTGAAGATATTGATTTCGAAACCAAAGAACAGTTGGGCAACTTCCCGCAGGCATATTCACATCTGGCATTAGTAAATACAGCTATCTTATTTGCAGAAGAAGAGAAGAGGTTATCTTTTATCCGGCCTTAGAGAACGCCCTGATTCAGAAGTGATAAATAACAGAAAGCCCCTTGACTCAAAATGAATCAAGGGGCTTCTTAAAAAACGGCGGCTACCTACTCTCCCACTGTTACGCAGTACCATCGGCGTGACGAGGCTTAACTTCTCTGTTCGGAATGGGAAGAG
>ENA-OPZZ01001166-OPZZ01001166.1-human-gut-metagenome-genome-assembly--contig:-NODE-1166-length-17410-cov-3.485680_pt1 | contig 17410 bp, 9 predicted proteins | sample MGYA00242487_ERZ504511 | MGnify/ENA primary metagenome ERZ504511 (study PRJEB26092, sample SAMD00036241) | human gut metagenome | host: Homo sapiens | study: EMG produced TPA metagenomics assembly of... | reverse complement strand
AGATTTGGGGAAGCTACCTGGCGAATACCCCGAAAGAGGACCTGGCGTCATGGCTGCACGCTCATCTCGGCGAGCAAGACGCTCGTATGGGATTCAGTTACAGCGATGTTCTCGCGGACTGTGATGCATGGTTGCTGGCGCGGTCCATGCAGAGCAATTCTTCCGAAAGGTCTTTGTCCACCGCTATGCGGGACATGTTCGCGCAAAGCGAGACGAATCGAATTAAACGGTTCTATCAGTCCCGGTTCAAGGGAAGTGCGGACAACCTGGTCATCGCATCTCGAAAGCTCGTTGATGGAATCGATCTTGGAATATTCGATAACGTATCCGGAAGTAAAAAAGCACTGCTCATTGCGTCACATGCAGACCGACTCCCGAGTCAAGCGGAGGCTGGTATATTGGCATTATCCTATGCTGAATCTCTTGAAAATCCGAACCGTTAATCAATCATGATTGTGATCGCATTGCGTGGAATGATTCAGCCATTCCACGCAATGCGCCTCTGGTAAAACGTCATAGAGTCATTAGAGCGGAAAGTAGCGTTATCACAAGAACGGGAAAGACCATGACCAGCACGAGAAACGATATGATTCCCACAAGGACATGCGAGGCGGAAGAGGAATGATCACGAAGTTCCGGATATACAGATCGCATATATGAACGCACGCCAAAGATGACAAGCGCCGCAATCCAGCAGACTACCCCCATAATCAATACTAAGGTAAGTCTACGTACATACTCAGTTGCCGTAGTTAAATTCATGCACGAAGAGGAAGAGAACGTTAAGACTCTGCAGATTATAGTATCATCATCGCCATTGGCGCCCCATTCCGCCCACAAAATAAGTGCTGGTGAAAGCAGCAGTAATCCCAGCCACCATAGCACGCGTCTGGCCTTGCCCAAAGCCACATAGCATCTACTCGCCTTAAGGAATTTGGTAGCTGCTTTCGGTGCCAAAGCATATTTCTTGCCGGAAAAATTTTCTGACGTATCTTCCAGGCCATGTTTTTTCCCAATGCCATCGGTTGTAGCCGGATTCGCTTTGCAAGCGTGGCGTTCGTTCCCGGCGTCGCCCCCGTCCTGATGCCGTCCGTGGACCCGGTGTTCCCGCGCCCGTCCGCTGGCTTGCCCATGTCCCCTCCGATCTGTCGAGGTGCCCGTTCCGCGCGTCCGTTCTATGCGCGCCGTCGCCGGCCAGTCTAGGGCCGGATGACGCGAGCGGGGAGGCCCGCGCCGTTTATCGGCACGGAACCTCCCCGCTCACTTTTGTCGATCGGTCGGCCGGAAATCAGCCCGTGTTCTGCAGGCCGGCAGCGACGCCGGAGACGGTGCAGAGGATGAGGTAGATGAATCCTGCCTGTTGGCTTTGCGAGAGCTCTTCCTTGTCCACCTTCTTGCGCAGCGACCTGAGGGCGAGCACCTGGGTGACGGACAGCGCGTCCACGTATGGGGAGCGGATGCGGATGGCCTGGCCGAGCACGTGGCGGTGCTGCAGCGGCCACTTGTCGCCCACGATGGCCAGAACCCACTTGCGGGTGAGCTCCATCTCGTTGAGCACCTTCTCATTGAGGTCCTCGCGGTCGCCGAGGGCAAGGTACATCCTGGCGATGCGCTCATCCGTCTTGGCGATGGACATCTCGATGTTGTCGATGAAGGTGGAGAACAGCGGCCATTCCTCGTAAGCCTGACGCATGGTCTCCAGATCGCCGAACTTCTCGCATGCGGTGCCGAGACCGTACCAGGCGGCCAGGTTGATGCGGGCCTGAGCCCAGGAGAAGATCCACGGAATCGTGCGCAGGTCGTCGAGCGACTTGGCGCCGAGGCCACGCTTGGCCGGGCGGGAGCCGATCGGCAGCAGGCCGATTTCGGTCAGCGGCGTAACGATCGAGAACCACGGGGCAAAGCCGTCGGTGTTCAACAGGTCGAGGAAGCGGTTGTGCGCGGCCTCGTCGAGCTGAGCAGCCATGTCGGCATACTTCTCGGTCATCTCGGTGTTGCGCTTCTCCACGCTCGGCGCGGACTGCAGCAAGGTCGCCGCAGCCACGGACTCGACGTGGCGGATGGCCAGCACCGGGTTGCCGTAACGGGCGAAGATGACCTCGCCCTGCTCGGTGAGCTTGAAGCGGCACTTGACGGAACCGACCGGCTGGGCGAGCACCGCACGGTTGGCGGGGCCGCCGCCACGACCTACGGCGCCGCCACGGCCATGGAACAGGGTCAGGTCGATGTCGTGCGACTCAGCCCACTTGGCGATGCGCTCCTGAGCGGAGTGCAGGGCCAGCGTGGCGGAGGTCGGGCCGGCGTCCTTCGAGGAGTCGGAGTAGCCGAGCATGACCTCGAGCTTGTTGCCGGTGGCCTTCAGACGAGCCTGGACCTCGGGGATCTTGATCATTTCCTCGAGCACGTCCACCGAGTTCTGCAGATCCTCAAGCTGCTCGAACAGCGGGATCACGTCGATGGTGGGCACGTCCTCCGGGTGGGAGAAGGCCAAGCGGTTGAGCTCGTAGACATCCTTGATGTTCTGGGCGCTCTTGGTGAAGGAGATGATGTAGCGGCGGGCGGCCTTGAGGCCGTTGCGCTTCTGGATGGAACCAAGGGCGCGGAAGGTGTCGAGCACCTCGTGCGTCATCGGCTGCAGTTCGCCGCGCTCGCCGTGCAGGCCGTGCTCGCGGATATCCGCAAGGGCGCGGGCGTGCACCACGGAGTGCTGACGGAACTCCATCTCCACCATGTGGAAGCCGAAGGTCTCGGTCTGCCAGATCAGATCCTGCAGCGGGCCGTAAGCGGAACGCTTGGCGCCGGCGGCGGCAGCGAACGCTGGACCACCTTGAGGTCGGCGAGGAAGTCGTCGCAGGAGTGGTACATGAGGTCGGCGTCGCGCTCGATGGTGTAGTGCAGACGGTCGGCCATCACCAGCATGACCGCGCGGTGCATCTCCTTGGTGGAGATCAGTGCGGCCTTGTCGGTCAGGCGCTCGCTCATTTCCTTCTGGTGGCTCCAGAGGCTCTTGAGCTCGGCGCTCGGCGGCGTGGTCTCGGCTTCCATCGTGAGGTTGCGGCCCACGGTGCGGGTGGCTTCCTCAAGGGCGGCGATTACGTGATCGGAGAACTTGCGGGCCACGGCGCGGCTCACCTTGGCGGTGACGTTGGGGTTACCGTCGCGGTCGGAACCGATCCAGCTGCCCGGGTGGAAGAACGCGGGGCAAGCGGGCTCGACGAGACCGGCCTTATCGCCCAGGACCCAGTCGTCGAAGCGACGGTAGACCTTGGGGATGGTGTTGAACAGCGTGTTGTCGAAGATGTCGAGAATCGTGTCCGCTTCCTCAACCGGGGTCGGCTTCTTCAGCGCGATCGGAGAAGTGCGGAACAGGGCGTCGATCTCGTTGTAGAGACGGCGCAGGCATTCCTTCTTATCCGAGCCGCCGAGGCGCTTGTACTCCTCAAGCAATTCGGAAACGCGGCGAATCTTGCCTTCCACGGCCTTACGACGGGCCTCAGTGGGTGCGCCGTGAAGACGGGGTGGAATTCGAGCTGGTTGAGCAGTTCCTTGGCCTTGGCCGGGCCAGTCTCATTGATGAGCTGGTGGTAAGCGACGGTGAGCTCGTTGATCGGGTCGACCGCCTGGTCAACGGGCACGTTGTTCTCGCGCTCGTGGAGCACGGAAACGCGGTAGTTCTCCTCGGACAGGTTTGCCAGATGGAAATACGTGGCGAACGCGCGGGCCAGCAGCTGGGCGTCGTGCAACGTCATGTTGTCGATGACGTTCACGGCCTCCTTCAGGCCATCCTGGTCGGGGTTCGGATCCTTCAGCTCGGCGAAATGCTCGGCGCTGGCCTCCACCGCGTAATGACGCACGGTGTCGAACGTAGACAGCAGTTCGGGGTTGTATTCGCCCAGTACGTTACGCAGGATCTCAAGACACAGATCCATGTCGTACTTCAGGCTTTCGGGAAGATCATGCTCCTCCGGGCCCTTTCGGCCGGTCCCGGTAGTGACGATGGCGGCGTCAGCGGGAGTGATCTGTTCTTCAGGTGTTGCCATATAACCTCCTTTGCCGAATAACAGGTTGCTCGGTCTACTGGTCGTCTGCGGCTCCTCCGCAGTTGTTGAGACCAGTCGTTGCGAGCCCACAGCCCATATTCAACGTGGTTGTTGTGTGGGCAATAGTGTATCCCCGCGAAATCGCTTTTTACGTTACGAAGTCCATATAGTGCGCCAAGTTGTCCACCTATAGAGACCGAATATCGGACAGCATATGAGACACTGTCCGATTCGCGGAAGATTTGAGCGCCTTACGATTGCCGGCGGGGGAGGCAGGGAGTAGTAATGAGGGATGTGAGCGAACAGAAGAAAAAAAGTGCGCCCGAAGCGAAAGGCGCAACGGCTGTACGTAAATTCCACACCCACTCCATTCCGCTGGACATGGAAGATATTGCACGCGATTGGGAAAAACCGGTGGTGGACGCCGGTATCGCCGCCAAAGCCAGCGTGATTGTACGGGTCGGCATGTTGGACCTGGGAGCCGGCACCGGCTCCTTCCGCGTGCGTGAGATGATGCACCGCATCGCCTACCCGCTGGGCGTGCACGTACGCGCCGACGTGAACCTGACGGATATCGAGGCCACCTGCACGGATGGTCGTAACCGCATCACCGAAGTCGTGGATTTGCCGAGTACCGGCGTGAACACCGAACGTATCTGGCTGCTGGAACATTTCGCCGACTGGTTCTCCGTGAATCTCGGCAAGGGGTCGATGTATCACGTCGATTCGCAACTGTCCGATGGCGTGGTCAAGCATTTGGACGAACGTGACGCTTCGCAGTATTCGGCCGATCTGGCCAAGCGCCTGCGCGAACGTGCCAAGGTCGAGGCTGAGGCGGCCAACGGCAGCGTGGACGAGGCGCTGGATCTTGCGTCGAAAACCAAGGTACTCGTGACCTCCGTGGCCAAGTCCTTGGACGATGACAATGAAGAAGCCCACCGACTTTTGGCGGACAGCGCGGAAGTCACTCCGGTCGAAGACAAAGCGGCCGAAGAGAAGGCCTACGACGATGCCGAAGTGTTTACCGGTGACTCCAATGAGTCGGTTGAATCGGCGAACGCGGCGAACGGCGCAACCGCCGAAAGCCCTGCTGCAAGCAGTACGAAGCGTAAGAATCGCGTGCCCAAGGAATACGCCGAACACTTCAACGAGCGCTCCGACGAAGAGAAGGCCAAGGGCGGTATCACCGTGCGGCAGGCGCACGAGCGACTCGATCTGATTGAGCGCCGTAAGCCGCTGTACAAGCCGTGGTTCTCCGGTCTGGCCTCCGCCCTAGCCTGCGCGGCCTTCGTGTTCCTGCTCGGCGGCGGCCCATACGACATGATCGGTGCGTTCGTGGGCGCGGGCCTTGGCCAGTGGATGCGTCGCCGGCTGTTTGCATACCATCTGAACCAGTTCTTCGTCACCTTTGTGTGCGTGGCCGCGGCGGCGCTCGCCTGCACCGGCACCCTGCGACTCATCGGCATTTTCGACCCAGTCGCGCTCTCGCACGATACGGCCTACATTGGCGCCATGCTGTTCGTGATCCCCGGTTTCCCGCTCATCACCGGCGGACTCGACATGGCGAAAATCGACTTCCCCTCGGGCATCCAGCGCGTGGCGTACGTGCTGTGCATCATCCTGATGGCCACGCTGGCAGGCTGGGCCGTGGCCGTGATGGTGCACCTGCACCCGGAAGGCTTTGAACCGCTGGGGCTTGACCCGTGGGTCAACGGATTGCTGCGGTTCGTGGCGGCGTTCGTCGGCGTGTGGGGCTTCTCCGTGCTGTTCAATTCGCCGCAGCGCATGTGCCTGGCCGCCGCCCTGATCGGTGCGATCACGGACACGCTGCGCTTGGAATTGCAAGACTTCAACGTGGCACCCGAGATGGCTACCTTCATCGGCGCGTTCCTGGCGGGCATTCTGGCATCGGCGTGGCGTTCATCCGTGCGACGTGGCTGGCTACCGCCGCACCTCGGCTACCCGCGCATCTGCCTGACCGTGCCGTCGATCGTGATCATGGTGCCCGGTCTGTATATGTACCGTGCCATGTGGTACCTCGGCAGCTTCCAGACCATGAATGCGCTGGACTGGGCGTTCCGTGCGTTCATGGTGATTATCTGTCTGCCGATCGGTTTGGCGATGGCCCGCGTGGTGACCGACAAGTCCTGGCGCTACGACATCTGACCGTCATCTTGGCTCCCCTCAGGTGGGGAGCTCGGATAAAACAGCGTCTCAGTATGGAAACGGTGGAAGGTGCTTGAGCCCTTGTATTCACTACCATCAGGCGAAGTGCGTTGCGGCCGTATTCACGGCTGTGACGGTCTGTATGACGCCGCTCCGGCGTCAATCGCATATCAGCACGCATATCAGCACATAGTTCTGCCATGGCGGTAGCCGCTTGGCGTCATGATTGAGGAGGGGCGCAGTTGGCCAACGATTTCTGGATTCTGCTGGCCATGGTCATCTATTTTGCGGCCATGCTGTCCATCGGATTCATCTACTCCAAACGCTCCAACTCCTCCTCCAAGGAATACTTTGCGGGCGGGCGCGGCGTGGGGCCGTGGCTCACGGCCCTGAGCGCCGAAGCCTCCGACATGAGCGGCTGGCTGCTGATGGGCCTGCCGGGCCTGGCCTACTTCACTGGTGCGGCCGACCCGATATGGACCGCCGTCGGACTGGCGCTCGGCACCTATCTCAACTGGAAGCTTGTGGCCCGGCGACTGCGCCGCTACTCGGTAGTGACCGACGATGCCATCACCATTCCTGACTTCTTCGCCAAGCGTTTCCATGACAAGAAGGGCGTGATCTCCACCATCGCGGCCGTGATCATCCTGGTGTTCTTCAGCGTGTACGTGGGCAGCTGCTTCGTGACCGTGGGCAAGCTGTTCGCCACGTTGTTCGGTTTCGACTACCACGTCATGATGATCATCGGCGCGGTGGTCGTGTTCGTCTACACCGTGGTGGGCGGCTACTTGTCGGTGGTGATGACCGACTTCATTCAAGGCATGCTCATGTTCTTCGCGCTCGCGGTGGTGTTCATCGGCACCGTGGCCAGCGCGGGCGGTGTCGACAACACCGTGGAATTCCTGCGTGCCATCCCCGGCTACCTGTCCGGCACGCAGGTGGCCGCGCCCAAGCTGGACCCGGCCACCGGCCAGCAGCTCGTCGAGGCGGGCAAGGCCGTGTTCGGCGCGCCCTCCGACTACGGCATCATCACCATCATCTCCATGCTGGCGTGGGGCCTGGGTTACTTCGGTATGCCGCAGGTGCTGGTGCGCTTCCTGTCCATCCGCAGCGTGGAAGAAGTGCGCAAGTCCCGAATCATCGCCACCTCCTGGTGCGTGATTTCGCTGGGTTGCGCAGTGTGCATCGGCTTGGTGGGGCGTGCGATGATGCCCACCGAACTGCTGACCTCCACCGATGCGGAAACCATCTTCATCGTGCTGGCGCAGACCCTGCTGCCGAGCTTCATGTGCGGCGTGGTGGTCTCCGGCATTTTCGCGGCCTCGATGAGCTCCAGCTCCTCGTATCTGATCATCGGCGCTTCGGCCATGGGCGAGAACATCTTCCGCGGGCTGCTGCACCGCAAGGCCACCGACAAGCAGGTCATGATTGTGGCCAGGGTCACGCTGGTGGTCATGTTCCTGTTCGGCATTCTGGTGGCATACGACCAGAACTCGTCGATCTTCCAGGTGGTGTCTTACGCGTGGGCCGGGCTTGGTGCCTCATTCGGCCCGTTGATGCTGTGCTCGCTATACTGGCGTCGCGCCAACAAGGCCGGCGCCGTGGCCGGCATGCTGTCCGGCACGGCGGCCGTGCTGCTCTGGCACAACCTCGTCAAGCCCTTGGGCGGCGTATTCGCCATCTATGAGCTGCTGCCGGCGTTCATCATTTCGCTGCTGTTCATCGTGGTGGTTTCGTTGCTGACCGCCAAGCCGAACAAGCGCATGCTCTACGAATTCGACCACTACATGGACGATCCGCTGCCCGGCACCCTGCCGTCCGGCACCGTGCTCGTCGACGAGCCCATGGAAGCCATGGAGTCCGAGGTCCGCAGCGGCAAATGACACGTGCCTGCTGTGCGGTCGGCTCGTATGGCAGAGGAGTGGCTTTTTTGTGGTTCGGCAGGAACCATTGAGGCCAAAACGGACTTCGAGGGGCTGATTTGACGTTCTGGAGAGATCTACTTCCGTTTCAAGGGGCTGATGCCTGAGTAGACGCGGCTCCAAAACGGCGGAATGGCGTTGACGTAAGGGCATTGATACACGTGGTCTACCGGATGATCAGCCCCTTGAAACGGAAGTAGACCTCCGGCGGAGGCCAAATCAGCCCCTTGAAATGGGTTTTGAATACCGTAGCGCGGTGCGGACGGTGCGGACTGACTCTACCGGGCTTATTATTCCTGCGCCGTCGGAATAATTGGCAGCAGAGGCTCGAATTTCAGCCGTTTGTACAGTGGAATACGGCGTAGCTTTCGGACATCGCTAATTTGCTGGGTAGTTTGCCGCATCGTGAGCTGGACCGTTTTGCCCGTAACCTCCTGTATCCTTTCGGCAACTCTTCGGGCAAGGGCCTCTTCTCCCGCTTCGTCGCCAATATCTAATTTGGTGACTTGAATGTACTTCCAGCCAGCATCTTCGATCATCTGGCGGCGTCTCGCGTCATTCAGCCATTGCCCGGCATGATGAGAGCCTTCGTATTCGATACATATCTTGAATTCAGGGTATGCAAGATCGAGATATATGGGTCTGGTGTTGTTTCCTACGAATATTGGATAATTCACCTGCGGGCAATTCAGACCGTATTTCAAGAGAACCAAACGAGTTCGTGTTTCCATGGAGGAATCTGTGCCCGCGCGCGCCAAAAGTAGGGCGCGACGGCATTTGTTATACCCGCGGAACAAATACGAATTGGTGCCATTCTCTTTGTCGGCTCGCACCTGGGCCTCGGCCTCATCGAGATACAGAGAAAGGGCGTCGATGGTTGTTCTGCAGAGCCTTCGATCTCGTCGCATCATGGAATCAGCGAGAACGATGAGTTCTTCAAGTTCGAGATACGTGGAGAACATGGCCCATGTGCAAGCTGGTGAAGTGCATGTGAATTGTCCCTCGATTATGACCGTGTCTAGTGGAAAAGGCCATACAACCACTTTGACCCCCACAATGTGCCGTTTGTCATTGGCGTGTGGAACCGCAACAATGGTTGTAGTTGCAAGGCCTCTGTGTTTGCTTGATATGCGGGGTACTTCAATTGACAAAAGCTCCAACGCTGTTGTCAGGGCATAGGGTGGGCGCCATGCGCTTCGTCGTTGAACATCTGCGCACGTCTGCATTCGTTGGTACTTCTGCATTGTCAGCTCGGTCAATGCCGTTGAGCTACCCATGATGATCACCCCTTCGTGATGTTCGCTTTGTCCTCGCAGTGTAGAGTCCGGCTACCGGCCTTGTCTACCGCCCCAATTTTTCGGTGGATAAATGTGGATAAGTCGGTGGATAAACTATGGGTGTTCATCGCAGTTGCAGGCCATCCCGCAATTACATGGAACGTAGGGGTTTGCAGGCAGCCAGCGGGAATCGCCGCCGACGGCGCGATTCAGCTTGAACGAATCTCCATGGCGTTCATGCAAAGGTGGCATGATGGCGGGTATGAGTAGCTTGGTGCGTATTGTCAATGCCGGTGTTCCGGGGTCTCAGGACCGCGTGGATGTGGTGCTTCGCGATGGGGTTGTTGCGTCTGTCGGCCCTGCTGGAACGGTCTCGGCTTCGGACGGCACGATGCAGACTAAGGCGCATACGACATCGTTGGCATACGCGACGAATGCCATTGCTTCTGGCGGCGTCTCAATCCCAACGTCGGCCTCCGCACCTGCTGACGAAACCACCATCGACGCCGACGGCCTGTGGGTTATTCCCGGCCTGTGGGACTGCCACACGCACTTCACGCAATGGGCTAAGACGCTGGGCCGACTGGACCTCATCAATGCCCGTTCCGCCGCCGAAGCGATGGACATGTTGCGCCGTCATCTGGATGAGCGCCGCGCCGCCGGCACGCTTGACCCAGATGCCTTCGTGGTGGGCATGCGATTCCGTCACTCGCTGTGGGCCGACGACGAGCAGCCCACACTGGCCGCAATTGACGCCGTGACCGGCGAACAGCCGGTGGCCCTCTCCAGCGCGGACATGCACTGCGGATGGGTGAATTCCGCCGCGGCCCGCAGGCTTGGCGTACATGTGGACGAATCCGGTCTGGTCGGTGAACTCGAATGGTTCAACGCCTACACCGCCTTCGACAAGGCGCCGGGCGCTGCTGAAGAGACTGACCGTCTGCTGCGCGAGGCCGAACAGGACGCCGCAAGCAAGGGCGTGGTGGGCATCCGCGATTATGAAATGGCCGAAAACATCGATACATGGATCAATCGTTTCGCGGCCGGCATTAACGGTTTGCGCGTGGACGCCGGTGTATACCCCGAGCGGTTGCGAGCCGCCATTGACGCGGGTTGGCATACCGGCAAGGAATTGCCGGGCAGCGCCGGGCTTGGCCATGTGGGCGCCATGAAGCTCATCTCGGACGGATCGCTCAACACCCGCTCCGCCTACTGCTCCACGCCGTATTCGGGCATCGAGCCGCTGACGTATGGCACGCTGAGCTACACGCCGCAGCAAATCGAAGACTATATGCGCCTAGCCACCGAGCATGGCTTCGACATTGCCTGCCACGCCATTGGCGACGAAGCGAACACCATTGCGCTCAACGCAGTCGCCGCCACGCACGCACATGGATCGATCGAGCATGCGCAGATGCTCAAACCCGTCGATATCCCGCGTTTCGCCGAGCTGGGGCTCACGGCCAGCATCCAGCCGCAGCACGCCATGGATGACCGCGACGTCATCACCCGTTTCTGGGCCAACCCGGCCGGCATCCCTTATCCGTTCAGGGCCCTCCACGACGCCGGTACCACGCTGCGCATGGGCTCGGATGCGCCCGTGGCCCCGCTGGACCCGTGGCTGGCCATTTCCGCCGCCGTGCTCGGCACCGAAAGCTCTGACCGCGAGCCGTTCCAGCCCGAGCAGTGCCTCGATGTGCATACCTCGCTGGCAGCCTCGACCGCCACTGGCCGTGACCGCCTTGCATCCGGCGACCCGGCCGATGTGGTGTTGCTGGACGCCGACCCATACGCCGCCGATACTCCGGAAGCCATGCGCGCTATGCCGCAACACGTCGTAATGACATTGCTGTGCGGGGAGCGTACGTATTGATGCAAGCCATCGGCATGAAGTGAACAGAGGTCCGTCTTGATAGCCGCGTTGCACGGAAAAACAAGAAATCCGCCCCTCGAAGTGAAGATAGGACACAGCAGACGCCGCAATACAAAAACGCCGTGTCAGTTGCCCAGTTGGGGCTGACACGGCGTCTTGCTACGAGCGGCGGGAAAATCAGTACTTCATGCCCATGGCCTCGCGCACCTGGTCGAGGGTCTCCTCGGCGATGGCGTTGGCGCGCTTGTTGCCGTCGTGCAGGATGTCACGAATGGAATCCATGTCCTTGGCCAGCTCGGCGCGGCGCTCGCGGTGCGGGGCCAGGAACTCGTTGACTGATTCGATGACGTATGCCTTGAGCGCGCCGGCGCCGGAATCACCGATCTCCTCGGCGATGTCCTTCGGGTCGCGGCCGGTCACCAGGCCGGCGGTGGTCAGCAGGGCGGAGACCTGCGGGCGGGCAACCGGGTCGAAGGTGATGCGGCGCTCGGAATCGGTCGGGCTCTTCTTGATGAGCTTGGCGGTTTCCTCGGCGGTGGCGCCCAGCATGATGGAGTTGCCGTACGACTTGCTCATCTTGCGGCCGTCGAGACCCGGAATCTCCGGTGCCTCAGACAGAATGGCGGCCGGCTCCGGGAACACCGGGTTCTTCTTGGCGTAACGCTCGTTGAAACGGCGGGCGATGGTGCGCGTGATTTCCACGTGCGGCAGGTTGTCCTTGCCGATCGGCACGACATTGGCCTTGCAGAAGAGGATGTCGCACGCCTGATGCACCGGGTAGGTGAGCAGCAGACCGGTCAGCGCGTGGCCGGACGCCTCCATCTCGGACTTCACGGTCGGGTTGCGGTGCAGCTCGGCCTCGGTGACCAAGGACAGGAACGGCAGCAGTAGCTGGTTCTCGGCCGGCACGGCGGAGTGGGTGAACATCATGGTCTTGTTCGGATCGATGCCGGCGGCCATGTAGTCGAGCACCAGGTTCAGCACGTTGTCTTGGATGTGCTCGGTGGTGTCGCGGTCGGTGATCACCTGGTAGTCGGCGATGATGATGTTCGTGTTGACGCCGCGCTCCTGCATGGCGACACGCTCACGGATCGAGCCGAAGTAGTGGCCGAGGTGCAGCCGGCCGGTCGGGCGGTCGCCGGTCAACATGGTGAAGGACGACGGCTTGGCCTCCAGCTTGGCGAGCGTTTCGTCCGAACGCTTTTTGGCCGCGAGGAAGCTCGCGCTCATCTCATTGCCTGCCGCTGTCAGTTGCTGCTCGTCGGTCATGCGAAAATCCTTTGAATATGCCCTAAATAAACGCTTTTTATGGTAAAAGTGTGAGCCGACAACGAACAAGCCACTATTAGTGGTACTCTCTATTGTTGATGAATCGAACAGCACAGTAATCGCAGGGGGTCAGATGGGCCGCGGACGTCAAAAAGCAAAACAGCAGAAAATTGCCCGAAAGCTCAAGTACCTGACCACCGATACCGACTACGATGAGCTGGCAAAAGAGCTGAGCGAGCAGGAGCCGGGAATGGGCTCTCCTGACCCGTTCGCCGACATCGATGACCAGTATGCGGACAAGGATGTGGATTCCGCTGCTGATGACCACGCTTCCGGTGCCGCCGAGGCAGCTCCCGCTACGCAGGAGGATGACCTCGACGAGTACGCCAAGTGGGCTGCCGAAGCCGCCGCAAAGGCGACCAGCGGCGAGTTCCCGGCCTCCGCGCCTGCCGCACCGAAGCCGGCCCGCGCAAGCCGATTCCGATGCCCATGCCTTCCGCGCTCAAGCCCAAGAAGAGCTGAACGCCGGTCTCTCGTAATAATCCCCTTGTGCTTGGTGAGCACAAGGGGATTTGTGGTTATGGCTGATGGTGCCGCCGCTGGTGGCTTACTTACGCTTCGCGCCTCACAGCGGCAGCAGGTCGCTCAGGTCGTCGCGCTCGCCGACCGCGCTGATGTGGCCGGCGTCCTTTTCCTCTGCCCATGTGGTGATGCCGCAGGCCAGCCGCAGCCAGACTTCCGGGTCCAGCTCGATGACGTCCGGCGGGGTCAGGTTATGCGGGTCCGATTCCGGGCCGTCCAAGATTTTGACCGCCCCCCACGGCGCGACACGCACCTCCACGCCAGGGCCGGGTGCGCGCCGCTCCAGCAGAAACAGCGAGTAGCGCACGGCCATCGCCCACACCGGGCGTGGCAAGACAGGGGAGACGGTCAGACGATGTGGTGTGTTGTCCGCCAGCTCCCGGGCCGCGGCACGCCATTGCACCAGCGCGTCATGCCCGCGTTTCAGGTCTTTTTCAAGAATTACTGCCATGTATCCCATCATGGCACCGGAGCCGGAAGATCTTCCATAATGCAAACGATGGCATACGGTGTGATGCGGAATATCGGGGCATGTGCTACGCTCTAAATGAGAACGTATGCAAGAACGCTCCGCCATCGTCGTTACGGAGAGTTCATGCTTACGTTTGTGCGACGATACCTATCGCGCGGCATAATAAACACGGGCACTTATCCCGGAAGGAAAGTCAGAATGACCGAAATCACCGCACCGAAGTCTCCTGTCACGGCGGAACAATTCGCCGACGAGATTCGTGAACAACTGAAATACACTCAGAACGTCACCACCGAGCAGGCTACCCCTGCTGACGTGTATGTCGCCGCATCCAAGGCCGTGCGCAACCACCTTGCCGACTCCTGGTTCAAGACCCAGGCCGACACCGTGAACGGCAACACCAAGGCCGTCGGCTACCTGTCCGCAGAATTCCTGATGGGTAAGCAGCTGCGCAACGCGCTGCTCAACGCCGGTCTGACCGAGCAGTTCGACAAGGCCGTGGAAGCCCTCGGCTTCAAGGTCCAGGACGTCGTCGACGCCGAATACGAGCCGGGCCTCGGCAACGGCGGCCTCGGCCGTCTGGCCGCCTGCTTCATCGACTCCCTCGCCTCGCTGGGCGTGCCGGCCTTCGGCTACGGCATCCAGTACAAGTACGGCATCTTCAAGCAGGAGTTCGACAAGGACGGCAAGCAGGTCGAAACCCCGGACTACTGGCTGGCCAACGAAGAGCCGTGGGGCCACATCGACTACAACCGCGACCAGAAGGTTTCCTTCGGCGGCAAGGTCGTCGAGAACGCCGACGGCACCAAGACCTGGCAGCCCGCATGGTCCGTGCGCGCCGTGCCGGTGGACTACCTGGTCCCCGGCTACAAGTCCGGCCGCGTGAACACCCTGCGCCTGTGGAGCGCCAAGAGCTACGACGAGTTCGATCTGCTCGCCTTCAACCGCTCCGAGTACATGGAAGCCGTGACCCCGCAGGTCAAGGCCGAGAACATCTCCAAGATTCTCTACCCGGAAGACTCCACCAAGGTCGGCAAGGAACTGCGCCTTGAGCAGCAGTACTTCTTCGTCTCCGCCTCCCTGCACGACGCCATCCGCGTCTTCTACCCGGGCCAGGACAAGCCGGATCTGACGACTTTCCCGAACAAGATCGTCTTCCAGCTCAACGACACCCACCCGGTGATCGGCATCCCCGAGCTCATGCGCATCCTCATCGATGAGTACGGCTACGACTGGGATACCGCGTGGTCCATCACCACCAAGACCTTCAACTACACCTGCCACACCCTGCTGCCGGAGGCCCTTGAGGTCTGGCCGGCCAGCCTGATCGGCGAGCTGCTGCCGCGTCACCTTGAGATCATCGAGAAGATCAACGCGCAGTTCGAGGACGAGCTCAAGTCCAAGGGCGTCGACAAGAACACCATCAAGGACATGGCCATCTACACTGGCGACGCCGTGCGCATGGCCTACTTGGCCACCTACGGCGGCTCCCACGTCAACGGCGTGGCCGAGCTGCACTCCCAGCTCCTGAAGGACGTCACCCTCAAGAACTTCTCCGACGTCTACCCGGACAAGTTCACCAACGTGACCAACGGCGTGACTCCGCGTCGCTTCGTCAAGCTCGCCAACCCGTGCCTGTCCGACCTCATCACCGAGGGCCTCGGCACCGACAAGTGGCTCTCCGACCTGGAGATGCTCAAGGGCCTCGAGCCGCTGGCCAAGGACGATGAATTCGTCAAGAAGTTCGCCGCCGTCAAGAAGGCCAACAAGCACGCATTCGTGGGCTTCGCCAAGGACCACTACGGCATCGATATCGACGAGAACACCCTGTTCAACACCATGGTCAAGCGTCTGCACGAGTACAAGCGCCAGTCTCTGAAGATTCTCGCCGTGATCTCCACCTACGCCGACATCAAGTCCGGCAAGGTCAAGGCCGAGGACATCACTCCGCGCACCGTGTTCTTCGGTGCCAAGGCCGCTCCGGGCTACTACCTGGCCAAGATGACCATCGAGCTGATCAACAACGTTTCCTGCGTGATCAGCAGCGATCCGGCCGTCAAGGGCAAGCTCGCCGTCCACATGCTGCCGAACTACAACATCGAGATGGCCCAGAACCTCATCCCGGCCACCGAGCTTGACGAGCAGATCTCCCAGGCCGGCAAGGAAGCTTCCGGTACCGGCAACATGAAGTTCATGTTAAACGGTGCGCTGACCCTGGGCACGATGGACGGTGCGAACGTCGAGATCGTAGAAGAGGTCGGCAAGGAAAATGCCTTCATCTTCGGCCTGAGCGCAGAGCAGGTTATCCAGTACGAAAACTACGGCGGCTACAACCCGATGGATATCTTCAACAACGATCAGGATATCCGCCGTGTGCTGATGCAGCTGATCAACGGAACCTATTCCCCTCAGGATCCCGAGCTGTTCAGACCGCTGTATAACTCCCTGTTAAATACGCAGGACACTGCGAAGGCAGATACTTACTTCATTCTGGCGGACTTCAAGTCTTATGCAGAAGCACAGCGCCGCGTAGAAGCAGCTTATAAGGATGAGAAGAACTGGGCAAAGAGCGCGCTCTTAAATGTAGCGTGCGCAGGCAAGTTCAGCTCTGACCGTACGATCGAGGAGTACGAGCGCGATATCTGGCATCAGGAAAAAGTGATTCTTCCGAGTAAGCCGGAACTGTCGAAATAAACAGAATGATAAAGTAAACTACGTTTTTAACGGAGTATAGATTGAAAAATACAACTTTAAGCCATAAAAAAGGGCGCACTAATACAAGGTATCCTACAAACTAAAGAAATTTACACTGCAGTTGGTGCGGATTCAGGAGAAATCACTCCTTGTGAAATAAGCAGTTTCAAAGCCTGTTTTACAGCTTTAGCTTTTTGCTTATCCTGCATCTCCTTCGGCATATCGATTTTGTATAGATCGCAGGGATTCCATGTTTCTCTGGTTGAGAGCATGTGGTAGACAGCAGTCAGGATCATTCTTGCGATGGCAATAATGGCTCTCTTTTTACCTCTTCTTTTGGCAAGACGTTCACATTTGTTTTTGTAGTAGGGAGTGGCTGTGGATTTAACGGCGGCATGGGCACACTGCACCAATGCCGGTTTGAGGTAAACTCCGGCACGTGTAATTCTCACAGATTTCTTCTTACCGGCAGATTCATTGTTGCCGGGCGTTAGCCCCGCCCAGCAGCACAGGCGTTTGGAAGAGTTAAATTGTGTCATATCAGTACCAATCTCGGAGATGATGGTGATGGCAGAAGCCCTGTCAACTCCGGGAATGGTACAGAGCAGAGAAACAGCATTTTCATAAGGAGCGGTCAGTTCATCCAGTTTGGAGTCCAGTGAATCAATGGACTGTTGCATAAACTCAAGATGAGAGCGAACCATGAGCATACGTTCCTTTTGGGAAGAGGTCATCTGATAGCCTTCAATGGATTCGATTACGGCATCGGCTTTCTTCTTTAAAGATTTTTGAAGAAAGGATTTACACGTTTCCGGATCAAATTCATCAGAAGTGATCAGATAATCGGTGATAGAAGATGCAGATTTACCAAACATATCGGTAACGACTGCATCAAGAGCAACATTACAAACGGTAAAGGCATTCTGGAAACGGTTTTTTTCACTCCGTTTGCAGCAGGTTAGTTTGAAACGGTATCGGGTGTATTCCCGAAGGATACGAATTTCCTTACAGGGAATAAAACTGCCGGGAACAAGACCGAGGCGGAAAAGATCGCCAATCCATTTGGAATCTTTGGCATCATCTTTGTTGCCTTTAACAGCTTTTACCCATTTAGG